>Ga0126334_10000054_pt1 | contig 41916 bp, 34 predicted proteins | sample InaspJWI49metaG_FD_94491 | JGI IMG/M metagenome (GOLD analysis project Ga0126334, IMG submission 94491) | Marine gutless worms symbiont microbial communities from Oahu, Hawaii - Inanidrilus sp. 2 OAHU.JWI-49 metaG | ecosystem: Host-associated > Annelida > Digestive system > Unclassified...
AGCGAGGATATCTCGCTCTTCTGGACTCAGATGTTTATAGGTTTTAGGCATAATATCGAAAACATACCGCAAATGCCTTAAAACCTGAAAGTGTTGCACTTACTTATTGAACTCGGGTCCCATGCTGGAAGCATTTTTTTATATGTTTCATTATAATCTCTTTTATAGCGTTGTCCCTTATCATTATCTTTATTTCTTATCTGGAGTTTTTTTATTGCATCCAGTTTATCGGCAATATCCCCTAAGTCATTATTAAATTCACCTAATTCGTCAAGCTTATCCGCTATTCCCGTTTTACACCGTTTACTAATATGCAACTTAGCTCTTTTATTCTGATATCCATCTTTTGTTAGCTTTTTTTGGCTGAGCTTAACAAATCCGGCTGCATTCGATTCACCTATTCCTCCAACCAAAATTATTAGTACAAGAATAACACCAGCAATAAATGTATAATTTATCATCCTGTTGTACATATTTTTCCTCCTTTCAATCAAAATGCTAAGAACTTGCCTTCTACCAATGCTTGCACTTTACACGACGATCCAGCCTGTCCGCGTGCGGATGATCTGCTTTTCGAGCCGCAATATCCCGTGGAGGCCCTTATTTAACACTCGTGCAGGGAAGGCCTGATTTCGGTCGTGAAAATTCTTAAAATTCAGGAAAAACGGCAGCCGATGAGCTGTCGGCCTAATGCCCTATTTCGGCCACACCATTTAAAGATAAATCAGCTGACGCAAAAGGAATTTTTTATAACGGTCGATAAGCAACTTCAGAACCTTCAAGCGGGTTTAGGATCGAGACCAGACGGATCGTTTACCCCTTGAGCAAGCACGAAACAGGTTAGCCTGATTTCTCTGAAGTATTTAAGTAAATTCAAGGATCTAATATACAAATTAATATGCGTCTGCATACCAAAGCGGATACAGGGTTAAACGATTTGCCCCGCCTTGACCTTGAGCCCGAGGGAGAGCCCCCTACACCAAGTCAATCCCCGGGCCTGTCGGCTCAAGGAAATGCCTTTTTCCAATTAGTCTCTTTTCAATCTACTTTTTGTGGGTAATAATCTTTCGGTAAGATGCTATATATATATTTAAAACCAAGACAGAAAGCAATTGTCTTTTTTATCCCTCTAAAATGATCTTGTATGATCATCTGTTTCCATCCCTACCGATGTTTGCACTTAACATGAATCCGCCCGGGTCGAGAGCGAATGATTTGTTTGTCGACCCGCAATATCCTGTAGAGCCCTTTTATAACGTCCGTTTAACAGAACACCTAAACCAGGTTGTGGCCGTGGAGACTCAACTGAAGTCGCATTATGGCGGCAACTTTTAGAAAAGCGCGTCCACAAATCTTTCGGGATCGAACGTCTGCAGATCGTCGATCTGTTCCCCCACGCCGATATAGTGCAGCGGGATGTTTAGACTGCTGCTGATGGCGACCACGATACCGCCCTTGGCGGTACCGTCGAGCTTGGTGAGGGCCAGGCCCGTGATGTCCATGGCCTCGTTGAACAGTTTGGCCTGGGATAGAGCATTCTGGCCGGTGGTGGCATCGAGCACCAGGAGGGTTTCGTGGGGCGCGCCCGCCAGCTTCTTGGAAACGGAGCGCTTTATTTTTTTCAACTCCTCCATGAGATTCACCTTGGTGTGCAGGCGGCCGGCTGTATCGATGATGACGAGATCCTTGTCCCGGGCCAGGGCCGCCTCGACACTGTCGTAGGCCACGGCCGCCGGGTCGGAGTTCTCCTTGTGCTTGACGATGTCTGCATCAGCGCGCTGAGCCCAGATGGTCAGCTGTTCGATGGCTGCCGCCCGAAAGGTATCGGCGGCGGCAATCAGGACCTTTTGGCCGGCGGCATTGGCCTTGGCCGCCAGCTTCCCGATCGTTGTGGTTTTTCCGACCCCATTGACCCCGATGACCATGATGACATGCGGTTTGGCCGCCGGCTCCCGGCTGGTTTCGACATCAATCTTCAACAGGGCCCGGATTTCGTCTTTCAAAATCTCCTTCAAGTCCTCGGGGCCGGAAATCCGCGGCGCTTTTTTACGCAGCCGGTCAACAATATCCATCGTGGTTTGTACCCCGATATCGGCAGTGATCAGCAGTTCTTCAAGGTCCTCCAGCATATCCTCATCGACTTTGACCTTGCCGGTAAACAATTCGTCGATATCCGTAGTCAGAACCTGCCGCGTTTTGGAAAGACCGTTTTTCAGGCGCTTGAAAAAGCCGCCGGGTGCTTCTACTTCCAGCTCCGGGGACGGTTTCGGGGCGGGCGTATCTTCCGGTGCCGCTTCAGGCTCCTGGTCGCCAGATAACTGCGTTTGATCCGCATCTTCCGTCGCATTCGTCTGCCTATCAGGTTCCACGGCCATTTCCGCCGTATCCGGGGTCACATCTTCAGAATCAGCTGTCGCTTCGTCGGCCTGGGTGTCCTGTTCTTCCTTTGATCCCTCTTCTTCTTCCGTGTCCTTCTTTCCAAACCATCCAAATGCCATAAAGTGCCTCTTTATTGTGCGGTCCTTGAAACCCGGCCCTCAGGGCCAGGCCGGATTTATTCTCTGTGCCGTAGAAAGATTGTAAAGCTGGTCAGGTTAAAAGGCTGAAGACTGAAGGTAAAGGCCAAGGACTTTTTGATAATGGTGGTCTTTCACCCCTGGTTGAAGGTCCACCGAAAACGAACCGATCCAGGCGGATAAAGAAGGTTTCCCTTCAGTCTTCAGCCTTCGGCCGGAACACCTGAATGGCGGATACTATTGATTGGCGGCCACGTCAAGCTCAGAATCGTCCGGGGCGGACTGATCGCCGTTGCGGTCGAAGTTCACCGACACGATTTTGGAGATACCCTTCTTTTCCATGGTAATCCCGAACAGGGTGTCGGCAAACTCCATGCTGCGCTTGTTGTGGGTGACAATGACAATCTGGGATTTGGCGCCGATGATCCGGAGCAGTTCATTGAACCGGAAGATGTTGGCGTCGTCCAATGGCGCGTCGATTTCGTCCATCAGGCAGAAAGAGGCCGGTTTGAGCATGAAAATAGAAAAGATAAAGGCGATGGCGGAAAGGGCTTTTTCGCCGCCCGACAGCAGACTCATGCGAGTCAGCTTTTTACCGGGCGGCTGGATCATGAATTCCACACCGGTCTCGAGAGGGTTGCTCGGTTCAGTCAGGATCAGCTTGGCGGTGCCGCCCTCGAAGAGCCGTGGAAAGATTTCGCTGATTTTTTCATTGACCGCGTTGAATGTCCCCATAAATTTTTCCTGGGTGATCCGGTTGATCTTCCGGATAACCCGGTGCAGGTCATCGATGGCCTTGAGCAGGTCATCCCGCTGCTCGTTTAGAAAATCCTGCCGGTCCTTCAACTGATCGTATTCGCGGATGGCACCCAGGTTGACATCGGTGATGTTCGCAATTCGTTTGCGGCTCCGCTCGAGTTCGGCTTCCATCTGGGTGACCGTCTGCTGCGGCGCCTCTTCAGCGGCGTCTTCCTGGTCGGCGAACTCACGCCGGAATTCAGCCAGGGTTTTGTGGTAACGCTCGATGAGGCGGTTTTCCAGGTTTTCACGCTGCAAGCGCTGCTGGGAGAGATCGAGTTCGACCAGGCGAATTTTCTGGCTGGCGGCTTCCCGCTTACTGGTCAGGCGCGAGGCCTTGCGGTCGTTTTTACGCAGCTGTTCATCGATAGCGCTAAAATCCTGTTCATTGTTCTGCAGCTCTGCATCGAGCTTTTGCACCCGTTCGTAAAGGCCTTTGAGGGAGGCTTCACTTTCGTCGATACGGAATTTGGATTCCGTCATCTTCCGGGCCTTGCGGGTGCTTTCGGCCTCCAGCTGCTCTTTGCGGGCCAGGCCGTCCGCCTGGAATTCATTCAAACGCCGCAGGGTGGTTTTGCTGTTTTCCAACCCGGCTTCGGCCGACGTCAGCTTCATCTGGAGGTCAATGATGTTCCGGTTGAAACCTTCCATCTGCGCTTTCAGGGTATCTATTTGGCCGGTGGTCGCCGCCACGGTCTCCTGGGCGGTTTTAATGCGGGCCCCGATTTTCTCTATGGCCGCATTGGTCCGGTTCATCTCGGCGTTCGTGTCGTCCGCTTCTCCGAGGATCTGTTCCTGCTCCAATTGGACCACTTCAAGGTGGCGCCGGGCGTGCTTCAGGTCTTCGGTCACTTTGTACAAAGCTTTTTCAGCCTCGATTTCATCCTGAATCTGCTCCCCGCGCTCCTCCATAAGCTTTTGCAGTTCCACTTCCGTTTGTCGTACTTCGGCCGCTATTTTCTCCTGGGCGGCGTGGCCTGCCACCAGTTCCCTTTTCAGGGTTTCGATGCCATCGGCCAGGGTTTTGATCTCCGCTTTCTTGGCCAGGATTCCGGCCAGTTTATCCCGGCTGCCGCCAACCAGGACACCACCGGCGGTGATCAGGTCGCCCTGCAGGGTGACCACGGCCCATTGATGGGCGGTTTTGGCACGCAGGTCCCGGGCCGCCGCCAGATCGTCCGCGACCAGGACCCGGCCCAATAGCTGTTCGGTCAGTTTTTCATATCCGGCACGCGCGGTCACCTGCTGGATGAGCTGATCTGTGCGTGTGTCGGCCGGAGGCTGCCCTTGGGCTTCGTTCAGGTCCGCCAGCGGGATGAAACCGCTGCGCCCGGCTGCTTCGTTCCGCAGATACTCCACCGCATTCACGCCGGATTGCATATCTTTGACCAGCACGTACTGCAGGGATTCACCCAAAACCGCCTCCACCGCGGTTTCATATTCCGACGGGACCTCCAGAATATCGACCATCAGGCCCAGAATACTGGCTTCCAACTGGCGGGGCGCGTCGGAGGATGCTTGCTGGTTGGCCTGCATCACGGCCCGCACGCCGTCCTTGTACCATTCGAAATTGTCCTCCATCTTTTTCAGGGTGGCGTACTTTGAACGAGAGCGGTTTTTTTCGAATTCAAGGGTCTGAACTTTCTTTACCTGCTGCCCCAGGACGGTGTTTTTCTCCTTGAGTTCAACCTGGGTTTCATCCACCCGCCGGTTCAGACGGGCGATTTCGCGCTTGATGTGCCTCAATTCCTCTTCGCGCTGTTCCTTGTTGGCCTGCAGATCCGCCAGGGCCTTCTGGGCCAGGGCGGCTTCTTCGTCGATGCGTTTGAGACGGCGGGTCAGATTTTCCTGATTCCGGGAAGCGTTCTGCGAAATATTCTTCAGGCGCGCTTCCTGGGTGACCAGGTCCATGTGTTCGGACTTGACGGTTTCCAGGGTGCGGTCAAGTTCGGCTTGGCGGTCGATAAGTTTTTGGGAGGCGGCGCGTTCTTTGTCGAGGGCTGCCCGGACCTCTAAGATCCGGCCGGTAAATTCCTGGTTCTGAGCTTCCACCTGGTTGATTTCGCTGACGAGCTTGACGTTTTTGGATTCGAGGTCCTTGCCGGCGTCTTCCAGCTCGGTAATTTCACCGGTGAGGCGCCGGATTTCGTTGCGCAGGTGCGCCATGTCGTTTTCCAAACGGTCTATGGAACGCTGGCCGTCATAGCGCCGGTTTTTCTGTTCGCTGATCTCGTGGCTCTTCTTTTCCCGTTTGAATTTGATCTCTTCCACGGCCGCATCAATGCGTTTCAGTTCAGCGGAATGTTCCAGGTCAGCGTCGTTGAGCTCTTTCAGCAGGATCTCGGAATCGGATATTTTTTTTGTAAATTCATCATGGTACCCAAAAGACAGCCTGACATCCAATGTGCGGATGCGCGCTTTGAATTTGTTGTACAGTTCGGCTTTGCGGGCCTGGCGTTTCAGGCTGGCCATTTGACGGCTGATTTCCGAGGTAATGTCGTTGAGCCGGAGCAGATTCTGCTGGGTGGAGGCCACTTTGCGCAGGGCTTCGGTCTTCCTGGCTTTGTAACGGGTTACGCCGGAGGCCTCCTCAATAAAGGCGCGGCGTTCGTCCGGGCCGGCATCGGTTATAGCGCCGATATTGCCCTGCTGGATCACCGCGTATGACCTGGCCCCCATGCCGCTGCCCACGAAAATGTTGTAGATATCTTTGAGACGGCAGGGCTGTTTGTTGAGGTAGTAGACCCGTTCCCCGCTGCGGTACACCCGCCGGGTAATCATGATTTCAGTAAAATCCTTGAACTCTTCGGGGCCGTTCCCGTTTTCATTGGAGAGGGTCAGGGACACTTCGGCCATGTTGAGCGAGGGGGTCCCGGCTGTTCCCGAAAAGATGACATCTTCCATGGACTTGCCGCGCAGCTGTTTGGCGCTCTGCTCGCCCATGACCCATCGCAGGGCGTCCACCACGTTGCTCTTGCCGCACCCGTTGGGTCCCACAATGGCCGATATGCCGTCCGGAAAATGGATGATGGCACGCTCGTGGAAGGATTTAAATCCGGTGATTTCCAGCTTTTTCAGTCTCATGTTTGCGTGGTTGTCCTTCTTAAGGGTCACTCGGAAATGACGGTGATGCCTGCTGTGCGCAGTGAGTCTGTGTATACCAGATGGTCTATTTGATGTAAAGCGAAAACACAACAGAAGGTGGGTGTTGGTGTAAGGCTATACAATATGTGGTGTAATGGAGGATCGCCTGATATTTCGGGGAAATAGTCGGTTCTGGGCAGGTGAAAAACCAGGTGTGGCCAGGCTGCCAGAGTTCGGCGGCAGTAGTGGGAGCGCATATGGGCGTCTGCGGGCACAGCTGCAGGTTGCAGCCATGCCCGAGATCTTTTAACTTACAGTTACAAAATCTGGCTTAAAAACAACTTGGTCCGTTCGTGATCCGGGTTCTCGAAAAAGTGTTCCGGAGTACCAACTTCGACGATTTTCCCCTCATCCATGAAGATGACCCGGTCGGCCACTTCCCGGGCAAACCCCATCTCGTGCGTCACGCACACCATGGTCATGCCCTCCTTGGCCAGGGCCTTCATGACATCCAGGACCTCGCCGATCATCTCCGGATCCAGCGCGGAGGTCGGCTCGTCGAACAGCATGATCTTGGGTTCCATGGCCAGGGCGCGGGCAATGGCCACTCTTTGCTGCTGGCCGCCTGAAAGCTGGTCGGGATAGACATTGATCTTGTCGACGATACCCACCTTCTTCAAGAGGGCCATGGCCTTATCCGTGGCTTCCTTCTTGGGCCGTTTGCGCACCACGGTCTGGGCCAGGGTGACGTTTTCCAGCACGGTTTTATGCGGAAAGAGGTTGAAAGACTGAAAGACCATGCCCACCTCCGCCCGGACCTTGTTAATATTGGTCTTGCGGTCGAGGATATCGATGCCGTCAATAATGATATGCCCGCTCGTGGCGGTATCCAGATGGTTGAGGCAACGGAGCAGGGTGCTTTTCCCCGAGCCGGAAGGCCCGATGACAACCACCACTTCGCCGGCTTCGATCTTGGTGGTCACGTCCACGAGGGCTTTGACTTCATGGGGTACCAGAAAAGTTTTATAGACATTTTTGACATCTATCACGAGGTTGCATACCTCCTTTCCAGATACTGGACAAACATTGAAAGCGCGAAGGTCAGCACAAGGTACATGATGGCGCAGACAAACCAGAATTCATAGGGTTGCAGGCTGACCGTAATGGCTTCACGGGTGGCCTTGGTCAGTTCCCGGATGGCGATCATCCCCAGCAGGGAAGAATCCTTGACCAGGCTGATGAACTGGCCCGCCAGGGGCGGCAGGATGCGCCGCATGGCCTGGGGCAGAATGACATAGTACATGGATTGGGCGTAGGTCATGCCCAGGGAGCGGGAGGCCTCCGACTGCCCCCGGTGTATGGACTGGATGCCGGCCCGCACGATCTCGGTGACATAGGCCCCCGTAAAGCAGGCCAGGGCCGCCACCCCGTACCAGAGGGCCGGTATTTCGGTCGCTCCGTACTGTTTAAGTATTTCGTTTATGAGGGTAGCCAGGACGAAATACCAGATAAAAATCTGTACCAGGAGCGGTGACCCGCGGACTATTTCAACATACGTAATCGAGGCCCATTTGAAAGCGGGGTTCGAGGATAGACGAGCAATGCCCCCGATGAGCCCTATCAAAATACCAAAAACGATAGAATAAATGCTCACCTTCAGGGTGATCCACATGCCCTGGAGCAAAATTCCGGGCCGCCATTCCTCGTATAGCCCCAGGGTATCGCCCGGTGAAATGAAATCACCTTCACCGACGCGGACTTCCACCTTGTCATGCTCTATGGTGTAGGTCTCGGTACCGTCGTCCCCTTTGATTTTAATGACCGCCCGGTTGCCGTCCCGGGAGACGGATTCAACGACCCCATCTAACTCAGCTTTGGTTTCAATTTGATCAAGATTGGCGAAGTAGCGGGGGACGTTGTACCAGCGCCAGACATAGTCGATTTTAATGGTGGCCGCATAGAGAAAGGCGAGCATCGCGATAATGCCCAGGAAGAAAGTGCAGATCCAGAACGTCAGGTTCGCCTTTGTACGTGGTTTTTGTAGGCTTGAAGATTCCATGTCCCATCCTGTTTGCAAAACAGGCCGGCAACCCTTTGTTACCAGGGGTGCCGGCCTGAAGTAAGAGTCCGGTAGTGCTTATACTGGAAGACTATTCGATTTCTTTGATCCAGTCCGTGCTCTTGATCCATCTGTTATAGATCTTTTCATAGCGGCCGTCATTCTTCACCTGGCGCAGGAAGTTGTTCAGCCAGTTCATGAAATCAGGATCGCCTTTGCGTACAGCCCAGGCCAGCGGCTCAAATGTAAACGGTTCGTCCAGGAAGACGAGTTTGCCTTTGCCCTGCTGAGCCATGAAGGTGGCGCAAAAGGGCAGGTCGTAAACGGTGGCGTCCGCTTTGCCGTTGAGAACTTCCAGGGCAGCTTCTGATTCAACTTCGAAAGATTTATATTTTGCTCTGGGGATCATGCGTTTGATGGCCTGCTCACCGGTGGTGCCCAGCTTGGAGGTGAGGGTGTACTTGGGATTGTTGAGGTCCTTGTAGGATTTTACTTTGCCTTTGTGTTTCGGGTTGAGAAGGATGGTCTGGCCCACGATGATGTACGGGTCGGCGAAGTTAACCTTGAGGTTTCGCTCCTGAGTAACGGTCATCCCACTGATAATAATATCGAATTTCTTGGTGATCAGGGCGGGAATGATGCCGTCCCAGGCCGTGTTGACCGGTACGAATTTAACGCCCATGGCCTTGGCCATTTCTTTGGCCATGTCGATATCAAAGCCGATGAAGCGACCTTTTTTATCCGCCATTTCGAACGGCAGGTAGCCAGCCTCGAACCCCACTCTCAGTTCGCCGCGTTTGGTAATCTGTTCCAGCGTGGATTTTTTGGCCAGATCGATATCCGATCCGATGGCGGTTGCCGAAAAACCAAACAGGATTGCCGTTGCCAATACCAACCCCATTACAAGACCTTTTTTCATCTTTAATCCTCCTTTTCGAGTCCCTCTGTATGTCGGGAGTTTCCACCAGGAAACACCCTGTTTCCGTTAGAACCACATTTCGGTCGGTTAATGCCCTGTAATGGGCTGATTTTGTCGTCCTGACCGATGGTTCGATATATATCAGATGCTTCGTAAAGTAAAGATTTGTTTAGCGTTTGAGGACGTGCTTTTAATGGGACTGAACGCAATGTAATGGATCACCCATTTACTATCGGCACTGCCCAGAGTCAAGCAAAACTTCATCCGGGAAGTTATTTCGGCCTCGCCAATGACCGGTTCCGGACAGTTTTCAAGCTATGGCCCTCTGTCTACAGTGGATTCGGCTGGCTGTCACCCGGGGCTAATCTCCTTGACACTTTCCGCATGGGACAGGTAATATGGCCATCCAACAGCCCCGGTTTTTTAAACAAGGAATGTCTGTAACATATAGAAATTCGGAGATAAATACATGCCCGCTAAAGGAAGCACAAACTTGGAAACCCTGTTGCAGCATCCGGATGTGAAGCAGGCCACGAGTAATATCAACTCAGAGCTGCGCGAACGGCGGGCCTTCGTCCCGCCGGTCTGCGAGGCGTTTGCAGGTAGCATTACCCGACTGGAGGTCTGTCCGGATTATCAGTTTGAAATCGATCAGGACGCCCGCCGCCAATTGCCGGGCATCATTCAAAATCAGGTCCAGGCGGTGAAGCCTTATCACGATGCCGATGAAAAATTTGTTGTAGCCTATCGACACAAGCGCAAAATCGGGGTGGTATTTTCGGGCGGCCCTGCACCTGGCGGGCATAACGTCATTGCCGGATTGTTTGATGCTATGCAGAAGGCCAACCCGGAATCCGTCCTGTACGGCTTCTGGCTCGGACCGGACGGGATCATCGAAAATGAAGTGGTTGAGCTGACTGCTGAACTGGTGGATGAATACCGGAATATCGGCGGTTTTACCATGATCAAAACCGGGCGGACAAAAATCGACACGGCCGAGAAAATGTCCCTCTCCCGGGAAACCTGCAAGACACTAGGAATTGATGCACTGGTCGTGGTGGGTGGAGATGATTCAAATACCAACGCCGCGTTCCTGGCCCAGGAAATGTTGGAAGACGGGGTTCAGGTCATTGGCGTCCCCAAGACCATCGACGGTGATATTCAGGTCCGGGACGCAACCGGCGTGGTGTTGTGCGCCATGTCCTTCGGATTTCACTCAGCTGCGCGCGGTTTCGCCCAGAACATAAGCAACTTGTGTACCGATGCCAGTTCGGATGTGAAGTATTGGCATATTTGCAAGGTTATGGGACGGGTCGCCAGTCACCTGGCCTTGGAGGTTGCGTTGCAGACCCATGCAAACATCACACTGATCGGTGAGGACCTCGCCGATTATGTTGATGACCGCCGTATTGCGGCTGCCCGAAAAGACGGCACGACCGATTATACCGCCTACGGCATGACCTTGCGGCACCTGTCCCGAGTGATTTGCGACGGCATCGTACGGAGGGCCGCTGTTGGCAAAAATTACGGTGTTTTGGTCATTCCGGAGGGCGTATTGGAATTCATCAACGAAATCCAAACCTTTATCATCAAGCTCAGCACCATTATTGCGGACTACAATGATACCCACGATATCGATTTTCACAAGACATTCCCTTCCCTTGAAGAGAAGCTGGAATATCTTCGCCGCCTCAAGCAGCAAGCCAGTGAAAATGGTGGGCTGCCCATCTGGAATGCCCGCGATAATGATCTGTTCAACGATATCCCGGATTTCTTTCAGGAAGGGCTGCTGACTGAACGCGACAGTCACGGCAATTTCCAGTTTTCACTGGTTCAGACGGATAAAATCCTGATGGGGCTGGTGAAAGATTATCTGGACATCCTGAAGGAAAAAGGCCTGTATAAAGTCGGCATCGAGCGGATGTATTTTCAGAAGGTCCTGACAGCCGATGGGCTGGACCCCGCCCAAATCGGGCCGGTCCTTTTCAAGGACTACGTGAATGGGCCGTATCTGCTTATGAAAGAGAGCATCTTCTCCATTAAGACCCTGACACAGACTCTGGTTAAAGCCGGCATCATGTCGGCCGATGAGGATCCGCCGCCGGCTGTCTTGAAGATCTATGACAAATCGATGCCCAAGTTCAAGATACAGCGGCATTTTTATGGTTACGACGGGCGTGGCAGCCATCCCACGCGCTTTGACTGCAATTATACCTATAACCTGGGGCTGACTGTGTTCAGCCTTATTGCCAATGGCGCGACAGGCCAGATGGCAGCCATCAAGAACCTGGAGAAGGATTTTTCGCGCTGGGAGCCGGTGGGCATTCCGATTGCCCCGCTCATGCGTCTGGAAGAACGCAAGGGCAAGCTGTCGCTGGTGCTGGAAAAAAGTGTGGTGGAACTGGATTCGGTGGCTTTCCAGGTGGTCAAAACCTTCCGTGAGCAGTGGTTGGCCGCCGAACCGGGGGCGGATAACTATCGCCGTCCGGGGCCCATCCGCTTCACGGGAACCAGCGAGGAGGATCGGCCGCTGACGCTGGTGTTGAATGCGTTGGCGAATGAATAGAAGCCTTTTCAATAACGCCTTTTGGCCCAATCTCTGCGTTGGGCGCAAATTTCAAATCCTCGAAATACTACAAAGTATTCCTCCGGTTTGAAATTTGCGGCCGCCTTGACCTTGGGCCAAAGTCCATTATTGAAAAGGCTTCTATGGTTAACCTGCTGGTATTTTCTTATCAATCTGTTGAGCTGACTACTTCAAAACCGTTTTCCTCCAAGGCGCTGCAGATGCCTGCGGTTTTGCATTCCTTCAGGCGGAAGTAGTAGATGCGGCCGGTGGATTGCAAGTTGGCCATGCCCACGTTGATGACCTCGCCGCCGCTGGCGTTGATCACCTCCAGGGCCTTTTGAAACCCGCCCCGGCCATTTTCCCCGGCCCGGACATCGATCCGGGAAGAGGCTGTCAAAATTCCCATCATATCGATAAAGGCGCCCAGCATGTCGGTTTCGGTAATGATCCCGATCAGGGTATTATTTTTGAGGACCGGCATACCGCTGATTTTGTGCTCATAGATCAGCCGGGCGGCGATTTCGATGTCGCTCTCGGGAGACACGGAGATAATGTCCTTGATCATCAGGTCCGTGAGCGTAACGCCGGCCACCATCGAGGGAATCAATCCCTGTTTCAAGTCAGCCAGGGTCACCAGCCCTACAAACCGTTTGCCCGCGGCCACCACCGGCAGGTGGCGGATCGAATTGGCCTTCATAACGGCAATGGCATCCTGGATAGTGGCGTCCTGCGCGATGGTAATGGGATCCGGAATCATCAGGTCTTTGATTTTCATGGCACGCTCCTTGGTTTCCCGATAGCGTTTAACCCGACTATTTCACGAGCTCGAGGTGCCCATTGGCCGCGTTATCAGTGGCTTGTGGTAGCATAAGTACAACTGCGCCCCTGAAGCCTTACCAATGAACACCTCGAACTCGTTAAATAGTCGGGTTAGACCTGGCGGTGCTGAGACAGTGATAGTGTGCTGGACAGGTGCACCAAAGCGGTCGTGAACAATGGGGTAGGGTCGAATTCCGGTAGTAGGGGAGCTGTCAGGTCTATAAAACTAACATCGCCCATTTGAAGAAAAAACGCAAGCGGGAAGCATGGGGCGGCCCGCATGCCCCGGTTTAAGGATCAGGCGGGCCGGTCAATGGTCTAATATGGCAGGAGGATCAGGTTTTGCTTTTTACCACCGGTTCGTAACTGCATAGGGGCTCTGCATTCATGTATTCCCCGGTGGCTTCGAACGCGCGCGCCCGGCAGCCGCCGCAGACGCGCTTGTACTCGCAGGCGCCGCACTTCCCGGTTAACTGCTTAAAGTCCCGCAGCCGGGTGAAGACATCCGATGAATTCCAGATCTCGTCAAAGGGGGTTTGGGTGACATCGCCGCTGTTCACGTGCAGATAACCGCAGGGCTGGACAATGCCGGTGTGGGAAATGAAGCAAAAGCCGGTCCCGCCCAGGCAGCCGCGGGTGACCGCGTCCAGGCCATGGGAGTTGAAAGTGACGGACTTGCCTTCCTCGGAAGCCCGCTGCCTCAGGATGCGGTAGTAATGCGGGGCGCAGGTAGCCTTGAGCTGCAGCGGACTCTTATCGCGCTGATCGTAAAACCAGTTCAGAGTCTGTTCATATTCTTCCGCGGTTATTTCCTGGTCAGCGATGTATTTGCCGCGGCCGGTGGGCACCAGCAGGAAGATATGGTGGGCGACGGCTCCCAGATCGATGGCCAACTGGTGGATCTTGGGGATCTGGTCCAGGTTGGCCCGCGTAATGGTGGTATTGATCTGGAATTCGATACCGGCCTTGGTGGCGTTTTCGATGCCCTGCAGGGCGCCGGCATAGGCGCCTTCGACCGCACGAAAGCGGTCGTGGAACTCGGCCGTTGCCCCGTCGATGCTGATGCTGATGCGGCGGATGCCGGTCGCCGCCATTTTCGCGGCATTCTCCGGCGTAACCAGGGTGCCGTTCGGGGCCATGACCATCCGCAGGCCCTTGTCGGTACCGTATTGGGCGATTTCAAAGATATCCGGTCGCAGCAGGGGTTCGCCGCCGGTCAGGATGACGATCGGTTCACCGGTTTTGGCAATTTGATCCAGAAGTCGCAGGCAAGCCGCCGTATCGAGTTCGCCTTCATAAGGGCCGCAAGTGGCCGCCGCCCGGCAATGGACGCAGTTAAGGTTGCAGTTGCGGGTAATTTCCCAGGCGACCAGCCGCAAGGTGGCCCCTTTGGATGTCTTGCCAGGGTGTCCCCCCGGGTGGCCGACTGATTTCGATGCATGGTGTGGATGTTCGTTCATTTTTCAAATTGTACTTTCAAGCAAAAGAGCTGGCGCCTTTGTTTATAAGTAATCATTGGGTTGTTAAACAGTTTTAAGTTTTAGGTCTTAGGTTTTAAGTAGTTGTTCCGGGTTGTTTTGTCCTAAAACGTAAACCTTAAAACCTAAGACTAATGAATTTGGGTGTATGAATTCATCAATCCCGCAGTGCCTTGGCCGCCTCAAAAGCGAAATAGGTCAGGATTATGTCTGCTCCGGCACGTTTGATCGAGGTCAGGGTTTCCAGCATGACCTTGGTGCCGTCTATCCAGCCCATTTTTTCGGCCGCTTTGATCATGGCGAATTCACCGCTGACGTTATAGGCCGCCACCGGCAGATCGATCTCTTCTCTTATCCGACAGATAATATCCAGGTAGGACAGCGCTGGTTTTACCATGATAATGTCGGCGCCCTCCTCGATGTCCATAGCGGCTTCGCGGATGGCCTCTAGGGCGTTGGCTGGATCCATCTGGTAGGTGCGGCGGTCACCGAACTGGGGTGCAGAGTGGGCGGCCTGGCGAAAGGGGCCGTAATAAGCCGAGTAGTATTTCGCGCTGTACGCCATGATGGGAACATGGTCGTAGTCGTTCTCATCGAGACTATTCCTGATTTCAGCCACCCGCCCATCCATCATATCCGAAGGGGCTACCATGTCGGCTCCGGCGCGGGCATGGCTGACCGCGATCCGGGCCAGCAGGTCTAGGGAGGCGTCATTGTCGATGGTCCGGCCTTCAACTACCCCGCAGTGTCCATGATCGGTATATTGGCACAGGCAGACATCCGTGATCACCGCCAGGTCAGGGACCTCGTTTTTCACTGCTTTGACCGCCTGTTGGACGATGCCGTTTTTCGCGTAGGCGGCTGTTCCCAGGGCATCCTTTTTATCCGGTATGCCGAAGAGCATAATAGCCGGAATACGCAGTTCACTTGCCTCGCGCGCAACCGCCACCAGGTTGTCCAGCGAGAGCTGAAAGTGACCCGGCATCGACTCGATGGGATTTTTCACGTCCTTGCCGCCAATGGCAAAAAGCGGCAGGATCAGGTCCTCGACACCCAGGCGGGTTTCACGGATCATCCGGCGAAAATTCTCATTGCCGCGCATTCTGCGGGGGCGATAATCGGGAAAGATCATGGCGCGCTCCTCATACCGTTTTACAGGGTTTCCGAAATTTCTTCGTCTGTCAAATAACAGGCCGGATCAGGAGCCCAGAGATCGCCCGTAATCGCTTCGGCGCGTACGCGGAAATTGCCAGCGCAGATATCCAGCCACTGGCAGGTGGCGCAGCGACCTGTCACATAGGCCTTTTTGTTTTTGAGTTTCTGGAGCAACTCGTCGGAGGTATCGGTCCAAATCTCGGAAAAAGGGCGGTCTTTAATGTTCCCGAAACTGGTATGGCGCCAGAACTGGTCGGCATAGACCTCACCGTCCCAACTCACGCAACCTATCCCGCGGCCCGAGCTGTTGCCCTCGTTCATTTTCAGCAGCTCTAGGACTTCCTGGGCACGTTCGGGATTCTCCTTGCGCATGCGCAGGTAGAGATAGGGGCCATCTGCATGATTGTCCACGGTCAATACTTCTTTGGGCTTTCCGCGTGCATGCAGATCCTGGGTCCGGTCGATGATCAGGTCGACCACCTCACGGGTCTGCGCGTGGGTCAGGTCATCATCCACCAGTTTGGATCCCCTACCGGAATACACCAGGTGATAAAAACAGACCCGCGGGATCTCCATCTCCTCCAAGAGATCGAATACACCGGGAATATCCTGATAGTTAAAACGGTTGACCGTAAAGCGCAAACCGACTTTGATCCCGGCTTTCTGGGTGTTCCGGATGCCTTCCAGGGCCGATTGGAAGGCGCCTTTCACCGCGCGAAAACGGTCATGGATTTTTTCAAGACCATCGAGGCTGATGCCGACATAGGATAGGCCGATTTCTTTGAGCGTATGGGCCAGATCCTCGGTTATAAGGGTTCCATTGGTGGAGATGACCGCTCGCATGCCCCGGTCCACTGCATACTGGGCCAGTTCCGGTAGGTCCGGATGCATGGTGGGCTCGCCGCCAGAGAAAAGCATAACCGGGGACCCGAAAGCAGCCAGATCATCGATAAGCGCCTTGCCCTGGGCTGTGGTCAGTTCCCCCTCAAATGTCCGGTCTTTGGCATGGGCATAGCAATGGACGCATTTCAGGTTGCAACGCTGGGTCATATTCCAGACAACCACCGGTTTCTTGTCTTCTGAAAACTGCAGCAGGTGCGAGGGCAGCGAGCCCGAATGCCGTCCGTAGCGGAGGGCGTCGGAAGGTTCGACCGTGCCGCAATAAAGTTTGGAAATACCGATCATATATTTGTTAAACCTTTCTGTTAAGGCAGGTCGCGACGGGCATGCCCGTTGCATTGCCGGTACTGAATAAGGGAATTCGTTTCTAGAGGTTGGTCAGGAACCAGGCAGTTGGTCTTTGTCCGTTTCCAAATCGTCCCTTAAGAGCGCACCCACGTAGTCGTCCGCATTGGTAAGCGCCTGCCGCGATATGAAGAAGCGATGCCGTCCCGTCTTCTCCTTGACCAGCTTCAGGCCCAATGCGAAATCATCAGTCAATATTTCATAGAGCTGGTCCAGGTCAAGCTGGGCCAGCACACGTTTTTCAATAATGAAATCAACTGCATCTTCTTCAAGGACGATGTTTATATCATGCTTGTTAAAAAACTCCAGTTCTATCTTTTTGACGTCATCGTAAAAGCTCTTCAACCGGGTGAGGGCCTGATCGATGTCGATGACGTTCCGGCAGTAAAAAGTGGCCGCCAGGTCCAGGCGCGTGTCGGTAAGCGTCAGCTTATACTTGTCTGATAAGATCGTGGCGTTCTCTTGCAGGTACTCGATAATGCGCTGCTTTTCGTTCTCGGCCAGCGTTTCGAACTCGGACAGGACCCCCGCAGTCTGGGCTTTGAGACGCTCCAGCGCGGTTTCCGGTTCATGGATCACCGCCCCGGTAACAGGAAATTGTTTGACCTCACTGGAGGGCAATTGTCTTTCGAAGGCCAGCAAAGCCCGTTCCACCGCACTTACCAGCCCCCGGGCACCGGTATTCTCGCCATGGGCATCGCGGGCCAGCAGTTCCAGGGCGCTGTCGTCGAACTTCGCTTCAATGCCGTACGCACCGAAATCAAGTTTCTTACCCAGGATAATCGGATTATTGGGGTTTTTCAGGATCGCAAACAGATCCTCTTCGGCAAGGTACTCGAATACGGCCCGGACTGGCAGTCGGCCGACGAATTCGGATTCGAACCCGAATTTCAAAAGATCTTCGGAGGTTACGCGCCGTAGCAGGTCAGTCGACTTGTCCCGGGGTTGGAGTGCTGATCCGAAACCAATTTGTTTGGAATTCAAACGCTTGCCGATAATTTCATCCAGACCGCCGAAGGCGCCACTCATGATGAACAGAATATTGCGGGTATTGACGGTCTGTTTCTCTTTCGATCCGGTTTTGCGAAAGCGCTCTATCTCTTGGATCATGGAAATCGGATCATGGGGTACTTTGAGGTCGACTTCCGTTTCCTCCATGGGTTTGAGCAGGGCGCGCTGCACACCGGTTCGCGAAACATCGGCGCCGATCAGATTGCGGCTGCCGGCAATTTTATCGATTTCATCGATGTAAATGATACCGTGCTGGGCCAGTTCGATGTCGTCGTCGGCTTCCCGGACCAGATCCCGGACCAGGTCTTCCACATCCCCACCCACATAACCGGTCTCACTGAACTTGGTTGCATCCCCCTTCACAAAGGGTACGCCGATCTTGTTGGCAATGAGCTTGATCATGTAAGTTTTGCCCACACCGGTGGGACCCATCATCAGGACGTTGTTCTTGATGCTGCCGACCATATCGGCCACTTCGTTGCCCGAACCTTCCAGGCGGCTTATTCTGTTGAAATGGGTGCAAATTTTTGTCGCCAGGATGGCCTTGGCCGTATCCTGTTTGACAATGTACTGATCCAGGTAGGCAATGAGGTCCTCCGGTTTGAGATCGAACTCCAGCCGGGGGCCTCTTCTTTTGATTTCCCCGTCTTCTTCCTGCTGGAATTGCTCCGGCATGACGATCGGTGAAACAATTTTCACGTTCGGGCCGAATTTCTTGGAAAGAAATTCCCCGATCTCCTTTTCCAATTCCCGTGGGTTGGGTATATTTTCATCGGCGTCTTTCATGGTTCCAAAGTATAATCACGTCGCTAGGCAAATGCAAGGCACCCGGGCGGCTTCCGTAATCAATCCGCAATTTGGCAGATATACGCACTTTTTGCACACACAGCGCGGGGTTTTAATCTTTTGACAACCTAACGCCTTTCACCTATATTTTATCTATATCTCTGAAATGTTGAAGCGCTGAATCGGTTACCGGGCTCTATCCCATTTCACTTCTTGCGCGACCCGCTGAAACTGCTGTTCCACGGCCCCGGTCTGACCCTGTTAATTCCCTTTTTGATGAATCCTACCGACAAAAAGGAGAAAAAACATGCGTGTTCGACTTAAAACCATTCTTTGTACCACTGACTTTTCGGATTATTCCAACCAGACCGTTTCTTACGGTGTGGCCATTGCAAAAGAATTCGATGCGCGCCTGCTGGTTTGTCATATCATCGATCTGCAATTCGCCGCCATTTACGGCACCGTCCATTTTTTACCGCCCGATTTGCAAACCCAGAGTATCGAGACTGCCCAGGAACGTATCACAGATCTCATGGCCTCCCAGACGGTTCCCTGGGAGGCCGTGGTATCCACCGGACCACCGGCGGATGAGATTTCCCGGGTGGTGGCGGACCGGGAAATTGATCTGGCTATCTCGGCGACGCATGGCCGCACAGGCCTCAAACGGTTTATACTGGGATCGGTTACCGAACGTTTAATGCGTTCGCTCAAGTGTCCCCTGCTAGTGGTCAGAGAAACACCACCGGACCTGATGTCGGATCCCGCCCAAGGGTTGCGCTTCAACAAGGTCCTGGTGGGGTGCGATTTCTCACCAGCCGCCAATACCGCCCTTGAATACGGCGTTAGCCTGGCGCAGGAGTTCGAAGCGGAACTACACCTGATTCATGTATTGGAACCACAGGTGTACAGCGATTTTTTGGCAACCACGCTGGATGGTGTGCAGGGTGCGACGGGCGATATCAAGGAAAAACTCGACCAGCGGCTCACGGATCTGATTACGCCGGAGGCCATGAACTGGTGCCGGATCAAGACGGCCGTGATCGAGGGACGGCCTTTTGAAGCCATTACGAATTACGCTGGAAAAAACGACATCGACTTGGTTGTCCTGGGCGTGCGGGGACACGGTGTGGTGGAGACCCTGTTTTTGGGCTCGACAACCGATCGGGTGGTGCGCAAAGCGCAATGTCCTGTGTTGTCGGTAAGCCCTGCGGATTGATCCTTTTACGGAACTGGGAGGCTACCCGCATACTTTGAGTTTCATGCTCGCGCAAGGCAGGACCAAGGGGGATGGCGATGACGGGTCACTGTCGCAACAGAAAGGAGGCTCCATGACGGTTAAAATTTTGATCAAGCGAAAGTTTTCGGGCAAGCAGGACGAAGCGCTGAATTCATTGCTCAGACAATTCCGGGCGTTGGCTATCGAGCAGCCCGGATACATTTCCGGTGAAACCCTGACGCGGCTCGATAGTCCCGGCGAGAGCCTTGTGATTAGTACCTGGAAGAGTGCCAATGACTGGGAAAATTGGGTCAACAACCCAACCCGCCAGCAGATCCAGAGCCAGATCGATATCCTGCTCGGTAGGGAAACGCTTTACGAGGTGTATGAAACCGGATAAAGCCAGCCTAAAAATCCCGAAAATCCTCATTGTCCGGTGCGGCCAAGGCAACCGGTTTGAGAGCCCGGTCGGGTTGGACTGCCGGGCGGTCGGCGTGCGACGGGCCGCCTTCGGCGGCGGTATCCGGTGCGGCCGATTTCGCTTCAACTAGTTTTCGCTGACCACTGACCATGGCCGCTAACCGGTCGGCCACCGAACGCATCTGTTCGGCCTGGGCACTCATTTCTTCTGATGCCGAGGCCGATTCTTCGGCATTGGAGGCCACCTGCTGGGTAACCTTGTCCATTTCGGTGACGGCCGTGTTGACCTGCCCGATGCCCTGGGCCTGTTCGTTGGATGCAGACGCGATTTCAGCCACCAGGTGGCTGACGCTTTCGGCGCTTTCCTCCACTTTGTCGAAGGCAGTGTTGGTTTGATCGACGATGGCTTCGCCCTCCTTGACTTTTACCACCGTATCTTCAATCAACGCGGCCGTAGATTTGGCGGCATCGGCCGCCCGCATGGCTAGATTGCGGACCTCGTCGGCCACCACCGCAAAGCCTGCGCCGGCTTCGCCGGCCCGGGCGGCTTCCACGGCTGCATTCAGAGCCAACAGGTTGGTTTGAAAGGCGATTTCATCAATGGTCTTGACGATTTTGGAGGTTTCCTCGCTGGCCCGGGTGATCTCTTCCATGGAAACCGTCATCTCGCCCATAGTCCGATTGGCGTCTTTGATGATCACCGTGGCCTCCTGCATCAGGACGTCTGCTTGCCCGGCATTGTCGGCGTTCTGATGGGTCATGGACGCCATCTCTTCCAGGGAAGCCGACGTTTCCTCGATCGAGGCAGCCTGCTCGGAGGCCCCGTCCGCCAGCGATTGGCTGCCAGATGATATCTGCCGCGCAACTGAGGCAACCTGTTCGGCCCCGGTTTCCATCTGACCGGTGATTGCTTTTAGAGCAGAGATAATCCCCCGGGCGATCAACCAAGCCAAAATCAGGCCGGCGACCACAGCCACCACGCCGATGATGCTGATACTGCTCCGGGTTGTCCGGGCGGCCGTCAGCATGGCCTGGTCGGTTAAATTGTGCTTGCGGGCCTCTTTGCGAATGGCTTGCAACTGTTGCTGGGTCTCCAGAAGGGCCGGGACCGTGGCATACGCATAGATACCCTGTACGTCGTCCTGGATTTCCATCAGGCCATCGTGCCAGTCTCTGACCTGATCTAAAGCGGCGATGGTTTCCTGGGCCCGGACCCGGGTGTGGGCATTGAAATAAGCCAGGGCCGCAGCGCGGTCTGCGGATTCCAGGAGTTTATTAATTTCGATTGATCCCGTGTGCAAAGCTTCGTGCGGTGCTTTCAGGGCTTCCACCAGTTTGCTAAATTCTTGGTCGCCGGTTTGCATGGCGGTCACTTCTTCGGAATAGAGCCATTTGCCAAGGTTGCACTGGCGCGGGTCACTTTGGATGTCAACCTGGGTCATGTTGGTGTCGAGCAGGGCATCTTTAATGCCGTGCATCCAGTCCAAATGGTCGCTTTTTTTCTCCCGGAGAAACCAGCCCAGGCGATGGTCGACCGGCTGATACAGGCTGCCGATTTCGATGGCGGTTTCATGCAGTTCCTGGTGCGGTTTTTCTATCTTTTTCAAAAGAGGAGCCAGGGTGGGAACCAGTTTTTCAGCGGCCTGACGCTCTGGCCCGTACAGCCATTTTCCAAAAGCGCATTTGTGGTGGTCGGTCTGCACGTTCAGCGTGGTCACGTCGTCGTTGTTGATTAGCTCGGTAAGCTTCCGGGCCCAGTTCAGATGGTCCACTTCCCGCTGCGCCAGGGCGCCGTCCAGTTGATTACCGGAAATGACCATGCCGGCGTTCTTTATAATGTGCCCCACCCCCAGGTAACTCCAGGCTACCAGGATGGTCAGTAGCAACAGGACCAGCCCAAAACCCAGGGCGATCTTTTTGCCAACGGTAAGATTCAAATGCATGCTTTTACCTCGAATGTTGCGATTTGATGAGTTGTAGATTGGGGTGTCTCCAATTCCCTTTTCCTCGTTATTGGCCATTTGAACAAATACTTAAGGTAATTTTTCCAATTATATTGGATTCTAATCAGGTCCTAATTTCAGGCGGTGTTATGAGCGCGAAGGGAATAACGCCGGCCAATTTCAGCCGGTGTACCTGGATTTATTTTGCATGAATTTTCTCGAATTCATGATATTGGCAGATTTGTGGCATAGCGCAAGGGTCGCTATGCAGGCTCGCAACGGCAATAATCGAATATTTTCTATGGTTAGGTGCCCAGTAATCAGGGCCCTGGAAAGAAAACGCTCCTCCCGTTAGCGTAAACAGCCAGGCGTCGGGACATAAGTCAGAACATGCTGAATTTTTTGACCATCGGAACCCTATTGGGTTTGTCGGCCGGATTGGCCCCGGGGCCGCTCTTGACCCTGGTAATTTCCGAAACGCTGCAGCATGATATCAAATCGGGTGTCAAAGTTGCCCTCGCACCCTTTATCACCGATTTGCCCATCATCCTTTTAACGGTATTCATTCTGGCAAAGTTATCCAATTTCCATAACATTCTTGGTTTGATCGCCCTGACCGGTGGTTGCGTTATTTTGTTTATGGGTTACGAGAGCTTATGTACGCAGGGCGTCGAACTGAATCTCAAGGAGGCCAAGCCGAAATCCTTAACCAAAGGTATCTTGGTAAATGCCCTGAGCCCGCATCCCTACCTGTTTTGGTTTAGTGTGGGTGCGCCCACGATTACCAGGGCCCTGGGCCAAAGCATCTTTGCGGCTTTGGCTTTCCTTTTCAGCTTTTATGCGTTGTTGGTGGGCTCCAAAATTATGCTGGCGATTTTGGTTGGCAAATCAAAAAATTTCCTGGTTGGCAGAGTCTATATTTATACAATGCGCCTGCTGGGCCTGGCCTTATGTGTTTTAGCGCTGGTTCTTTTTCGTGATGGTTTAAGATTATTGGGCGTATTTTAAGGTCTAGAAGCTATCTTGTATTTTCATCTAATTCTGTTAACCTTAAATACTTCGAAACGTAACTTTATCTATGTGCAGGCCATCTTAAAAGGTCCTCCTTGCGGATCCAACTTGTCGGCAAGGACTTTATGCCTCATTCGGCCTGAGACGTTTAATTTCAGGCATCCATAAGCACGCACACATCAAGGAAGAATATCATGATAAAAAATTGGTTTCTTGTCGCTCTCATTATCGGGCTTGCCCTATATGCCCGACCGGTTATGGCCGGCGCAACCGTTACCGATGTTGAAATTGTTGATTTTGGAATCTTGGCAGCTCAGCTGGACAGGACTATCGAGGATAAAACCCTGGTTCAGGGAGCCCACCACACCATGAAATCGAGCCGAATCTTGAAAAGCACCACGGACATCTCGGCCAAAAAGGGGCTCAAATTCGGCATCAGGTACATCATTAAAGGTTTTCCGATCGGGAGCCCGGTCAAAATAAGTTTCGTAGTCCTTTACCCGGAACCGGGGCTCACCAATCCGGGTACCGGAGAGACAGAACGTCAGGGGATGGTTTCGATGGTCAAGAAAATCGGAAAGATAACCGCTACTGGGTACCTGTTTAATCAAGATTGGGAAATGGTGCCTGGGAAATGGACATTCCAGATCTGGCACGCCGGTCGGAAACTGGCGGAAAAAAGTTTTTTGGTGAAGGCTTCGTCGCCATAGGTTGATATCCATTTTCCCCTTCGAAAACATGGATCTTCTTATTTGCATGGAACGCAACCCCGGATTACATGCTGGTGATGGCCATTTGAGACGCCGTTGATAAAAATTGGTAAGGAGCCTTAAATGAATCTTACTGACACTAGCAAAATTGAGACGATGGTTCATAAAATGAAATATTCATTCTGTCTTGTTTTGGTGTTTATGCTCATAGGCTGTATGGAAAATGAGAGTGAAAAAGTAAAAATCACGACATGTTTAAATCAATCCGGAAGCGAAAAAATTTATGCAGAAATTTGGGATGATTTGGGAAGTATGAGCAGATTAAAAGCTGCTGTAAACCAACAAATAGAAGCGCATCAAAAGACAAACCCAGCTAACAAAGCACTTCATCTTATGCTTTTATCGCGATTGGCGTACTACGAAAAAAAGACTGCCTATTTGAATTTTCTCAGGAAGGCAATTCAAAGCTCGCAAGATTGCGCAACCATAACGATGCTGATAAATGATTACCATGTTCTCAAAATGCAAGAGGAACAAACCGCCGTGACCATTTGGGCTACCAGTAATGTCACTGAGCAGTTAAAAGGCCAATGATTAGGTTGTAGTGAAGATCTTCCTGCCCATATCATGCAGATATGTGATGGAATCATAGATCATGCTAGGAAAGTCGCACTGAGGTAAACAGCAAAAGTATGGGCCTTCTAAAAATACTATTTCGCGCTGCCACGAAAAGTACACGTCCGAAACGACGGAGGTCCAAAACTTTTGTTGCTTCTGCACAAAAATCAAAGCAATTTCAATCTCCAAAAAGTACACGTCCGAAACGACAGAGGTCTAATACTTTTGTTGCTTCTGCGCAAGAATCAAAACAATTTCAATCGCCTCCACCAATCCCCGAGCTCGAAAAGGTTCGACATCAAAACGATATTGACCGAATTCAAGCATTACCTGTTGTAAAGGTAGAGCATGTAATTGACGGTGATACGGTAATTGTCTCTTCAACTACTACCAATTATAAAATCCGTTTAGATTCAATAGATTGCCCTGAAAATGGACAGGAGTGGGGCGACATTGCAACCAGGGGTTTAATCAAGCTAATTGGTGGCAAGTCGGTGCGACTGGAAGCACACGGAACAGATGTTCACGGCAGAACGGTAGGGACACTGTTTGTACACTTGCAAGGAAAAGGCGAATGGCAGAACGTTAATGAAAGAATGGTTACACTAGGGCACGCATGGGTAATGCGCTTGTTTTACAATCATTTACCCAAATCCAGACAGCAAAAACTGAATCAACTTGAACGATGGGCAAAATCTAAACGTGTAGGCTTATGGAAAACTGAGAACCCTATACCGCCTTGGAAATGGCGAAAACGTCAAGAATAAAACAGTTGCAAAAAAAAGGTATGTATCTTGATCCGGTGAAAAGAATTGAAGAACGTGATGGCCTTGTTCGAATTGAGATAGAATTTGAACGTAGATTTGAAAACAAACGCGCTTATCGACCATTACTATCAGTTGTGGAGCGGATTCTCCCTGCTACTCAGGTAACTTTTGAAGTGATAAAATAAACTGCGTATAACATTTCATTCAAGAAGGATTTGGGCTAAACCGCGCCTAACCTATTAATAAGACCGCTATTTCGCATATCACGCCGTAGAACCCCTGCGATATCTCTAACATATTGGTGCTGTGGCATAGCTTTACCCGGATGTAAGGTATTCCTGCGGGGAATAGTGTGGGGAGTGTCATGCTTTGAAACAATAAAGGGGTTAGCAATTATATCGCTAACCCCTTTATATTATTATGGTACGCCCGGCTGGATTCGAACCAGCGATCTTCAGCTCCGGAGGCTGACGCCCTATCCCCTGGGCTACGGGCGCTCGGTTGTTCGCTCACAAGCGGCATCTTTTGACCCTGAGCCGCGTTTTCACTTTTTCGAAATCCTCGAAATAGCAGCATCTATTCCTCCGTTTTCAAAAACGTTCAAGCCTTGCTCAGGATCAAAACCTACCACTTGTGAGCGAACAACTTATTGCTAAAAACAAATGCTGCATCTTCTTGACCGGCATAGCCTCTTGGCGACGCCGGGTTGATTCTGGCGGCGTTTTCGCTTTTTTAAGATCCTCGGCATAGCGGCAACTATGCCTCCGGTTTCAAAAACGTTCAAGCCTGCTCAGGATCAAAACCTACCACTTGTGAGCGAACAACATGTAGATTTATGTGACGGCGAGGTCAGTTGTTGCCAAACTCAAGCCATCTGCCAAATGCGAGCGGTATTCGATTGTTGCTTGAGGTACCGATCTCAGTTATGCGGACTATTAGTTTATCCTTCCTGTTATGTCAAGCATCTGTCTGGCTTCGCCGACGACGTAGAGGGACCCGGCGATGCAGATGACGTCGTCCGGCATGGCGCTGTCTATGGCCTGGTTGGTGGCATCCGGAACACTCGTGATGATGGTTGTCTCCTTGCCGTAAGGTTTCACCACGGGCAGGAGTGCCTCCGGTTCAAGGGCCCGGTCGATAATCGGGCGGGTGAGGATCAGTTTTTTGCAGGTCGGCACCAGCAAGTCCAGCATCTTTTCGTAAGGCTTGTCGTCCAGAATGCCCACCACCAGTGTGATATCCCGTTCGGCATACCGGGTTTTCAAAAAGTGGGCCAGGGCCTCACAGGCAACCAGGTTATGGGCGCCATCCAACAGGATGGTGGGTGCCTCGGCCACGATTTCCAGTCTTCCGGGCCAAGTATTCTGCATGAGGCCGTAGCGCATAGCGTCCGTATCGATCTTCGTTTTTCCGGCCATATTCAGCGTCTCGCAAGCGGCCAGGACCAGGGCCGCATTTTCGAGCTGATGGTCACCCGGTAAACCGACTGCCACCATACCCAGATCGGTCGCAATACCCTGGTAGTCAAATATGTTTTCCGTACTCGGCCTGATGTCGAATGTCTCTTTAAACCGCGCCAGGGGAGCCTCTTTTTCAGCAGCCAGCGATTCGATTGTTTCAATGGCTTCCTCTTGGCGCACGCCGGTGACCACGGGGACACCTTTTTTGATGATGCCCCCTTTTTCACCGGCAATCAGGGCGATGGTATCCCCCAGGTACGACTGGTGCTCCAGCGATATGTTTGTGATGATGCAAAGATCCGGGTTGAGGACGTTGGTAGCATCCAGACGACCGCCCATGCCGGTTTCGATGATGGCCCAGTCAACTTGTTTGCGTCCGAATATGTCCAGGGCCATGGCCGTGGTCAGTTCAAAGAAGGTGTTTTCCCGGTCACCTTTATACGCCGCCACCGCGCGGTCATGGGCGGCCACAATGTCGTCATTGGAGACCGGTTTGTTGTTGATACAGATTCTTTCGTTGAAACTGACCAGATGCGGCGACGTGTAGAGGCCGGTCCGGTAGCCGGCACGGTGCAGAATCGTAGAAAGGGCCGAAGCGACCGACCCTTTGCCGTTTGTTCCCGCGATGTGAACGCAGTTGAAGGTTTCCTGGGGATTGCCCAAGCCGTTGAGCATGCCACTGATGATGTCCAGGCCCAGCTTGATCCCGAACCGGTGCAGGCTGTACATGGCCTGCAATGTTTTTTCGTAGGTGTCGGTGGTTGTCATATTGGAGGTCGTGTTAAGTGTTAAGGCCACCTCTAATAATTGCCTTTTTGCTCGATTTCTGCGTTACATTGAAATTTTAATCCTCGAAATATTCAACATATTCCTCCAGTTAAAATTTCAATGTGCCTTGAACTCAAACAAAAATCCTAATTATTAGAGGTACCCTTAATTTATAAGTGTTGGGAGAAAAACAGTAATTTAAGCTTTTAGCTCTTAGCGATTAGCAAGCTTAAAAAGCTCTCCTTTTTGCATTTCAGTTAAGTGCTAATTGCTAACAGCTAGAAGCACCCAGCCATGATTTCCAATCAAGGCCGGGTATTTCTTAACACATAACACCTAAAACTTAAAACACCCGAAAAGTGGTCTTTTAACTTTTCGGGTCCCAGAAGCTTGCTCAAAAATCGGATTTTGGTTCAAGGTCAAGGCAGGGGCGAGGCTCCACCCGGAGGAATACTCAAGTATTTCGAGGAGTGGGGCCGAGCGCCTAACGCCGAGATTGGGCCAAAAGACATTTTTGAGTTGGCTTCTAAATAAAACTGCCCGGCAGATGATCACCATCTACCGGGCAGGGTGTTTCGTTTGAGGCTTACGTCTAGTAACGCCGACTGCGGGAAGCAGCGATGCGCTGCCGACGAAGTGCTTCGCGCTGTTTGCGCCTTTTGAATTCGCTGGGTTTCTCGTAGCTTTTCTTCAGCTTTAACCGTTTAAAAAGGCCATCGTTTTGAATTTTCTTCTTCAAAATGCGCATGGCTTTTTCGAGGTCATTGTCGTAAACCTTGACTTCGATTTCTTTCAACCGTCTCCCCCCCTTTATGTACATCGGTCAATCCATGCTGTTTTGACGCGATGTAGATCTGATTTTGTACATCAAAACGCTATCCATAACCAAGTAATTTACTAAAGGCAAGCAAAAAATGCAAGAAATTGGATTAAAAAAAGGGCCATCCGGCGGCCGTTGGAGAAAGTGACGGGCAGCCGCTGGACAGGTCGCGTCGCGGAAGACAAAAAAGACCCCGGCGGCATCTGCCAGCCGGGGTCAGGATAGCACGACTGTGACCGAATCGACCTAAAGTTTGGATACGAGTTCGGCGGTTACATCCTTAACGCTGGGTTTGCCGTCCAGTTCGATGTACTTGATGCCGCTGTCGGCCGCGATGTCCTTAAAATAGTAAGCCGAGGCCATGGTGCCGGTATCGGTGTCGTAATAGATGTCGTGGCGTTTGCCGATGGCGGCTTCGTCTTGGTCATCGGAACGCATGGTGAGTTCACCGCCGCAGACACGGCATTTATCGCCGTCCGGTTTGATCGCATCAATGTAGATGTTGTTGGGGTGGTTGGGGTCATTGGCGCACAGGCGCCGGCCCATGATCCGGTTCTTGGCAATTTCGCGGTCCAGCAGGATTTCAACCACGATATCCAGCTTCATTCCAGCTTCTTTGAGAGCCTCGTCCAGTTTGATGGCCTGGTTCTTGTTTCTCGGGAAACCGTCCAGCAGCCAGCCGCCTTTGCAGTCATCTTGCTGCAGGCGATCGAGGATCATCGGGATGGTAATTTCATCGGGTACCAGGTCGCCCTTGTCGATATAGGCTTTGGCCTGGGCGCCCAGCTCGGTTCCGCCTTTGTTATTGTCGCGGAAGATAGCACCGGATTCGATATGGGGGGTGCTGTATTTGTCTTTCAAGATGGCTCCCTGGGTTCCCTTGCCGCTGCCGTTAGGCCCAAAAAACAGAATGTTCATCTGGCTCTCCTTTTTTTCGGATTAGAAAATATTCGGTGTGTGTAACCTGGCAGGGAACATGCCCCTGCATATTTGCAACCTCGTGTTTATCGCAAAACGTATAGAGCTTGTCAAGTCCTGCACGCTGGTAAAAAGAAGGTTTTAGGGTCCAGTTAGTGGGGCTGATTGATCAAGCAAAGCGCGCACCAGATCAAGGGCTTGCTGCCGATTCTGAATCTCGCCTGCCAGGCGAGCTGTCTCGACCTTTTCCAGCAGCTTCTTGAACAGGGGGGAGGGCGCCAGCCCGAAGTGGGTGATGAGGTCTCGGCCCGTTATCAATCCGGGTTCGGCCTGGCGCTTGGTATGGGTATTAAAGTAGCGCGCCAGCAGGGATTCGATAAAGCCTACATAAGTTTCCAAATCCTCCCCCGGAACCGGTCGTTTACCGGCATAATCTGCGATGGCATGGATCAAAATAGCGGGTGCCAGGTCGGCGCAATGGATAAAAAAGCGCGTGACCGCTCTATTGCTGAGATGATTGTGGGACTGCAAAAGATAGAGAAAGAGGGGGCGATTATGCAGTCTGACGACCATGCCGATATAGTCGCTTTCGGCCCGGGAGCATTTGAGCCGGTCACAAATATTGGCAGCCAGTGCGGCACCCCGGCGGCCATGCCCATAAAAATGGACCTTGCCCCCGGCGTCTGTGGAGCGGGTGGCGGGCTTGCCGACATCATGCAGCAACAGGGCCATTTTCAGCAGGCCGACTTGCTTATGGTGCCACACGTGAGCCACTGCCCGCTGGATAGAGGCCAACCTATCATCCGGGGCGCCTGAATCCAGGTAGGTTTCCAGCTGGCGGCAGGCGGCCAAAGTGTGTGTCCAGACATCGAAGCTATGGTGTTCGTTTTGGTGGCAACCCTGTAAATTTGCCAATTCCGGAAAGATTTCGTAGAGCAGGCCGCAGTCGGCCATCTGCTCGATAAACTGCGTGGAACCGTTAAACGCAAGCAGTTTGAAAAACTCCGCCCGGATTCTCTCACCAGCGCAGGTTTGGATCGTCCCGGCCATGGCCTTTACGGCCGCCAGTGTAGCGGCCTCTATCCGGCAGCGAAATTGGGCGGCCAGCCGAAAGGTGCGCAGCTGCCTCAGCGGGTCGTTGACGAAGGCGCGTGGGGAGGCCATTTTGAGTACCTTGGCGTGCAGGTCATTCAGACCATCCAACGGATCTACCAGATTCTGTCCGGCGAGGTCGAAGCCCATGGCATTGATAGTGAAATCACGATTTTCCAAGTCCTCCGCGATGGAGCCACCCACCAGGGGAGAGAGGTCGAAAATCCGGCCGCCGGCCACAACCCTAAAGAGCCGGTGGCGGTCCGGCCCGATGGCAATCGGACGGCCGCCGAATTTTGCGGCCAACAAGTAGGCATACGCTTCTGGATCTCCGGATACGGCCAGGTCGAAATCGGCCGGGGGGCGGTTGATTAGCAGGTCCCGGACACAGCCGCCGACCAGGTAGACCCCTTCACGGGCGGGTAAAAGCCGGGCCGCCTGAAATAGGGCCTCGTATTCTGGCGTTTTCTTTTCGATGGTTGTCATCCAATTTCAAGGCGTCATCGCTTAGAATGCATTTAACCCTTTTATTGCATGAATTGTTAAATTTTTCAACAAGATGGGATTTTTGGTGGGCGCAGGTCGATTCCAAGGCGATCACACGCTTTTCCGCAGGCTGCGAGCTTGTCCGGAACCGTGGTTCAACAGACCTCATTGTGACGACCAAGTTACCGGCAACAGGGTGAAAACGGTCACCCGGCCGATACGGGAGAAACTGCTTGACAGGCCAAAAAACATGATATACCTTGACCGCGCAAGACATAATTGATCAGGGCCCGCCCCGTGGAGAGAAAACACCCGGAAATTCTTCTAACTAAAATCACATAACATTCCGTCTCTTTCGGTGTCATGAAATAGATTGCCCTTTGTGGATTCATGATGCTGAATTAATCATATGCTAAACTAGAAACTATCCGGAAAACCCTGTCCCCCATTTCAGGCAGACACTCATCCAGGCTGTTGATCAGGAAATCCAAATCCGGCCGCTGCGATCAAAACGGTTTAACGTGGACCGCCGGTGGAATCGATCGTATTGCGACGCAGTATGATCCTTAAACAAAAAAGGTGGAGAACAAGCTAAATGAATATCGTCGAACTTAAAGACATGAAAATCAACGCGCTGACCCAGATGGCCAAAAAGTTTAAAATCGAAGGGGCCGCCGGGATGCGCAAGCAGGAGCTGATATTTTCACTTCTCCAGGCCCAGATCGAGAAGAACGGGTTGATTTATGGAGAAGGCACCCTCGAGATCCTGCCTGATGGATTTGGCTTTTTGCGCGCTCCCGACTGCAACTACCTGCCGGGGCCGGATGATATTTACGTGTCCCCTTCACAGATACGGCGTTTCAACCTTCGTACGGGTGATACGGTTTCTGGCCAGATCCGCCAGCCCAAGGATACAGAACGGTATTTCGCCCTGCTCAAGGTGGAGGCGGTCAATTATGAAGATCCGGAAGAGGCCCGGGAAAAGATCCTGTTCGACAATCTCACGCCGCTGTACCCGGAACGTAAAATGACCCTGCAAAAAGATCCGGAGAACTATTCCACTCGAATCATGGACCTGCTCACGCCCATCGGTTTCGGCCAGCGGGGACTGATTGTTTCGCCGCCCCGTTCGGGTAAAACCATGTTGCTGCAGGCCATTGCCAATAGTTTGAGCGCCAATCATAAAAATATCGTCCTCTTCGTGCTGCTGATCGATGAACGTCCGGAGGAAGTGACCGACATGGAACGTTCGGTGGATGGTGAAGTCATCAGTTCGACGTTTGATGAGCCGGCCGAACGGCATGTTCAAGTGGCCGAAATGGTGATTGAAAAGGCCAAACGCCTGGTCGAGCATAAAAAGGACGTGATCATCCTGCTGGACAGTATCACCCGTTTGGCCCGGGCGTACAACAGCGTGATGCCGCCCAGCGGCAAGATTCTCTCCGGTGGTGTGGACTCCAACGCGCTGCAGCGTCCCAAGCGCTTTTTCGGTGCGGCTCGGAATATCGAAGAGGGCGGCAGCCTCTCGATTATCGCCACGGCCCTGGTGGACACGGGCAGCCGGATGGACGAGGTGATTTTCGAAGAATTCAAGGGTACCGGCAACATGGAGATCCAGCTTGACCGGCGGCTGGCCGACAAGCGGGTCTTCCCGGCGATCGATATCAAGAAGTCCGGAACCCGGAAAGAGGAGCTGCTGCTACCGGAAGAGACGCTAAACAGGGTTTGGATCCTGAGAAAATTGCTCAGTTCGTTGAATCCGGTCGATAGTTTAGAATTTTTACTTGAAAAAATGAACGGAACGGGCGATAATCAGGAGTTTCTAGACTCAATGAACTCTTAATTATTAAGCCAAAGGGCCACTGATATAGCTTTAAGGCCCTAAAATTAAAGGGAGAATTTTGAACATGAAGCCAGACATTCATCCAAAATATGCGGATACGACCATCCGCTGCGCCTGTGGTGCCGAGGTGCAGGCGGGGTCCACCAAGCAGGATATCAGCGTTGAAATCTGTTCCAAGTGCCACCCATTCTATACCGGTAAGCAGAAACTGGTCGATACGGCCGGGCGTATTGAACGCTTTCGTAAGAAATACGAAAAATATAACAAGGAACAGGCCGCCAGCTAGCCTGCCGCTACTGTTACAACCGAGACCTTTGGGTAAACTCCCGTTGGCGGGAATTTCCAAAGGTCTCAGTTTTTTTAACTAAAACAAGTAATTAGATCTAAGCAATTTGCGGTTAGCCCGATTAAATCTGGCATCACCCGGTTTCCTTGGTGCCGTTTGGCCCACCTAACGTAAACTATGGACGTGGTGTGATTTTCCTAACGGCTTACCCCTAATGGCGAACAGCTTCCGTGACGTTGCATTTCAATCCAGCCTGCCCCGGCGGGCATAACTGTGTACTTCAGGCAAACCGTCAATAGTTTAACGATCTATTTAAAATGATTGATAAACTCAAAAGTATTGAAAAACGATTTCTCGAACTGGAAGGGTTGCTCAGCAATCCTGACATCATCAAGGACCGGAGCGCCTATCAGGCTCATAGCCGTGAGCATGCTGACCTTAATCCGGTGGTAGCTGCCTTTCGGGAATATGAAGAGGTCCTGGCTGAACTTGAGAGCAGCCGGGAACTGTTGCAGGATAGTGATCCGGAAATAAAGGAGTTGGCCCGGGAAGAGGTGGGACGCCTATCCACCGAGCGCGAACGTCTCGAATCCGAACTCAAGACCCTCATGATTCCCAAGGACCCACTGGATGACAAGAATGTCATCGTTGAAATCCGGGCCGGAACCGGAGGGGACGAGGCCGCCCTATTTGCCGGTGATCTGTTTCGGATGTACACCCGCTACGCCGAGAACCAGAGTTGGAAGGTGGAAGTGCTGACCCACCATGCCACCGGTGTCGGCGGCTTCAAAGAGGTCATCGCCCTGATCAACGGGAAGGGTGCTTATAGTTCTTTTAAATACGAAAGCGGTACCCACCGGGTACAGCGGGTGCCCACCACGGAGACCCAGGGGCGGATTCACACCTCCGCCGTAACCGTTGCGGTGCTGCCGGAAGCGGAGGATGTCGAACTCGACATCGATCCCAACGAACTGAAAATCGATGTATACCGTTCATCCGGACCCGGCGGCCAGAGCGTCAATACGACTGATTCCGCCGTCCGCATTACCCATTTGCCCACCGGGGTGGTGGTGACCTGCCAGGATGAAAAATCCCAGCACAAAAACAAAGCCAAGGCGATGAAGGTGCTGCGTTCGCGGCTCTTGGACACCATGGTGCGAGAGCAGAACGAGAAACGGTCCGAGGACCGTAAAAGTCAGATCGGAACCGGCGACCGCAGCGGCCGTATCCGGACCTATAATTTCCCCCAAGGGCGGGTGTCGGATCATCGGATAGGGCTGACCCTCTACAAGTTGGATGCCGTTATGGAAGGTGACTTGGACGAGGTCATCAGCTCACTGGCCACCTACTACCAGGCCCAGGCCATGCAAAATGAAAACACCGTCTGAGGGGACCAGGACCAGTTGGACGATCCTGGACTTACTGAAATGGACCACCGACTATTTTAACCGGCACACAATTGACAGCCCACGCGCCACGGCCGAAATTCTGCTGGCCCACACCTTGGCCGTGAAACGCATCGACCTCTATCTCAGGTATGACCAGCCGCTGAATCCCACCGAATTACAACAATTCAAAGCTTTGATAAAAAGAAGGGCAGCGCGCGAACCGGTTGCATATATCATCGGCACCAAGGAGTTCTGGGGCCTTGATTTTGCGGTGGCGCCCGGTACGCTGATACCGCGTCCGGAAACCGAATGTCTGGTCGAGAACACACTCGCGGCTATCGATGCCGCCACATCCCACAGGCCATTGCACATTCTCGAGCTTGGCACCGGTTCCGGAGCGGTGGTGACGGCCTTGGCCAAGGAGCGCCCTGGACAGTTCTTTTATGCGTCTGATCGTTTTCATCAGACCCTGGCTTTGGCAAGGCGCAATGCGGCAGCCAACGGCCTGGCCGAGGGCATCTATTTTTTTGCCGGCGATTGGTTTGCGCCGGTTGCCCAGTCTCGGGTCCGCTTTGATATAGTGGTTTCGAACCCGCCTTACATCAATTCTACCATTATTCCCACACTCCAGCCCGAAATACACGCGTTTGAACCACAGACGGCTCTGGACGGCGGGCCGGATGGTCTGGATTGCATTCGCGGGATTATCCAGCAGGCTCCCGATTACTTGCAACCGGGAGGCTGCCTTCTGTTGGAAACGGGCAACGATCAGCATCCGGCCATCGAACAACTTGTCGGGCAGCAACCCGAATATGCCGGGGTTGCGTTTGCCAAGGATTACAGCGGCTACGACCGTATTGCTCGGTTGACGCTGACTGACGTTGAGGCAGCCAATACGCTGTTTACATCCAAATCGAAATCGGGCAGTTCATATCGTCATGCCGGACTTGATCCGGCATCCAGAGTTGCCTTTCATGAACTGGACTGGATCCCGGCTTTCGCCGGGATGACGGGCACTTTTTCGGGAAGATTCCCAACTCCCGATTGTAACATAATATCGAAATCGGGATCGGTACCGGGATCGGAATCGATACTGCAAAGAACCCAACTGCCCGATTTCGATCCCGAGAGCGATTTAGAATCATAGTATAGGGGGATTTCGAACTTAGGGCGCACACCGCAATCCATGCGTGCGAAAAATTCGGAAATCACCTAAATTTTGCTTGCAGATTTAAACATATCTTGTTAATAGAAATCGTTTTTATAACCCACACGTCTTCGGACCCGGTTCCCGGTGTCCCGCACTGGGCGGGATTGGACCCGGGGAAGATGGAGGCGAAGGTCAAACCAAATCCAGGAGGAAATTAAAATGGCCTACATTACCATGAAACAGCTGCTGGAAGCCGGCGTGCACTTCGGTCACCAGACCAAGCGCTGGAATCCCAAAATGAAACCCTACATCTTCGGTGCCCGGAACGGTATCTACATCATCGACCTTTCGAAAACCGTAAAGATGTTCCGCACCGCCTATTCCTTTATTACCGACACGGTGGCCGCGGGGAAATCCGTCCTTTTCGTGGGCACCAAAAAGCAGGCCCGTGAATCGATATACGAAGAAGCCAACCGGTGTGAAATGTTCTATGTCCACAACCGCTGGCTGGGTGGCATGTTGACCAATTTTCAGACGGTCAAAAAGAGTGTCGACCGGCTGCTCTATCTGAACAATATTGAAAATGACGGTACGATCGAACTTTTTCCCAAGAAAGAAAGATTAAAACTGGGCAAAGAAAGGGTAAAACTGGACAGTACCTTGGGCGGAATCAAGGATATGACCAAGCTGCCCGGAGCCATTTTTATTGTCGATCCCAAAAATGAATCCATTGCGGTCCGTGAAGGCCGCCGGTTGGGGATTCCCATCGTCGCCGTGGTCGATACCAACTGTGACCCGGATGACATTGACTATGTCATTCCCGGTAATGATGACGCCATCCGCGCCATCCGCCTCATTGCTTCCAAAATGGCGGATGCTTGTATCGAGGGGCGTGATCGCTACGAAGAAAAGAAACGCGCCGAAGCGGACAAGGCGGTGGAGGAGCCTGAATCGGAAGTCACCGCAGCAACCTCGGAACTCAAACCAGGTGAGCGCAAAGTGATTTCGGACGGCACCGACGGACCGGTTGTGGAAATCATCAAAAAGGGAACCGCTGAAAACGCCGATGCAGCAGAAAAAACAGATGACGCCGAGAAGGCTGAAGAGACAGGAGAAGAATAATGGTTGAAATTAGTGCAGCGCTGGTAAAACAACTTAGGGAAAAATCCGGCGCCGGTATGATGGATTGTAAAAATGCACTGAAAGAGTGCGATGGTGATATTGAAAAGGCTTCCGATTTTCTGCGAAAGAAAGGTCTGGCGACCGCGGCCAAACGGGCCGGCCGGGCCATGTCCGAGGGCGTGGTGGAGTCTTATATCCATATGGGCGGCAAATTGGGTGTTCTCGTTGAAGTGAACTGCGAGACCGACTTTGTGGCCAAAAATGATGACTTCAAGGAATTCGCCCGGAACGTGGCCATGCAGATTGCCGCCACCAATCCCGTGGGTATCAAGGAAGAAGATGTGCCGGAAGACGCTGTCAACCGCGAGCGGGAAGTCTACCGGGGACAGGCCCTGGAACTGGGCAAACCTGAGAAGATGATTGAAAAGATTGTTGATGGCAAGATGAACAAGTTCTTCAAGGAAAATTGCCTGATGAACCAGGCCTACGTACGTAATCCGGATATAACGATCGCTGACCTGATCAATGAACTGATCGCCAAGATCGGAGAAAATATTACCATCAAAAGGTTTGTACGTTTCCAAATAGGAGAATAGACGACCCTTGATACGATCACGATACAAGCGCATCCTGTTAAAGTTGAGTGGTGAAGCCCTGATGGGCGATCAGGGCTTCGGTATCAGTCCCGATGTGATCAAGTACGTAGCCGAAGAGATTCGTTCCGTATTCGACCTCGGGGTCGAAATCGCTATCGTGGTCGGCGGGGGCAATATCTTTCGGGGGATTGCCGCCAGTTCTTATGACATGGATCGGGCCTCGGCCGACCACATGGGGATGCTGGCTACCATGATTAACAGCCTGGCCTTGCAGGACGCCCTGGAAAAGAAGGGCATGCAGACCCGGGTCCAGTCGGCCATTGGAATGCATGAGGTAGCCGAGCCTTACATCCTGCGCCGCGCCGTCAGGCATCTTGAAAAGGGCCGGGTGGTTATCTTCGGTTGCGGGACCGGCAGCCCGTATTTTACAACCGATACAGCTGCCGTGCTCCGGGGTCAGGAGATTCACGCCGAAGTACTGCTCAAGGCTACCAAGGTAGACGGGCTTTACACGGCCGATCCGACTTCAGACTCGGCGGCTGAGTTTATCGAAAAAACCACTTACATGACGGTTCTCGAGAAACAGCTGAAAGTTATGGATATGACGGCCATCTCGCTGGCCATGGACAACAGCCTGCCGTTGGTGGTGTTCAACCTCAAGAACCGGGGCAACATTCGTCAAGTGGTTTGCGGTGAGTCCGTGGGTACCAGAATAAGTAATTAACTCGACTACTCACGTAGTCAGGCTGAAGCTCTTTAGACTGAAGACTGAAGTAGGCAAAAGGGCAAGGTTAGAGCATTTTTAAACGAATATCGGTTTTGCCCTTGCTAACGGTCTTCAGCCTTCAGCCTAATTACCTGAGTAGTTGTAAAACTACGAACAGGTGATGACCATGTTAGATTCGACATACAGTGAAACCAGAGAACGGATGGGAAAATCCATTGACGCCCTGGAAAATGAGCTGAAGCGAGTTCGTACCGGTCGAGCTTCATTAAACATTCTGGACGGTATCCGTGTGGATTATTACGGCACCCAAACCCCCTTGAACCAAATGGCTTCGCTCAGTGTTCCGGAGAGCCGGCTGATCGTAATCCAGCCCTGGGATGCAACCGTTATCAAAGATATCGAGAAAGCACTCTTGGCATCCGACCTGGGTCTTACCCCATCTAGCGACGGCAAATTGATCCGCCTGGCCATACCGCCGCTGACCGAAGAGCGCCGTAAAGAACTGGTCAAGGTGATCGGCAAAATGTGCGAAGATTACAAGGTCGCGATCCGCAACATACGCCGTGATTCAAACGAATTTTTGAAGATGGCCAAGAAAGAGGGCGACATCTCGGAAGATGATCTCTACAAGGGGCAGGATAAAGTCCAGGAAATCACGGATGAGTTCGTCAAGCGGATTGACGAGATCTTCAAAGAAAAAGAGAAGGAAATCCTTGAGTTCTAAGCCTGGTGAGCAAAAACCGTCCGCTCAGGACGCCAAACCGCTGCCGGCCCATGTGGCCATTATCATGGACGGCAACGGTCGCTGGGCCAGGAAAAGATTGCTAAACCGCGTAAAGGGACACGAAAGGGGTACCGAAACGGTACGCACCATCGTGAGGGCCAGCCGTGAAATCGGCATTCGCTACCTGACTCTCTACGCTTTCTCCACTGAAAACTGGCAGCGGCCCAAGGCCGAAGTCACTGCCCTCATGACCCTCCTGAAAACGTTTCTCAAGTCGGAAAAGCAGGAAATGCTTGACCAGAACATCCGGCTCAACACAATTGGCGACACAGCCAAATTGCCGGACGGTGTCCGTGGCATTCTTCAGGAGACAATGGCCGCAACCGCCGAAAATACCGGTCTGACCCTGACGTTGGCCCTGAGTTATGGCGGACGGACGGAAATCGTGAACATGGTCCGCAAGCTTGCAGCCGATGCGGGCAGCGGGAAAATCGATCCGGATGCCATTTCGGAACAAATGATTGCCGGTGCGCTCACGACAGGTGGTATTCCTGATCCTGATCTGATGATTCGGACCAGTGGTGAACTGCGCATCAGTAATTTTCTGCTCTGGCAGCTGGCGTACACGGAGCTGTTTTTCACGGATACCCTCTGGCCCGATTTTTCACGGGATGAGTTTGAACAAATCCTGGAAGCCTACCGAAAAAGAGACCGACGATACGGAAAGGTCACCAACCGTTAGTTGGCTCTTATTTGTTTAATTTCTTAAAATAGTTTATAAAAACGAATTGGATCAGGCGACAGATTGATCCATTAAACCCCAGAGGACCATCCAGAAGAGATGCATCTGAAAAGAATTATAACCGGCCTCGTGGCCCTGCCTTTTTTGATCTACCTGATTATCAAGGGCGGTCTGGCCTTTTTCAGCCTGGTACTGGCGGCCGGCCTGCTGGCCCTCTGGGAGTACCTGCGCATTGTGTGCGCACTTCCCCCGCGCCCGGTTTTCTCGTTCTTGAGTATCCTGGCCATGGCCGTGGCGGTTATTATTTTGTGGGCCGCTTATCTGGCCCGTTACGATCTTATTGTACTGTGTCTGGTTGCAAATCTTTTGTTGGCAGGGTTTACAGCGATAGCAAAGTATGGCCGGGACAGCGATATTTTCTCCGCAGTCGTGATGCAGGTCGCCGGGGTTCTGTACGTTCCACTGCTCCTGGGACACATTCTGCTGCTACGCAACGGCAGTGATGGCATGCTCTGGGTTTTTCTGCTGATTTGTCTGGTTTTTGCTAACGATATCGGTGCGTTTTATGCCGGTACCTTTTGCGGTAAACACAAATTGTGCCCTTCCGTGAGTCCCGGTAAGACCATAGAGGGCTCGCTCGGTGGCCTCATTGCCTGTTTTGGGGTGGGCATCGTATTCCGGCTCTATTTTCTGCCCGGCCTGCCCTGGGGCTGGTTTCTGCTGTCGGTTTTGTGCATCGCCATTGCCGGTCCAGTGGGCGATCTGTTTGAATCAATCATCAAACGCAGCGGAAATATAAAGGATTCGGGCAGCATTCTGCCGGGACACGGCGGCCTGCTTGACCGCATCGATGCTCTCTTATTCGCCTCACCGGTGGCGTATTATTGCAAAACCTTCTTGTTTTAAGTGTTCGGTGTTATGTTTTAAATTTTGGTTTTTAGGACAAGCTCCAAGACCTTTTGGCTATGCCGTAAACACAAGTTTCTCGCGCAGAGGCGCAGAGACGCAGCGAAAACCAAAAACAGAATTTAGGCGCGCTATCGCGCGAAAACCAAACAATAAATGCCCTTTAGGTTTTAATCCCGCGTAGCGGGAAACTAATCACGGTTTTCCCTGCGTCTCTGCGCCTCTGCGCGATGCATGGTTTTGTTATTGCGCTTTGACAGTGAGGCCACTTTTAGAGGTGCCCCAAAGTCTGGCCATTTCGGCGAGGACGCTTTACGTTTAAAACTTAATACGACGAGTATGAAAAATCTAAGCATCTTAGGCTCCACAGGCTCCATCGGAACCAATGCCCTGGAAGTCGTCCGGCGGTTTCCCGAGCGGTTCAGCGTCGCGGCCCTCAGCGCCAAATCCAACCTGGATACCCTGGCCGCACAAATTGTGGAATTCAACCCGGAACTTGTCTCCGTTTTCGACGAAGCCGGGGCTGCCTGGCTAAAATCCCTGCTGCCGGCCGAATGTAGCACCGAAATTGTCTATGGCCGGGAAGGTTACCGGCAGACCGCTGAATGTGCCGCTGCCGATACGGTGGTAACCGCCATGGTTGGGGCCGCCGGCCTGGAGCCAACCATAGCCGCTATAAAGGCCGGAAAGACCATCTGCCTGGCCAACAAGGAAACCCTCGTAATGGCCGGGGATTACGTCATGCCGCTGGCCGGCGCCCATCAGGTGGACATTTTGCCCATCGATAGTGAGCACAGCGCCATCTTCCAGTGTCTGGAAGGCAACCGGCGTCAGGATCTGGCCCGCATCTTGCTCACCGCCTCGGGCGGCCCGTTTCGTACCCGCGCGGCGGACACCTTCGCGGAGATCACCCTGGAGGATGCCCTGGACCATCCGAACTGGTCCATGGGCCCCAAGATTACCATCGATTCGGCCACGCTGATGAATAAGGGGCTGGAAGTCATCGAGGCCAAGCACCTGTTCAACGTTTCGCTGGAACAGATCGAGGTGGTCATCCATCCCCAAAGCATCATTCATTCCATGGTCGCCTACCGGGACGGAAGTGTCATGGCGCAGCTGGGGGTTCCGGATATGAAGGGGGCCATTGCCTATGCGCTGAGTTATCCCGAACGTTTGGCCCTCGGGCAGCCATGGCCTGACTTTACCGAACTGGCTCGGTTTGATTTTGAAAAACCCGACTTGGCGCGATTTCCCTGTTTGGCCCTGGCCTTTGAAGCCGTCCGCCGGGGCGGCACCTGTCCGGCAGTTCTCAATGCAGCCAACGAAACAGCCGTCGCTCTGTTTCTGGACAGACAGATTCAATTCAACGACATACCGGCGCTCATAAGCCAAACCATGCAAAACCATACCGTCATAACCGGTCCTGAGCTGGACGAGATCATGGCCGCGGACCAATGGGCCCGGGAAACCGTTACCGGTCTGTTGGCCTAGCAACTCGTTTTCAACCGGCATGCTTGCAAAACACGGGTGACATGCTTATGATTCCTATGAACAAGCTTTTGTTGTGCCCCACAAATTAGGGGAATTAATATGTTCAACTTTATCCTGGAGATGTGGGACAACTAAATTCGAAATTCAAAACACGAAATTCGAAACCTGCATTCAACGTTTAAGTGCAACACTCGGCTTTAAAGGCTTCGGCCGGTGTTTTAAAATTTAGACACTTTTTAGGGCGATTGTTAAGCCATTTTTCGATCTTTTTCA
>Ga0126334_10000060_pt1 | contig 39850 bp, 36 predicted proteins | sample InaspJWI49metaG_FD_94491 | JGI IMG/M metagenome (GOLD analysis project Ga0126334, IMG submission 94491) | Marine gutless worms symbiont microbial communities from Oahu, Hawaii - Inanidrilus sp. 2 OAHU.JWI-49 metaG | ecosystem: Host-associated > Annelida > Digestive system > Unclassified...
AGAGAGACTTGTTGTGTACAGTTTGTCACGGACAAACCTTGTTCGTAATTCAATTTAAGCAACTGAATTTTATCGAACTATTACGGGTTTGCCCTTTTTATTGGTGAAATATTCAGGTTAGCCATAGCGGTATGCCCGATTGGGAAAAAGCCGGCTATCCGGTCGAGACTTGAGCGCCGTTCGCATGGGACGATTCCTGATCTGATCCCGGGTCCAAAGCCTGAAACTTGGGGACAGATCTTCAATCTGTCACCCTTCGAAGCGGCCGATGTATCAGCCGGTTATTTTAGAAATCACCATATAAGCATGCACATAATCCATGCCGTGACCTGCCGGACTGTCGCGCACCATGTCACGGTAGGTAGCGTAGTAATCTTCGATGATCTGCTGGCGTTGCTCCACCGAACGCTGGTCGGACAAGGCATTGAAAAAGATACTCTCGTTCCAGCTGCGTATCGTCGGGATGTACGCTTCGGCAAATCCTGCGGCGTCGCCGTGTTCGGCGAAGGCTTCGGCAAACGGGCATTTGACGATGCGGGTTTCGATATGATCGAGACGCAGCCCTGCCTGGTAGACCGCTTCGTCGGGGTTGATTAACGGGGCACTGAATTCCTCCCGCGTATTGTAATACTGTGGCAAGGTCATGTTTTCATACTCCGCGCGCGTTATGCGATCTCGCTCGAGAAAAGACCGCCAGATCTGGTCGAAGCGGTCGAACATGTTAACGCCACCGGTATTGCCCAGATACCGACCCTGTTCGTCGTACCCGAAATTGATCAACACCAGTTTACCGCCGGGTTTCAGTTCCGCGGCGCGATGCAGCAGTATTTGACGCCAGTCGCGCGCGGCCTGCGCGCGAAACTTTTCCAGCGCTGCACCCTCCGCGCCCACCGCCTGTACATGATTCGGGATATTACAGACCTTGCAGCTCAACCAATGCATCGCGGTTGCCGAAAAGCCGACGTCTAGCGTCCCGTCGGGCAGGATTTGCTGGTAAAAAGTAGTGCCTGAAACCAGCGGATAAACCCCATCGTTTTGCCCGAGGTAAGTCTCGCAGGGCCCGAGCCCGTAAACGTTGGCAATCAATGCGTTGAAATCGTTGCGTGGTTGATCCGAGTAAACAATCGAGATCGGCACCTGCGGCGCCCGCGTCCTGACGGCGTCGATCGCACTGCCGACCATAGTCAAGGAAGTGCCCGCATCGGCCGTACCCATGTCCGAGAGCGTGAAACCGTCGGCGATCGATTCCAGTGACAGACCGGCGATGGCCTCCAGCACCATCGGTGTGGCCGCGTCGATGACGTGTTTAGCGCCGATGGTTGCGACTGAGTAGAGCCCGCCGCCGCTCATGGTGATACCCTCTGAATGTCCCCGAGTAGCCATATTATCCTCCGCAGGATTATTGCTCGATCAACCTCAGTACCAATTGTGCCATGTTGCGCGCACCATCTCCCGCGCCAAGATTTTCGCGCACGCTTTCGAGTCCGGTTTTCACCTGCGCGCGGTAATCGCGATTTTCCAACAGTTCGAAAACTTCGGCGCTGACCGCGACGGGATTAGCCTGCCGCTGCAGGAATTCTCGCACCAGCGGGCGATTGGCAACGATGTTCACCAATCCGATATGCGGGATTGTAATCAGACGTTTCATGATCGCATATGATAAACCCGACATCTTATAGACGATGCACAGCGGCACTCCCAGCAAACCGATTTCAAGCGTCACCGTGCCCGAACAGCTCACGATCGCATCGCAAGCGTTGATGACTTGATAAATATCATCTTGACGGACGTCGATGTCGAGGTTTCTGCTAGCGCATTGCCGCGAAATTTCTTCACGATCCAGTGTGGTTGCTACCGGCAATAAAAACTTGATGTTCGAATCGCGCTGGCGTATCAGTTCGGCGCTATCCAGCATCAACGGCAGCAGGCGGGAAATTTCGCTGTGGCGGCTGCCCGGAAACAGCCCGACAACTCTGTCCGCGGCGGCGAGACCGAATTTAGAGCGCAGCGTCGCGACATCCTCACTGACCTTGACTTTGTCGACTAGCGGGTGGCCGACGAAGCTGACCGGAATGCCGGCTTTTTCGTATAACGATTGTTCGAATTTGAAGATCACCGCCATGTGATCGATCAGTCTGCCGATCTTGTGAATCCGTTTCGGACGCCAGGCCCACACCTGGGGACTGATGTAGAACAGCACCTTGATACCGAGCTCATGCGCATGGCGCGCCATCTTGAGATTGAATTCGGGGTAATCCACCAGCACCAGCAGGTCGGGTCGGGTTTGATTGAGCCGTTGCTTGACGATTGCCATCGCTTGTTTGATATCGCCCCAGTGTCGCAGCACTTCGACCAGGCCGACCACGGCGATAATCGAGGAATCGAAAAAAACCTCGACCCCGGCGCGGCGCATCGCCTCGCTGCCCATGCCGCTTAAACGAATTCCCGGCTGCAGGCGTTTCAATTGATCGACGAATTCGGCGGCGTGGGCGTCGCCGGAAGCTTCCCCGGCCAGGATCATGACATGGGCCTGACTCATCAGGCGCTCAACACGGCCTCGCAAACGGTTTCGATCTGTTGTTCACTCATTTCGGGAAATATCGGCAATGAAAGGCAGCGTTGCGCGGTGGATTCAGTCACCGGTAACACCGGCTGCTCCGTATCCTTGAAGGCAATTTGCCGATGCAGGGGAATCGGGTAGTAAACAGCACAGGAAACGCCTTGAGCGATAATGGCTTCACGCGCCGTGTCGCGTGCATCGCACAGCAGCGTGTACTGGTGAAATACGTGGTCGCGGTCATCCGGGATCACGGGCGTTTCGAAACGGCTGCCGGCGAGCCGATCGTTGTAGGCCCTGGCAACCTCGAGCCGAAGGCGGTTGTAGGCGTCGATGTGTTTTAGCTTGATGCGCAGGATTACGGCCTGCAGTTCGTCCAGCCGGCTGTTAAAGCCGATCACGTCGTGATGGTATTGCCGGCTACTGCCGTGGTTACGCAGCATTTTTATCCGCTCGGCAATTGCCGCGTCGTCCGTGGTCACCATGCCGCCGTCGCCGTAACAGCCGAGATTCTTGCTGGGGAAGAAACTGAATGCAGCGGCGGCGCCCAGGGTACCGGTGGTTTTATCCCGGTAACGGCTGCCGAAGGACTGTGCGCAATCCTCGACTATCAATAAATCGAATTCTTCGGCCAGTGCCTGAATTGCATCCATATCGGCGGGTTGACCGAAAAGATGTACCGGCAGTATTGCGCTAGTCCGGTCGGTAATGGCCTCTCTGACGCATGACGGATCCAGGTTAAAGCTATGCGGCTGGATATCGACGAACACCGGCGTGGCGCCGAGATAGCGGATCGCCTCGGCGGTTGCGATAAAAGTAAATGCGCTGGTAATCACTTCGTCCCCGGGTTCGATCCCGGCCGCCAGCAGGGCAAGCTGCAAGGCATCGGTACCGTTGGCACAGCTAATCGCATGCGAGGCGCCGAGATATTCGGCTGCCTCCTGGTCGAAAGCCTGTACATTGGGTCCGAGGATGAAGCGGGTCTCGCCGAGTGCCTGCAGAATCGCGCCGTCGATTTCCGTTTTGAGGGTTTCGTACTGACCCTTCAGGTCTACCATGGGTATATTCATAAGGATTCTTTGATTTGTGCCGTTATCGCAATCGCCGTTGCCAGCGCGCGTTTTCCGTCTTCGCCTGTCACCAAGGGCCGATTACCGGTTTTAATCGCATTGATAAAATCGAGTACCTCGAGGTTGAGTGCGTCATTATCGTCGAAACCGAGTTCTTCATGGGAAATATCTTTGAAACCCTCGGTATTGTCGGTTTCGCCCTTGCGGTTGATCGCCAGGATTTTTTCCTGGAAATCCGCCGACAGATAAGCGTCTTTCTGGAAGATGCGTAGTTTGCGCTCACGCTTGCGGCTGATGCGGCTCGCGGTGACGTTGGCGACGCAGCGGTTTTCGAACTCGATGCGTGCATTGGCGATATCGATGGTATCCGACAGCACCGAAATACCGCTGGCACTGATCCGGGATATCGGGCTGTCAACCAGGTCCAGAATGATATCGATATCGTGAATCATCAAATCGAGGATGACGCTGACGTCGGTAGCGCGGGTCGTGAACGGCGCCAGCCGGGTCGATTCCATAAACTGCGGCTGCCGCAAATGTTCGCTTATTCCGAGCATGACGCTATTAAAGCGTTCGATATGCCCGACCTGCAGCACCAGGTCCTTTTCCCGCGCGATGTTTACCAGGGTTTGCGCTTCGGCAATCGATTCGCTGATCGGTTTTTCGATCAAACAGTGAATTCCCGCTTCCAGAAACTCGCGACCAATTTTATAATGCAGGCTAGTTGGGACCACCAGACTGATCGCGTCAACCAACGGGATGACATCGCGATAATCGCTAAACATCTCGGCACCGTGCTGTTGCGCGATTGCACCAGCGCTTTCGGCATTGGTGTCCACCACGGCAACCAGTTCACAATCGGCGCAGGCGGCGTATTTGTCGGCATGCCACTTACCGAGGTGACCAACGCCTATAACAGCAACCTTGAGTATTTGAGACATAAGTGGCAAGGGTAAAATTAAAACGGCGCATTATATATGCATGAAAACCCAATTGCGAAGTTAGCCGGCATATTTCACCCGAATTCCGGCGCGACCGTCGGCCGGTTTGCCATGGCGACGCCGCCCGCGGCCGTCAACGGAGCGCCGCTGCGGCAGCACGGTGACTTCGAGTCGGACGATGGCCAAGCATACCGATTGGTCGCCGGTATCGATGAAGCCGGGCGCGGCCCGCTGGCGGGTTCGGTGGTCGCCGCCGCGGTAATCCTCCAACCGCGCTTGCCGATTGCGGGGTTGACCGATTCCAAGAAATTGTCCGAGAGCCGGCGCAGCTTGTTGGAGGCACAGATCAAACAGCAAGCCAGGGCCTGGGCGATAGCCGAAGCCAGTCATGATGAAATCGATGCGATTAATATCCTGCAAGCCAGCCTGCTGGCCATGAAACGTACCTTATTGGGCCTGAAACTGAAACCGCAGCAAGTGCTCGTCGACGGTAATCGGCTGCCCGCGCTCGACGGTTACTCCATGCGCGCCATCGTCAAGGGCGATCTCTCGGAACCCTGTATATCGGCGGCCTCGATACTGGCCAAGAACTTCCGTGACCGGCAAATGCTCGAATTGGATCGCCGCTACCCGGAGTACCAGTTCGCCCGACACAAGGGTTATCCCACCGCGCTACACCGGGAACTGCTGGCAAAACATGGTGCCTGCGCAGTGCACCGCCGCAGTTTCAAACCAGTGCAGGACGTTTTGAATGGCTAATCGTTTCGTTCATCTGCATCTGCATAGCGAGTATTCGCTGCAGGACAGCACGATCCGGCTGAAGCCATTGGTGGAGCAGCTGCGTGCCCGCGGTATGGGCGCGGTGGCGCTCACCGACTCGAACAATATGTTTGCCGTCGTCAAGCACTACAAGGCAGCGACCGCGCTGGGGATCAAGCCGATTTTCGGCGCCGATGTCTGGATCTGCCATCCGGATCGTACCGAACCCTTGAGTCGCCTGGTCCTGTTGTGTCAAAACGAGCAGGGTTACCTAAACCTCAAGCGTCTCATTTCCCGGGCTTTCCTGGAAGGGCAAACCGCCGATCGAGCCACCATCGATATCGCCTGGCTGCGCGACGCCAGCGCTGGCCTGATTGCCTTGTCTGCCTGCCTCGAAGGCGACATCGGAATCGCCTTGCGCATGCAAAATACCGAACTTGCCGAAACCTATTTGCAGCAATGGATCGATCTGTTCGGACAGCGTTTCTTTCTTGAATTGCAGCGCTGCGGTCGCGCCCATGAGGAAACCTATATCGCGCAGGCCGTGACATGGTCGCGCGCGCGACAAATACCTGTCGTGGCCAGCAACGATGTGCGCTTTATCGATGCCGATGACTTCGAGGCCCATGAAGTACGGGTCTGCATTTGCACCGGCTTTACCCTCGACGACGAACGCCGGCCAAAACTCTACTCGCCGCGGCAATATCTGCGTTCCGCCGATGAAATGATCGAGTTGTTCAGCGATATCCCGGAGGCGATCTCGAATTCGGTGGCGATAGCCGAAGCCTGCAATTTGCGCCTGACGCTGGGGGAAGCTTACCTGCCCGAGTACCCGGTGCCCGAAGGCTATACCACGGATACCTTTTTCCGGCACGTTTCCCAGCAGGGTTTGGAGCGGCGCCTCGATTTTTTACGACAACAGCTGCCCGCTGGGCGTGAGTTCGAACGCGAACCCTATGACGAGCGCCTGAAAATCGAACTCGATGTCATTATCGAAATGGGTTTTCCCGGGTACTTTCTGATCGTTATGGACTTCATCGAGTGGGCCAAGAACCACCAGATTCCGGTCGGGCCGGGACGGGGTTCGGGCGCCGGTTCATTGGTTGCCTATGCGCTCAAGATTACCGATTTAGACCCGTTAGCCTATGAATTACTGTTCGAACGTTTTCTCAATCCCGAGCGCGTGTCGATGCCCGATTTCGATATCGATTTCTGCATGGACCGGCGCGACGAAGTCATCGATTACGTAGCCGATCATTATGGCCGGAATCAGGTTTCGCAAATTATTACCTATGGCAGTATGGCGGCCAAAGCCGTCATTCGCGATGTCGGCCGTGTCATGTCGCACCCTTACGGTTTTGTCGACCGCATCGCCAAACTGGTGCCGTTCGAAGTCGGGATGACACTCGACAAGGCGCTGGAACAGGAAGCAGCGCTGCTCGAGTTATATCAGCAAGAAGAGGAAGTCACGATGCTGATCGATATGGCGCGCTCGCTCGAAGGTTTGACGCGCAACGTCGGCAAACACGCGGGCGGAGTGGTGATTGCACCGAGCGACTTGACCGACTTTACTCCGCTTTATTGCGAAGCGGGTGGTTCGGGGCAGGTATCGCAGTACGACAAGGATGACGTCGAGGCGGTCGGACTGGTCAAGTTCGATTTTCTCGGTTTGCGCACCCTGACGATTATCGACTGGGCGGTGAATGCGATCAATGCCGGCCGTGCCGAAGACAAACTCGAGATCGAGCGTATCCCGCTAGACGACGCCGATACCTTCAAACTGCTGCAGGCCTATCAGACCACCGCGGTGTTTCAGCTCGAATCGCGCGGTATGAAAGACTTGATCCGGCGCCTGCAGCCCGACAGCTTCGAGGACATTATCGCGTTGGTGGCTTTGTTCCGGCCCGGTCCGCTGCAGTCCGGTATGGTCGACGACTTTATCGATCGCAAACACGGGCGCGCCCGGGTCGAGTATCCCCATCCGGCGCTGGAAGCGATCCTGCAGCCGACTTATGGCGTCATTCTTTACCAGGAACAGGTAATGCAGATCGCCCAGGTGTTGGCCGGTTACACCCTCGGCGGCGCGGATATGCTACGCCGAGCCATGGGCAAGAAAAAACCGGAGGAAATGGAAAAGCAGCGCGCTATTTTTACCGCTGGCGCGGTTGCCAACCAGGTCGAAACCGCAACCGCGACCTATATTTTCGACCTGATGGAAAAATTTGCCGGTTACGGTTTCAACAAGTCTCATTCCGCGGGCTATGCGCTGGTATCTTATCAAACCGCCTGGCTGAAGCGGCATTATCCGGCTGAATTCATGGCGGCGGTGTTGTCGGCCGATATGGATAATACCGACAAGATCGTCACGCTGATCGACGACTGCCGGGAGATGAAGCTCGATATCCGTCCACCCGATGTCAACCGCTCGAACTATCAGTTCACCGCCGGCGACGAGCGGCAAATTTACTATGGCCTGGGTGCGATCAAGGGAGTGGGCCAGGGCGCCATCGAGAGCATTATCGAATGCCGTGCGGCAGGCGAGTACCGTTCGCTCGACGATTTTTGCGCGCGTATCGATTCGTCCAAGTCGACCCGCAAGGTGCTCGAAGCATTGATCAAGGGTGGCGCGATGGATTGTTTCAGCCCGAACCGGGCGGCGCTGATGGCGCATCTGCCCTATGCCTTGCAGGCGGCCGAACAGCAACAAAACAACCTCGATGCCGGCATCACCGATATGTTCGGCAGTATCAGCGCGGTCGAAACCGAGGAACATAACCTGCCGGGCTGCGAAGCCTGGGATGAAAAGCAGCGTTTGGTGCTGGAAAAAGAGGCGCTGGGGCTGTTTTTAACCGGTCATCCATTGAACCTGATAGAAGCCGAAATCCGGCAGTTTGCACCGACCAGCCTGGGGCAGTGGCTGGAACGGCTCGATAGCGGCGGTGGCGGCGAAAGATTTCGCCAGAAAGAACAGGAGACCCGGGTCTGCGGGCTGGTCGTCGATATCCGCATGCGTAACAGCTTTCGCGGGCGCGAAGCCTTCGTCACCCTCGATGATCGCAGCGCGCGTGTGGATGTGCGTGTTTTGCCCGACTTATTGGCGCAGATCGAACCGATCCTGCAGAAAGACCTGGTTTGGGTAGTCGACGGCGGTATCGCTTACGACGACTTCAACAATGGCATCAAGTTGCGCGCTGCGAGCGTACGCCTGATGGACGACTACCGCGCCGACAATGCGCGTGCCTTGCATATTACGCTCGATGGACAGACCGGCGACGAACTCGATGCCATCATCGACCTGCTCGGCGGCTACGAGTCAAACGACGCGATGCCGGTGGTATTTCACATGTGCCGCGAGGGTTATCGGTACCAGTTGCGAACCAACGGCAGTTGGTCGTTAAAACCGGACGAATACTGTCTGTTAGCGTTGCAGCGTTGCCTCGATAGTTCCGCATTTTATTTCGAATACCAGTGAGCGCGAACCGAAACGCGCCTGCTTGATATCCCTGGTCAGCTAGCGGCCATTTTTTATCGAGGTGATCTGTATTATTATGTACCCCATTCGAAACCAATGACGGGACAGTCGAGTGAATCGTTTTCTTGCAATCTGCCTGATGTTGGTTTGTATCTGCGGATGCGTTAGCACGCAAAAATTGATTGAACCCACAACCAAACCCGAAAGTAATCAGGGTTATATAGCAGCGGCATTTTCGGGCGACGGTGTTGGCAACGCCTTTGGTCTGGTCGACGTCGCAACCGGCGAGGAATATCTGTTTCCTTTTTTTGGTCCCGATTATTCAATAACGGTAAAAAAAATTCCTGAAAAAATTCAGATGATTCAGGTTCCGCCCGGAACCTATGATATGAAGTACTGGATCACCTACGATACCATTTTCAAGCAAATCACGACTAAAAAGGAATTGACCGACAAGTTGCGGCGAAGCTTAAAAGTCAAACCCGGAAAACCGGTTTTTATCGGTCGATACCTAGCAAATTACAATTCGTCGTTCGTCGCAGGATACAATACCTATAACTTTCGCGTGCATGCCCTGCCATTCGATCGTGCAAGCATCGCCGCCCTGTTAGAAAAATCCTATCCGTACTTTTCGCTAGACGATTTCGAGATGCTCGAAGACATCCCGAACGATATCAAGCGGGCGCAAGACTATAACCCGGCACCCGATAACATATCCCCGAAGATAGACAGCGCTATAAAAAACGGCGCTGCTGAGACCAAATTGGCGCGGACAGGGATTGATCTGTCCGGTACCTACGTTTCCGAAATTACGAGCAATAGTCAATGGGTCTTTCGTGAGGGTTATACCAAGCTCGAGGTTAAGATCGCACAAAACAGCAACGGCGATCTATTACTGAGCACCCGGCCTAAAATTGAGTTGACCGCCAATTTGAAAGGGGATGTCGTTACCTTCTCCACCGGGGCTAGAACGGAAGGCTGCCGCTGCACCTTTGTCGACGGAAAATGGCAAATAAAAAGCGACGGGACCCGCTTGATCGGCAGCTGGAAGAGATCGGGTGGGAGCATCGGGACCTGGAACCTGACCAAAATCGAATAACGGATTAAAGCCAGATATTCGGGACTGCAACCGCAAGGTATGAATGCAGCAGCGCATAATTTATAATCGATTTTCATCATAGCATTCGACTATAAACCAGAGGCATTGTGGAAGACCTAAACTCAATTTGGCAAATTGGCATTGTCGCTCTGCTCGTCGGTGCAATCATCGGCGCGCTGACTTACCGGTTGTTTGCACCATCGGTAAAACAGGCCGATAAAATTAGGACCGAACTGGACGCGACCCGGGAAGAGCTGAACAGTTACAAGGTTAGCGTCAATCAACATTTCAACAAAACCTCCGAGTTGGTGAACGATCTGGCGCAAAATTATGTCAAGGTCTACCAGCATCTGGCGCAGGGCGCGCAAACCCTCGGTGACGGCAAGTCTTTTGTCAGCCTTCTGGATCAACCTCAGGGGAGGGTAGCGCTCACTGTCGACGATGCTTTAAATGACGCGGCACAGGCGGCTGACGAAAATTTAGGCGATCCGGCGGTAACGCAGGCCAACCCGGAGAAAACTCAGGCAACGCCGGCGGCAACGGTAGACGAGCATGCCGAGGCTTACACGCAACTCAAATCCGCCGAAGGCGCCGGTCATGACGCGGCTATCGGCGAGGCTGCGCGGCCAGCCGGCGACCGCGACGCATCGAGCACCGTCAAAGAACCGGTAATCAATGTCGATGCCCTCGACGAGGTCGCGGAAAATGCCGTTGTCGAAGCACCGGACGAAGCGGTTAGCGGCGTTGCCGAAACCGGGGAAAAAACAGAGGCCAGAACACTCACTCATTGAGGCTCTTAATCGCTTGGACCTTGCCGGGTTACTGCTTATTTTTATTAAGCAATGATGCGAGATCCGCAAACGGTTTATGGGTCGATTCCGTCGCTTGCGCGGAATTTGTGGAATCGCCGTAACTCGCGTCGATATAGCGCGAATGTTCGTTGTCATGACAATAAATGCATAACAGTTCCCAATTGCTGCCATCGGCTGGATTATTGTCATGATTATGGTCGCGGTGGTGTACGGTCAGTTCCTGCAGATTTTCGCGATTAAACTCGCGCGCGCATCGACCGCATACCCAGGGATACATTTTCAACGCCTTGCTGCGGTAACCCCGTTCTCTTTCCGCGCGCGCCGCGTGCGCTTGCCTAACAACGCGGTCAAGCTTGTCGGCCGAACTATCTGATGACATGTCGTCTATCTAAAAAGTATGTTGTTGAAATTCGTTGCGGTCTTAATCATACCCGTTTATGACTGCAAATATTAATTGGCTATCAATGATCTATCTCGGCTGCCGTCAGAGCTGAATTCGCAAGTCGTGAATTTCGAATCCGAGCTTGCCCGAACCGAAACTGATGATTGTGGCGGATGGCCATTTTCTATGGCGGCTGCATAATTGACCCGACTATAATAAGCCAGTATCGTGCCGGCGTTTGTCAGCCTTCGGGTTTATTATGCTGCGTTACATCATTTGGCGCTTTTCGTTCGAAATTTGCAATATCAGGCGCCTATTCGGGCATGGGCCGGAACGACTGCAATATCTCGCTTTCGGCGCCAATTTGAGCCCCACGATAATGAATCAGCGGCGTATTCGAGCATTTGCGATGAAACCCTTTACGCTCAGGAATCACGGCCTGCGCTTCGATCATCCGGCGCCCTGGACAGGCTGCGCATGTGCTTCCGCCGAACCTGCCGTTGGCGAAGCGGTGCATGGATTGCTTTATACGCTGTCCGCCAGGGACGCCGCTCGCATGGACTTTTACGAAGCGGTACCGGTGATAAATCGTTATCGTCGCACCTGGGTCGAGCAGGATGGTGAACACCTGTATTTTTACCAGACCAACCGTTCCACGGCTAATCTCAGCCCCACCGAGCAATACCTGCACTATATCGTCGAGGGCCTCGAATCCCACCCGGATGTCAGCGAGGAATACCGCCAAATGATGGCGTCGACCGCCACCGCCGAACCGGGTAAATTCGTATCATCCTATCTGTGGCGGCAACCCGAAGATCGCCGCGGCTGGCGCCGCGGCTTGATCGATGTTTATCAGCGGGTAGTTTTATTCGTATTTCTGAAACTCCTGTATCGCTATTCCCTCACCGCGAATTTCATCCGCTACTGATGACGCAAGCCATCTTTGCGCTCATGAGATTCCCGCGTGCACGCGGATGCCTATAAATAGCGGAATCACTATAAGTCGCGGAACAACGACAAATCGCGGGCGCAACTCAAAAAATTACTACTCTCGCACGACTAGGAAGTAAAGGTTTCGCCGTTCTCTTCGGAGACCGCACTCATCAGGTAGAGAAATGTATCGACATGCTCCTGCGGTGTAGGTAAGCGGTCGTTTTCATCGGCGGCAGGATAGGCACGCAGCTGTAAGCCGGTTCGCGTTTTTCCGGGATTGAAACTATTCACGCGCAGATTACTACCGGCATATTCGCAAGCCAATAATTGCGCCATCGCCGCGAGGCCCCGTTTGCTGACTTGGTAAGCATCCCAGTAGGCCCCGCGTTTGTCATCGACCATGAATAGTACCGAAGCCTGTTCCGCTTGCGTCAGTAACGGCAGGCAGGCACGCGTCAGCAGATAGGGCGCGTGCAGATTGACTTGGTGCACCTGGTACCAGGTTTCGGCATCGCTTTGCGCAAACACCGTGGGTGCGCCCAGCAAAGCGGCACAATGGATCATCCCATCCAGGCGCCCCAGGCGGGACTCGATATTGCTGGCGAGTTCGTTGTAATCATGCTCGGCGGCGCCTTCGAGGTTCATCGGGTAAATCGCCGGCGTCGGGTAACCCGCCTGCTCGATCTCGTCGTAAAGCGCTTCCACCAGGCGCAGATTGCGCGCCAGCAAAATCACCGTCGCACCGTGGTGCGCCAGCGCCAGCGACACGATCTTGCCGAAGCCGCCGGTAGCGCCGGTTACCAGGATGATCCTATCCTTTAACAGGTCGGCCGTGAGATTGAAATTATCGGGAATACGGGTCATATCTGCCTCATCAATGCGTGTCGCAACAGGTCGCCTGGACGATCGATGACGCCATCCGCCTGCCAGCCTCGGATCGCGTCGATATCCTCGATATAACCGTATGCCGCCACCAGAGTTTTCATATTAGCGGCCTTGCCGGCAACGATATCGCGTTCGTCATCGCCGACATAAACACATTGCTCACAGTCCACGCCGAGACGCTCGGCGGCCACCTGCAGCGGCAACGGATGCGGTTTGCGTTGCGCCAGCGTATCGCCGCCGATGACCACGCCGCAACGCTGCGCGAGGCCAAGCTGCTGCAACAACGGGTCGGTTAGCCACTCGGGTTTGTTGGTGACGATGCCCCAGGGTACCGAGCGTTCGTCCAGACGGTCGAGAATTTTCGCGTAACCGTCGAACAATCTCGATTGGTCGGCAACGATGGCGCGGTAATGCTGCAGGAAACGCTGCCGTAACGGTTCGATTTCAGGCTCGGACACCTTGCCGCAAAACCCCAGTCGGGTCAGCACCAGTCCGCCCTGCGAAACCAGCGGGCGGATCGTCTCCAGCGGCAGCGGATCTTGATTTTCTTCGACTAGCAAATTGTTTAACGCGCCACCCATGTCCGGGGCGGTGTCAATTAAGGTGCCATCGAGGTCGAACAGTATGGCTTTAATCATTATCAATCATCGAAGCTCGCGGTCATCAGGTAATTGACGTCGATATCCCGCCCCAGGGAATAGTTTCTTGTCAGCGGGTTGTAACTCATGCCGGTGATATCGCGCGGCTGCAAGCCGTTGGCGCGCAATACCGCGGCCATCTCCGAAGGCTTGACGAACTTTTTGTATTCGTGGGTGCCGCGCGGTAATAGCCGCAGGATGTATTCCGCACCCAACACCGCCAGCGCGAAGGATTTAGGATTGCGGTTAAGCGTCGACAAGACCAGGATGCCGTCGGGTTTCAGCATGTGACTCGCCGCCGATATGATAGACGCCGGATCGGGCACATGCTCCAGCATTTCGAGACAGGTTACGATATCGAATGCGGCCGGGTTGTCCGCTGCAAACTGCTCCGCCGTCGCAAGCTTGTAGTCGATGTCGAGCTCGGATTCGTGCAGGTGCAGTTTTGCCACCTTGAGCGATAACTCGGCCATATCGATACCGGTTACGCGGGCTCCTTGCCGCGCCAGCCCTTCTGTCAGTATGCCTCCGCCGCAGCCGATATCGAGAATTTTCTTGCCGTCGACTGCCCCCGCCTGCTGCTCGATATAGGCGAGCCGCAGCGGATTGATTTCATGCAGCGGCTTGAACTCGCTTTCGCGATCCCACCAGCGGCTTGCTATCGATTGAAATTTTTCGATTTCGGCCGCATCGACATTGTGCTGGAGTGACATAATTTAACGCCTTATTTTTTGTGCCCAGGATGCGGCTTTGGCGATTAGCTCGTCGCTATCGAATCGACAGAATTCGTGATCCCATAGCTGCGCGATGCCGTCGATCCAGACATGCGACACTTGACGACTCGAGGCCGCGTAGACGATTTGCGCGACCGGGTCATACAGCGGCTGGGTATTCAGATGATTGAGGTCGAGGGCGATCAAGTCGGCCTTTTTGCCGACCTCGATACTGCCAATCCGATCCGCCAATCCCAAGGCCCGAGCGCCGTTGATGGTTGCCAACTCGATTGCCTGGCGCGCGCTGCAGGCGCTGGCATCGCCGCTGCTGCCTTTGGCCAGCAGCGCGGCGCTGCGCATTTCGCCGAGCAGGTCGAGGTCATTGTTACTGGCGGCGCCGTCGGTGCCGAGGCACAGATTGACCCCTTTGTCGAGCAGGGCAGCAACCGGACAGATACCGCTGCCCAGCTTCAGGTTGGACTCGGGACAATGGACGATATTGACGCCGGCTTCGGCCACCCGTTCGATCTCGAATTCATCGAGTTCGGTCATATGCACCGCGATTAGATTCGGATTCAGCAAGTTGAGCTGATCCAGCCGCTGTAATGGTCGCAGTCCCGTTTTTTGCTGGGCTTCGGCGACTTCGTTGGCGGTTTCATGTACGTGCATATGCACCGGCAGGTCGAGCTCGTTGCTGTACATCGCGATCTGCCGCAGCGGTTCATCCGAAACCGTATAGGGGGCATGGGGCGCGAAGGCGCTGGTGACCAGCGGCAGTTCGCGAATCTCATCGTGCACCGCCAACGCTTTATGCAGGTACTCGTCGGCGTCGCGCGCCCAAACACTCGGAAAATCGAGCACGATCAGCCCAATGACGCTACGCATGCCGATCTGTTGGGCGCAGCGTGCGGCTTCGTCCGGGAAGTAATACATGTCGTTCAGGCAGGTGGTGCCCGAGCGCATCATTTCGGCGGCGGCCAGGCTAAAACCATCGGCGGTGAATCCGGCATCGACCCAACTCGCTTCGGCGGGCCAGATGTGATCGGTCAACCATTGCATTAACGGCATATCGTCGGCCATGCCCCGAAATAGGCTCATCGACGCATGGGTATGGCTATTGACCAGTCCGGGCAACAGGGCGCATCCCGGCAGACGAATGACTTCCGCTGCGGGGAAACAAGGCAGTTCGGCAATTTCATCGTTTGCAATCAACGTCTGGATGCGGTCGTTCTCGATTACGACGGCGAAGTCGCGCAGTACTTCGAAGTTCGGATTAACGGTGACCGTCCACTCGGCCTGGATGATTTGATATCGATGCGGCATAGCCGAACCTTACAAGATTTGGACACGACTTAAAACGGATATTGCAGCATTCAATGCGCGTAGATGAACTTTCGTCGCGATCGACAGCAAAAACCCGTAAATCGCCTTATTTGGACGCAGGAGGGACGATCTTAGCGGTAGTCCTCACCCCACGGTCTGTGATAAAATCGCGCAGATCGTGATTGATTCATTCCTGCGTCAATTCTTACCGTTGAGTTGCTAGTTTTATGGCAGATATCGCCAAGGAAGTTTTTCCTGTTAATTTAGAAGACGAGATGCGTCAATCGTATCTCGAATACGCCATGAGCGTTATTGTCGGACGCGCGCTGCCCGACGTGCGCGACGGCCTCAAACCCGTGCACCGGCGCGTACTCTACGCGATGAGCGTTCTCGGCAACGACTATAACAAGCCCTACAAAAAATCGGCGCGCGTGGTCGGTGACGTGATCGGTAAGTATCACCCGCATGGCGACACTGCAGTATACGACACCATCGTGCGCATGGCGCAACCCTTCGCAATGCGACACATGTTGGTCGATGGCCAGGGTAACTTCGGCTCGGTCGACGGCGACTCACCGGCCGCGATGCGGTACACCGAAGTGCGCATGTCGAAAATCGCGCACCAGCTGCTGGCGGACCTGGAAAAAGAAACCGTCGACTATCTGCCGAACTACGATGAATCGGAGCACGAACCCATGGTGTTGCCGACTCGGGTTCCCAATCTGTTGATCAACGGATCTTCGGGCATCGCGGTCGGCATGGCGACCAATATTCCGCCGCATAACCTCAGCGAAGTGGTCGACGCCTGTATCTTATTGGTGGACGATTCGGAGGCGGGGGTCGAGCAGTTAATGGCCTGTATTCCGGGACCGGATTTTCCGACCGCCGGATATATCAACGGCGCTAGAGGCATACGCGAAGCCTACCGCAGCGGCAAGGGTAAAATTTACCTGCGCGCAAAAACTCATTACGAAGAAGACAAGTCGGGTCGGCAAAGCATCATCGTGACCGAGTTGCCCTATCAGGTGAACAAGGCACGCTTGCTCGAAAAAATTGCCGAGTTGGTCAAGGAAAAACGACTCGAAGGCATTACCGGACTGCGCGATGAATCCGATAAGGACGGCATGCGCATGGTGATCGAATTGCGCCGCGGCGAAATCGCCGACGTCATACTGAACAATTTGTACAAGCAGACCCAGATGCAAAATGTATTCGGTATCAATATGGTGGCGCTGGTCGATGGTCAGCCGCGGCTGCTCAACCTCAAGGAAATTCTCGAAGCCTTCATCCTGCACCGCCGCGAGGTCGTAACCCGACGCACCATATTCGATCTACGCAAGGCGCGTGACCGCGCTCATCTGCTCGAAGGCCTCGCGGTTGCGCTATCCAATATCGACGAAATCATCGCGATGATCAAACAGTCGCCGAGTCCCGCGGTCGCCAAGGCCGCCTTGCTGGAAAAGGATTGGTCTCCGGGGATAGTCACGGAAATGCTGCACCGGACCGGCGCCGATTCGTCGCGTCCGGAAGGGATCGGCGAAGACGTCGGCCTGGTCGGCGATCTGTATCGATTGACCGAGAAACAGGCACAGGCGATTCTCGACTTGAGACTACACAAACTGACCGGGCTCGAGCAGGATAAGATTATCGCCGAATACCGCGAAATCCTCGACAAGATCGAAGACTTGCTCGACATCCTGAATCGAGACCAACGCCTGAAGCAGGAAATCCGGCGTGAACTGGAAGCGGTTAAGCAAGAGTTCGAAGATCCGCGCCGCACCGAGATCGTGGTCGATCATTCCGACTTGACGGTCGAGGATTTGATCAGCGAAGAGGACGTCGTAGTCACCATTTCGCATCTTGGATACGCCAAGGCGCAACCGCTGGAATCCTATTCCGCGCAACGCCGTGGAGGCCGCGGCAAGGCGGCCACCAAGGTCAAGGATGAAGACTTCGTCGAGCAAATGTTTGCCGCCTCGACTCACGACACTCTGCTGTGCTTTTCCACCCGCGGCAAGGTTTACTGGCAAAAGGTTTATCAATTGCCAATCGGCAGCCGCAGCTCTCGCGGCCGACCAATGGTTAATTTATTACCGCTCGAAGATAACGAACGCATTACCGCTATTCTGCCGGTACGCGAATATCCCGAGGACCAGTTTATTTTCTTCGCGACCGCGAGCGGTAAGGTCAAGCGCACCTCGTTGTCGAATTTTTCGCGCCCGCGGGCGAATGGGATTATCGCACTCGATCTACGCGACGAAGACAGCCTGATCGGGGTGCAGCTAACCGACGGTAATTCCGATCTGATGTTATTTACCAGCACCGGCAAAGGTATCCGCATCGATGAAAACGACGTCCGCGCGATGGGCCGCACCGCCGCCGGCGTACGCGGCATCAAAATCAAAGGCGGCGATGAAGTCATATCATTGATCGCGGTCGATTCTGACGAGGGTCAGATCCTGTTCGCCACCGCAAATGGCTACGGCAAACGTACTCGCGTCGGCGATTTTTCAACGCAAGGCCGTGGTGGCCAGGGCGTCATCTCGATTCAGACCTCGAAACGCAACGGCGCCGTCGTCGGCGCGATCAAGACCCAGGGCGACGAAGAAATCATGCTGATCAGCAACGGCGGTACGCTGGTACGCACGCCGTCGGAAGATATTTCAATACTGGGGCGCAATACCCAGGGCGTCACGCTGATTCGGCTGGGGGAAAACGAACAACTGGTGCAGATCGAAGCGGTGGCGGCTAGTGTCGAGGACGAAACCGAGACGGGGAGCTGAAGCAGTCATGAACGACGCTGCCCTGGGAAAGCTGCGCGCCCAAATCGATGCCATCGACGAGCGGCTGCTCGAGCTGTTCAACCAGCGCGCGGAATGCGCGGTGAGCGTGGCCGAAGTCAAGCGCGAGCTCGGCGAGGGCGCTGACGACAGCATAAATTTTTTTCGCCCCGACCGCGAAGCCCAAGTCATCCAGCGTTTGAAATCACTAAACCAGGGCCCGCTTAGCGACGACGAGGTGGGGCGCCTAATTCGCGAGGTCATGTCGGCCTGCCTGGCGCTGGAACAACCGTTAAAAATTGCCTATCTCGGTCCCGAAGGCACGTTCACCCAGAGCGCCGCGTTAAAACATTTCGGTCATTCGGTTTCGACGGTGCCAATGAGCAGCATCCCGGATGTGTTCAACTCGGTTGGAACCGGTCACGCCGATTACGGCCTGGTGCCGGTAGAAAATTCGACCGAGGGCGTGATTAGCCACACCCTGGATGTGTTCATCGATTCCGATCTCAAGGTATGTGGTGAGGTGGAAATACACGTGCATCATCATTTGGCGCGGCAATCGACGGATGTTTCCGGGATCAAGCACATTTATTCGCATCAGCAATCCTTCGCCCAATGCCGTGGTTGGCTCGATCAGAATTTCCCCGGCGTCGAGCGTATCCCGGTCAGCAGCAACGCCGAAGCCGCGCGTCTTGCGGGTATCGAGAAGGATGCGGCGGCAATATGCGGACTACCGGCGGTCGAAGTCTTCGAGTTGAAGATTTGTTACCAAAATATTGAAGACCTTTCCGATAACACCACACGCTTCGTAATTATCGGCAACCAGGATGTCGGCCCCAGCGGTAACGACAAAACCTCGCTACTGATTTCGACCAGGAATATACCGGGCGCATTGCTGGGACTGTTACAGCCACTGGCCGATAACGGCATCAGTATGAATAAGATAGAATCGCGCCCGTCGCATGGCGGCAAATGGGCTTATGTGTTTTTCATCGATATCGATGGGCATCAACAGGACAAGGATGTCACCAAAGCTTTAAATGAGCTGAAACATCAGGCGGCGTTGTTTAAAATACTGGGTTCTTATCCAAAAGCTTCGCTCTAATGACCATCATCGATACCGCACTGGTGCAAATCAAACAGTTGCACCCTTATTCCCCTGGCAAACCCATCGAAGAACTCGAGCGCGAACTCGGCATTAGCAACGCCATCAAACTCGCCTCCAATGAAAATCCACTGGGATGCTCGCCGCTGGTCAGGGGCGTGCTGCAGCAGGCCGGTGAACATATCGAGCTTTACCCGGATGCCAATGCCTACTACTTGAAACAGCGGCTCGGTCAGAAACTCGGCATCGACGAAAATCAGATTACCATCGGCAATGGCTCGAATGACGTGCTCGATCTGATCGCGCGCAGCTTCCTCGAGACCGGCGCCGAAGCGGTGTTTTCGCAGTATTCCTTTATGGTATACGCCATGGTGACCCAGGCTTGCGGCGCCACCGCAAAAGTCGCCGCCGCCTTGGGGCCCGATCACGCATCCCCCTATGGTCACGATCTCGATGCCATGGCGGATTTGATTAGCAACAAAACCCGGGTCGTATTTATCGCAAATCCGAACAACCCCACCGGTACTTGGTTAAGCCGCGACCGATTGCGTGCCTTTGTCGAGCAGCTGCCCGAAAATATTGCCATAGTAATCGACGAAGCTTACTTCGAGTACGTCGCTTTGGCGCAATATCCGGACACACTGCAATGGCTCGAACAATTTCCCAACCTGATCGTCACGCGTACCTTTTCGAAGATTTACGGGCTCGCCGGGCTGCGCGTCGGATATGCGGTTTCGAGCCCCGCGCTGTGCGATCTGTTCAACCGCGTCAGGCAGCCGTTTAACGGCAATAGCCTGGGCCTGGCGGCGGCGCAGGCAGCGCTCGATGATGATGCCTTTGTCGAACAAAGCCGTCTCGGCAATGCACGCGGGTTAGAGTCCATGCAGCGTTGGTTCGACGACCGGGGTATCCCCTATATCCCTTCGGCCGGTAACTTCTTGACGGTTTGCTTCGGCGATCGCAGCCAACGGGTTTATCAGGAACTGCTGCAACGCGGCATCATTGTCAGACCGGTCGCCAACTATGGTTTGCACGAACATCTGCGTATTAGCGTCGGCACTGAACCGCAACTGCAACAAATGTATCAGGCACTGGGAGAGGTTTTGTGATCGAACGGCTCGCCATTATCGGGGTCGGGCTGATCGGCAGCTCATTGTCGCTGGCGTTAAAGCAGGCCGGCGCGGTCGGGGAGGTCGTCGGTTACGGCCGCAATCGGCGCAACCTGGAAAAGGGCATCCAACTCGGCGTTATCGACCGATTTGAAGCGTCGATCGTGGAATGTGTCGCCGACGCCGACGTTATCCTGGTCGCGGTTCCACTGGGTGCGATGCAGCCGGTGTTTGCCGAACTCAAATCGAATATCAAACAAGATGCGGTGATCACCGATGTCGGCAGCGCCAAAGGCTCGGTGGTCGCCGCAGCGGAAGCCGAACTCGGTGACGACTTTCCTCGTTTCGTACCCGGACATCCGATTGCCGGCACCGAGCAAAGCGGTGTCGAAGCAGGTTTTGCCAGTCTGTATCAGAATCGCCGCGTGATCCTGACGCCGCTGCAGCAGACCGCCGCGGACGCGGTCGAAATTGTCGATCAAATGTGGCAACGCAGCGGCGCTATCTTAGAATATCTCAGCGTCGAACATCATGACAAGGTGCTGGCGGCGACCTCGCATTTGCCGCATATGCTCGCCTATGCGCTGGTACACCACTTGTCGCACCTGAACGACCATGACGAAATTTTCCGTTATGCTGCCGGCGGCTTTCGAGATTTCACCCGTATCGCCTCCAGCGACCCGGTGATGTGGCGCGATGTCTGCCTGTCAAACGGCGACGCCCTGGTAGTCCTTATCCAGCAATACCAGCGGGAGCTCGACCGAATCGCCGCCGCGATTCGGGATAATAACGCCGACGAACTGCTCAAGCTCTTCGGGAGAGCTAAAACGGAACGTGATTCGTTAATAGGAAATTGCTAGTGACCGAATTTATCTGCAGGCCCGGCGGCAGTGTGCGCGGCGATATTCGGGTTCCCGGCGACAAATCGATTTCCCATCGCGCCATCATCCTGGCGTCGATCGCCGAGGGGGTGAGTGATATCTCGGGGTTTTTACAAGGCGAGGATAGTCTTAACACCATCCGGGCGTTTCGCCAGATGGGGGTGGAAATCGAACGCGATCGAGATCGGGTAACTGTAACCGGGTCGGGATTGCATGGACTCAAACCGGCGCCGGCCGATCTGGATGTGGGAAACTCGGGCACCGCGATGCGGTTACTGCTGGGGTTGCTCGCCGGCCAAAAATTCGACTCGCGGCTGATAGGCGACGCTTCACTGTCGTCGCGTCCGATGCAGCGAGTGTTGGCTCCGCTGCAACGAATGGGTGCCGTGATCGAAAGTGAACCCGGGGGTCGGGCGCCGTTGCAAGTCAGGGGAGGGCGGCCGCTGGCGGCGATCGACTACGACATGCCGGTTGCTTCGGCGCAGGTTAAATCCTGTCTGCTGCTGGCCGGGTTGTACGCATCCGGGGAAACCCGCGTGCACGAACCGGCGCCGACGCGCGATCATAGCGAACGCATGCTGCGCGGTTTTGGTTGCGAGGTAAAATCTGCCGACGCAGAGATTAGTATGCATGGCGGGCAGGTTTTGCGCGCTTGTGATATCGACATTCCGGCCGATATATCATCCGCGGCCTTTTTCATGGTCGCCGCCTCGATTGCACCGGCGAGTGATATCAGGTTACAACATGTCGGTATTAATCCGACGCGTACCGGCGTGATCGATATTCTGCGTTTGATGGGCGCCGATATTGAGATTATGACGCAGCGTGTGATCGGCGGCGAACCGGTCGCCGACATCCGGATTCGCCATGCCGAGCTCCGCGGGGTAGATATTCCGACAAGCCTGGTACCGCTGGCCATCGACGAGTTTCCGGTGCTGTTTGTGGCAGCGGCCTGCGCCGAGGGCGTCACGCGCTTAAGCGGGGCCGAGGAGCTACGTGTAAAAGAGAGCGACCGGATCCAGGCGATGGCCGACGGCCTCGCCGGGCTCGGAATTGAAACCGAAGTATTACCTGACGGCATTATCATACAGGGCAGCCGCATCGGCGGCGGTACGGTCGATTCGCATGGCGATCATCGTATCGCAATGGCCTTTAGTGTTGCCGCGCTGGCGGCGACGGCGGCGATTCGCATCCTGGATTGCGCTAACGTGAATACTTCATTCCCGGATTTTGTCGGGCTTGCACAACTTGCGGGACTCAGGATTAGAATCAATGATGGATGAGGATACATTTATTGTTGCAATTGACGGTCCGAGCGGCTCGGGCAAGGGTTCACTCGCGCTCAATATTGCCCATGAATTGGGATTTCACTTACTCGACAGCGGTGCTATCTATCGTTTGCTGGCATTAAAGGCCCTGCAGCAGGACATCGATCTTGACGACGAGAAACGGGTCGCCGGGTTGATCGATTTGCTCGACATTCGATTTGAAAGCGGCGACGAGCTATCCATTCCCTACCTCGACAATGTCGATGTATCCGCCGAGCTGCGTCAGGAAGCGACCGGTGACGCGGCTTCCAAAGTGGCGCGCCATAAGCGCGTGCGCAAGGGTTTACTGGGCTTACAGCGCAGTTTTTTCAAACCTCCCGGGCTGGTTGCCGATGGGCGCGACATGGGTACCGTGGTGTTCCCGGATGCCCGATTTAAGTTTTTTTTATACGCAAGTGTCGAAATTCGTGCGCAACGACGATATAAGCAGTTGATAAATATGGGGTTATCCGCTAATATCGCCCAGCTTCAAGCGGACATAGCGGAACGTGACGAGCGCGACCTAAATCGTAGCGCCTCACCGCTCAAGCCCGCAGAAGACGCGTTGGTTGTAGATTCTAGCCTGCTCGACCTGGCACAGGTAACGGAACTCGTGCTTAGTCATATTAGAGAGGCATAGTCGATACGACCCGAAGGTCCCTGCAGATGCACTATCTCCAGGGTTTTTTAACTAACCTGACAGCCGATTTTATCCAGATCGACAGTCTTGAAACTCTTTTAGGATCTATCCATGTCTGAAAACTTTGCAGAAATGTTCGAGCAAAGCATTACCCAAATGAATCTGCGCGTCGGTGAGATCATCACCGGTGAAGTCGTCGATATCAACCGAGATGTTGTCATCGTCAACGCGGGCCTAAAGTCCGAGGGTGTAATCCCGGTAGAACAATTTTACGATGAAAACGGCGAACTCGACGTCAATATCGGCGATATGGTTGAAGTTGCGCTGGATTCATTCGAAGACGGTTATGGCGAATCCCGTCTGTCACGCGAAAAAGCCAAGCGAGCGCGGGCATGGACCCGTCTCGAACAGGCCCAGGAAGCCGACGAAATCGTAACCGGGCGTTTTACCGGCAAGGTCAAGGGCGGCTTTACCGTCGATATCGGCGAAATTCGTGCTTTCCTGCCCGGGTCGCTGGTCGATGTGCGGCCAGTCCGCGATACTGCTTATCTCGAAGAAAAAGAACTCGAATTCAAAATCATCAAGCTCGATCAGAAACGCAATAACGTTGTTGTTTCACGCCGAGCCGTGGTGGAAAAGGAGTTCAGCGAAGAGCGCGAAAAGTTGCTGGAAACACTAAAAGAGGGCGAACGCGTGCGCGGTATCGTCAAGAACCTGACCGATTACGGCGCCTTCCTCGACCTGGGTGGCATCGACGGCCTGTTGCACATTACCGATATGGCCTGGAAGCGCGTCAAGCATCCTTCGGAAGTGGTTGAAATCGGTCAGGAAATCGATGTCGTGGTGCTCAAGTTCGATCGCGAAAAGAACCGTGTTTCCTTAGGGTTGAAGCAAATGGGTGACGACCCTTGGGAAAATATCATGCGGCGTTATCCGGAAGGGCAACGTTTGTTCGGGCATGTCAGCAACATTACCGATTATGGATGTTTCGTTGAAATCGAGGACGGTGTCGAAGGCCTGGTTCACGTTTCGGAAATGGACTGGACCAACAAAAACGTCAATCCCAACAAGGTGGTAACGCTCGGCGACGAAGTCGAGGTCGTAATCCTGGAAATCGATGAAGAACGCCGCCGCATTTCGCTCGGCATGAAACAATGCAAGGCGAATCCCTGGGAAGAATTTGGAACCACCAACAACAAGGGCGATATCATTGCCGGCAAGATCAAATCGATCACCGATTTTGGTATTTTCATCGGTCTGGAAGGTAACATCGACGGCCTGATTCACCTGACCGACCTGTCATGGAACAAGCCGGGCGAAGAAGCGGTGCGCGATTATCAAAAGGGACAGGAAGTCGAAGCCATGGTATTGTCGATCGATCCCGAGCGCGAGCGTATCTCGCTGGGCATCAAGCAAATCGAAAAAGATCCGTTTGCAAGCTTTATTGCCGACAAACCCAAGGGTAGTATAGTGTCGGGCACGGTGGTTTCGGTCGATGCCAAAGCGGCAGTAGTCGATCTGGGCGACGGCATCGAGGGCCTGTTAAGGGCTTCCGAGATGGCCAAGGATCGGGTAGAGGATGCACGCCAGTTCACCAATGAAGGCGATCAGATCGAAGCCAAGATAACCGGAATGGACCGTAAGGGCCGTAGTATTTATTTGTCGATCAAGGCCAAGGACAGCGATGAAGAACAGGAAGCACTGAAAGATTATGCAGCCAGTAGCGATGCCCGGGCGGCTACCACCAGTTTTGGTGATCTGCTTAAGGAAAAAATGGACTCATGATCTACAATCGGGTGGCGGCTTGGCCGCCACCCAACTCGATTATTGGACCAACTAATGAATGAAGCCGAATTTGTACCCTCTATGACCAAGTCAGACCTGATCGATAATTTATCTAGAAATCAGGGGCATCTCGCCTACAAGGATGTCGAGCTGGCGGTAAAAAGCCTGATCGAAATGATGAGTAGTGCCTTGTCCAACGGCGAGCGCATTGAAATCAGGGGGTTTGGAAGTTTCAGCCTGCATTATCGGCCGCCGAGAACGGGGCGTAATCCCAAGTCGGGGGACAAGGTAGACCTGCCCGGAAAGTACGTGCCGCATTTCAAACCCGGCAAGGAGCTGCGCGATCGCGCGAATAACCAGAAGTAGTCTCGCCATCCTGCACCTTCAGGATTGAGGGTTACCCATGGATATCTGGCTTTTCCTGCTAATTCTGGCCGCTATTGTTATCGGTTGGTTGTTGGGGCGCTGGCAGCCATTCACCAAGAACGCCGATCGACAACAGGCCGATCATTTTTCCGAACGTTACGCCAAAGGCCTGAACTATCTGTTAGCGGAAGACTCGGACAATGCGATCAAAATTTTTACCGATTTGATCGAAGTCAACAAGGATACGATTGAGATCCATATTGCCTTAGGCAATTTGTTCCGCTCCAAGGGCGAAGTGGATCGCGCCATCAAGGTGCATCAGAATCTGCTGGCGCGTCCGAATCTTACTCGCAAACAACGCCATATGGCGATTGCCGAGCTTGCCAGCGATTACCTTAAGGCCGGCTTGCTCGATCGGGCGGAAAAACTGTATCGGGAAATGATCGAGCTAGATGCCGATGCCGTTCATGCCTATCGCCGTCTGCTTGATTTATATATTACCGAAAAGTCCTGGGCCGAGGCGGTCGATTGCGCGCAAGTGCTATACCGCAAGGGTGATACGGAGGCGGCGGTCACCTATAGCCAATGCTTGTGCGAAATCGCCAATGACGCGATCGAAGGCGGCAACAACCGCCTGGCGCGCAAAAGCCTGGACCGCGCGCTCGAGGTCGACCCGGGTTGCGTAAGGGCGGCCTTGTTATTGATTCAATTGCTGTTGCATACCGAAAATCCCACCGCGGCGAAACGTATTTTTCAGCGTTTGATCCGTCAAAGCCCGGAATACATGCCCTTATACATCGAACCGGCCAGGCAAATTTACCTAAATCGGGAACCCCGCGTTTATCAAGACTTCTTGCAAAATCAGTACCGGCAACACCCATCAACCCGGCTGGCTATGGCGCTACTCGAACACTATGCGCGTAACGATGAAATCGGAACCGCACGGCAGTTTCTCTCCGATATACTGCACAAGTCTCCCTCGTTCGAGGCTTTCGAATTCGCCCTGCGTTTTCTGAAATCGAATCCCGACCAACTCGGCGAAACCTGGGAAACCCTGTCGAGTTTTCTGAAATCGATTCAGGATAAAAAGATCGAATATATTTGTGCCCGCTGTGGTTACGAGAGTCACGCCATTCAATGGCTTTGCCCGAGTTGCCGTAACTGGGCTTCGATGAAGCCGGTGAGATCATGACCGATCCTAAAATTATCGTTGCGCTCGATTTCCCCGATCAGCGGCAGGCGCTTGAATTTTCCCGTAAAACTACACCCGAGCAGTGCCGCCTGAAGGTCGGCAAGGAACTGTTCACCAGCGCCGGACCGGCACTGGTCGAGGCGTTGGTCGATAGGGGCTACGACGTGTTCCTGGACTTGAAGTTTCATGACATCCCAAGCACGGTTAATAAGGCTGTCTGCGCAGCGGCTAAACTGGGTGTGTGGATGTTGAATGTGCATGCCATGGGCGGTACCGCCATGCTGCAGGCAGCGCGCGAAGGCCTGGAGGTCGTTGCCCGACGACCGTATTTGATCGCGGTTACCGTACTGACCAGCCTGTCGGCTGACGACCTGCACGCTCTGGGGGTAACAATGCCGTTGCAGCAGTTGGTCGATCGGCTGGCGCGACAATCCATCGACTGTGGCCTGGATGGCGTCGTTTGTTCCGCCCGCGAAGCACCCGCTCTGCGCACCAGCCTCGGCGCCGCGGCATTACTGGTGACACCGGGTATTCGGCCGGAATGGGCGGCCGCGAATGACCAGCAACGCATAGTAACACCGCAACAGGCGCTGTCCGACGGCGCCAGTTATCTGGTGATCGGGCGACCGATTACCCAACACGAGGACCCGGCAAAAGCGCTCGGATTGATAACGGCGGCGATTTCTTAGTCGCCGGATAGCGGCGTTGATGACAGCCATATGGCGAATCGTTAAACTACCCCCAGATTTGATAATTCCAACGGATATCGATGGATCCTAACTTCCTAGATTTTGAACAGCCGATCGCCGAACTTCAGGCCAAGATTTCGGAGCTGCGTTATGTTACCGACGATTCGGATATAAACATCAGCCAGGAAATCCAGACGCTGGAGCGTAAAGCCGAAACCCTGACCAATTCGATTTTTTCGAAGCTTTCGGCCTGGCAGATTTCACAGCTTTCGCGGCACCCGAACCGACCTTACTCCATCGATTATATCGAGCGGGTTTTTTCTGATTTCGAGTATCTTCATGGAGACCGCAGCTTTGCGGACGATCACCCCATAGTCGGCGGAATCGGACGGCTTGATGGCAAACCAATCATGGTTATCGGCCAACAAAAGGGGCGCGATACCCGTGAAAAAATCAAACGCAACTTCGGCATGCCGCGCCCCGAGGGCTATCGCAAGGCGTTGCGGTTGATGAAAATGGCGGAAAAATTCAAGATGCCGCTGGTTACGCTGGTCGACACACCGGGCGCCTATCCCGGCATTGGTGCCGAGGAACGCGGACAGAGCGAGGCGATCGCGAGAAATCTGTATACCCTGGCCGAACTGAAAACGCCCATCATCTGTACCGTCATCGGCGAGGGTGGCTCCGGCGGTGCGCTCGCGATCTGCGTCGGCGACCGCATCAACATGATGCAATACGCCACCTATTCGGTGATTTCACCGGAAGGCTGTGCGTCGATTTTATGGAAGAGCGCCGACAAGGCTTCGCTGGCCGCCGAGGCCATGGGTATCACGGCTGAGCGCTTGTTTTCGTTGCAATTGATCGACAATATCATCCAGGAACCGCTCGGTGGCGCGCACCGGGAGTATGATCAGATTGCCGCATCGTTAAAACAGAGCCTGGTCGAGAGCCTCGAAGCGCTCGAATCGATCTCGATCGACAAATTGCTCGATCAGCGCTACCAAAAGCTGATGTCCTTCGGCAAGTACCGGGAAAGCTGACCGGCTAAGTTGCGCGCTCGAATGCGATCCTGCCTGGAATCGATTCCCGCAAACTGCAAACGCGTGTTTGTGGCTTTTAGCGGCGGTCTCGATTCCAGCGTGTTGCTGCATCTACTGGTATCGCAGGCGCATACTTTTGAACTGATTCCTTGGCATATCAATCACGGCCTGATCGAGAATGCCTCGCAGATGGAGCGTTTCTGTCTCGAGCAGGTCCGCGGCTACGGTCTCGAAATGCGATTGGATCGTCTCGATCTCCACGCGCTCGACAGCAACATCGAGGCGGTTGCGCGCCGTCAACGTTATCGACTGTTCGCACAAGGGACCCGGGCGGGCGATTGCATTCTGACCGCGCATCATGCCGACGACCAGGCTGAAACCTTTATACTCAACGCCTTGCGGGGATCGGGTGTCGCCGGACTGCGCGGTATCGCGAGCCGGCGCTATCTGGACGAAGCCCTGCTGTTACGCCCCTTGCTTGGTATTAGCCGCGCCCAACTTGAAGCCTATGCCAATGAGCATGAACTGGCCTGGTATAACGACCCCAGTAATCAAAGTCTCAGATTCGATCGTAATTATTTACGCCAGCAGGTTCTGCCATCGATTAAAACACGCTGGCCCGGTTATCAAAATGCACTTTCGACCTGCAGCCAGATCCAGTCTGAAACCCATGAATTACTGGGCGAAATTGCGCTTCAGGACCTTGCGGCGTTAAAGGATGCAGCGGTGCCAGACGGCTCCAGGCTCGATCTGCCCGGGTTACTGGCGCTGTCGCCCGCGCGGCGTAAAAATCTGATCCGCTACTGGTTAGAAAGCGCGGGCTTGCCGACGCTACCCCAGGCGCGGTTGCAGAGCTTGATGCAGCAACTGCAGGCAGGCCCCGATGCCGTGCCCGAGATCGCCATGCCGGATTACTCGATCCGAATTTACGATCAGCGGCTCTACCTGGTAACGGCTAGCCGCCAAGCCCAATGCGGTGGCGAATTCGAATTCGGCCTGCGGCAAGATATCGAAATCGAGCAACTCGATTTGAAACTGACGCGTCAGGAAGTTTTCCAACGGTTAAAAATCGAAGATCGAGAGCAATTGCTGACGCTCAAATTTCGCCGGCCAGGGGAGCCGAATAGCGATGCTCACCGCCTCAAGCGTTTGTTTCAGCGGCATCGTGTACCGCCCTGGGAGCGTGCCGGGACCGCGCAGGTATATCTCGACGGCCACCTCGAGGGCTTGCTGCTGTGAGCGACGACGATCAGCGGGACCGTATATTTTCACGGCGTTTGAGCGAGGTCAAGGCTTTCGAATTCAATGAAACCGTCGCCGGCGTGTTTAAGGATATGATAGCACGCTCGGTGCCGGGTTATTCGTTATTGCTGCGTATGATAGGCCTCTACGCCGATATATTTGTTACCCCCGGCAGCCAAGTATTCGATCTGGGTTGCTCGCTTGGAGAAGCCAGCCTGTTGATCGCCGATCGGGCGCGCGGCGGCGACTGCCGCATCGTCGCCGTGGACAATTCGACAGCGATGATCGAAAAATGCCGCCGGCACCAAACGCCGGGTAACACGATCGAATGGCGCTGCGAGGATATCCGGCATATATCGATCGAGGATGCATCGATGGTGGTGCTGAATCTAACCCTACAATTTCTGCAACCCGAGGAAAGGCGGGGTCTGCTGGAAAAGATTTATCGCGGACTCAATCCCGGCGGGGTGCTGATTTTGTCGGAGAAAGTAAGCTTCGAGGACGAAGCCGAAAACCTGCGCATGATGCAGCTATACCAGGGATTTAAAAAGACCATCGGCTATAGCGACCTCGAAATCAGTCAAAAGCGCAATGCCCTGGAAAACGTGTTGATACCTGACAGCGAGCAACAACATTATCGGCGACTTAAACACATCGGCTTCGGCGAAATATACCAGTGTTTCCGGGGCTTTAACTTTGTCTCCTTCCTGGCGATCAAAGCGTGAATTGGGATTCTCTGTTCGCTAGCCTGCGCCGCCAGGGGTTCAATCAATGGGCGGACCGGCTGCAAGCGCAGAGCCCATCCTGGCTGGTGGGACATGGCGATTACCCGCGTTGGTCGCAGGCCCTGGACGGATTACCCGAGCTGACGGATATCGATACTCGCTTCGACTTGCCCGCGGTCACCCTGCAAGGCCGATGCCGGGAGCCGGCAGCTTTGCAGCAAGCGCTAAAGGGGTTGATGCCGTGGCGTAAAGGGCCATACCAGGTAGCGGGGCTGCGGATTGATAGCGAATGGCGTTCCGATCTCAAATGGGATCGAATTCTACCTCACCTGTCATCCTTGAACGGCCGTCGCATCCTCGATATCGGCTGCGGCAATGGCTACCATTGTTGGAGAATGCTGGCGCAATCCCCGGCCTTGGTGCTCGGAATCGAACCCTCGGTTTTATTCAACCTGCAGTTTTTGGCGCTGCAAAAATACCTGCAACGCAGCGAGGTACACCTGCTACCGATCGGAATCGAAGATATGCCGGCAGAGTTGAACTGTTTTGACAGCGTTTTTTCGATGGGTGTTTTGTATCATCGCAAAAGTCCGCTCGACCATCTTTACCAGCTCAAGAGTTTTCTCGCCGCCGGTGGCGAACTATGCCTCGAAACGCTGGTAATCAAAGGCGGGCCGGGCCGGGTGTTGCTGCCTCCGGGACGTTACGCGCGGATGCGCAACGTCTGGTTTATCCCGTCGGCAGCGGAACTCGTGGCCTGGCTTGGGCGTTGCGGATTTATCAATGTCAGAGTCGTTGATGAAACGGTAACCAGCATTATCGAGCAGCGCGCTACCGAGTGGATGCAATTCGAATCGCTGGCGCAGTGCCTGCATTCCGAGAACCAAGCTTTGACGGTCGAGGGCTTACCCGCGCCCCGGCGCGTCGTGGTTCTGGCGCAAAAGCCAAAGCCCTAAGCAACATCGACGTACACGACCCGATTGCGACCGCCTTCCTTAGCGGCATAGACGCCTTCGTCGCCGGCGTGGAACATGGCCTCGAAATCGCCGGTCGCACCAACTTCCAGTGAAGTGACACCGATACTGGTGGTGATATCCAATCCTTCCGGCTTCAGGTTTGCGATCTCGAGCCGCAATTTTTCGGCTTTCAAGCGGGCGTTTTCGGCGTTGCAGTGGGTCATTAGCACGACAAATTCCTCGCCGCCGTAACGCGACACCAGGTCGCCCTCGCGGAAACTCTCGGTCAGCAACGCACCGGTTTTTTGCAACACGATATCGCCGACGGCATGGCCGTGATTGTCATTAACCGCCTTGAAATGGTCGAGATCGATGACCAGCAGGCTGACCGGATACTCGTGGCGCCGCGCCGTGGAAATGAATTTATCGGAAAACTCCATCAAACTATGGCGATTGTGGCAACCGGTCAGATTATCGATAGTCGCCAATGCAAACAACTCGCGCCGAATATCGTGCACCTTGTCGAGCAAGCGTTTATTGGTGATCAGGTTGCTGATGCGGATCAGCAATTCTTCGCGCAGTATCGGCTTGGGTAAAAAATCGCTAACGCCGGAATGGTAAAGCGCGATGCGGCGCTGATCGTCGTCGCGTTCGGTGATCGCGATAATCGGTATAAAACCCCGACCGTCTTCGTAGGAACGAATCGTTGCCACCAGATCTTCGCCTTGCATTTGGCCCTTCAGATCGATTTCGGTAATTGCCAGGTCATAGGCTTCGGCATGCGATCCATATGCGGTTACCGCGTCGAATTCACTGCTGGCCGCTTCCGCCGTGGTGAAATGGGATACCTGGTAGCCGGTTTCCTGCAATTGGCTCAGTATGTCGGATGCCACCGCTGCATCGTCCTCGACAAACAGGATTCGTCCCTCGAAAAACACGGGATCCAGATGCAAATCGATAAAGTGCACGATCTGGTCTTCGATCTGGTGTTCGTTCAGCTCGTGAATTACGCCATCCACTCGCACCGAGAGGTGTTCGGCTTTGAGCTCCGTATTTTCACTCAAAAACAGGATTGGCGTGCCGATTTGACTGCGATGCTGGTTGCAGTAGGCGACGAACTCTTCACCCGGCCCGTCTTTCAGCTCCTGATTGACACAGATGATGTCATAGGTTTCGGAGTCTACATAGAGCCGGGCCGACTCGATACTGTCGCCGCTATCGGAGTTAAAGCCCTGTTCCGCCAGGGTATGCGTCAGTAAATCCCGGTAAACTCGGTTGTTTTCAACTATCAAAGCTCGCATCGATGTTGTACGCGGAAGCATGTCATTGTTTTAAACTATCGGCTGCATTTCAGGATTCTTTAGTAAGCTTCTCGACCCTCGGCTCACTGTTATTTTTAGGCCCGTCGATTGTCTTCAAAATCCGATTCTGCTATCGTTTCCTTCCGACCTAAGTACCTTAAATTCACTCAACTCGAGGCCTATGAGCCGATTCATTTTTATTACCGGTGGTGTTGTTTCATCACTGGGCAAAGGCATTGCATCTGCCTCTTTGGGCGCTTTACTGCAGGCACGCGGACTCAGCGTGACCATGATAAAGCTCGACCCCTATATCAATGTCGACCCCGGCACCATGAGTCCGTTTCAGCATGGCGAGGTTTACGTTACCGATGACGGCGCAGAAACCGACCTCGATCTCGGACACTACGAGCGCTTTTCCGGCGTGCATTGCTCGAAAAGCAGTAATTACACCACCGGCCGGATCTATGAAAGCGTAATTGCCAAGGAACGGCGCGGCGACTATCTCGGCGCCACGGTACAGGTGATTCCGCATATTACCGATGAAATCAAAAACTCGGTGCTCAACAGCACCGAAGGGGCCGATGTCGTGCTGGTCGAAATCGGCGGGACCGTGGGCGATATCGAATCGCTACCCTACCTGGAAGCCATCCGCCAAATGGGCTTCGAACTGGGTCACGATAACGCACTCTACATGCACCTAACCTTGATTCCGTATTTGCCGGCGGCGGGCGAAATCAAAACCAAGCCCACCCAGCATTCGGTCAAGGAATTACGCTCCATCGGTATCCAGCCCGATATCCTGTTATGTCGCGCCGACCGTGTGATTCCAATCGAGGAGCGCCGCAAAATTGCCTTGTTTACCAATGTCGCGGAGGAAGCGGTTATCTGTGCGATCGACGTCGACCATATTTACAAGATCCCGCGTGAACTCAACCAGCAGGGTCTCGACGATATCGTAGTTAAACGTTTCTCGCTGGATTTGCCGCCGGCCGATTTATCGGGATGGGATCGCGTCGTCGAGGCGTTGGAAAACCCCAAAAATGAAGTGTCGATCGGTTTCGTCGGCAAATATGTCGACCACACCGATGCCTATAAATCGCTCAACGAAGCGCTGGCTCATGCCGGAATACATACCGGAACGCGGGTTAACATCGTCAAAATCGACTCCGATTCGATCGAATCCGACGGTATCGATGCGCTCAAGGGCCTCGACGCGATCCTGGTGCCGGGTGGTTTCGGCAGCCGCGGCATCGAGGGCAAAATCGCCGCGGTCAATTACGCGCGCACTAATAACGTGCCTTATCTCGGAATTTGCCTCGGCATGCAGGTAGCGGTCATCGAGTACGCGCGCAACGTACTGGGGCTCAGCAAGGCGCATAGCTCCGAATTCAATCCTAAAACTCCGCATCCCGTAATCGCCCTGGTTACCGAATGGATCGATCGCGACGGCTCGGTGGAAACGCGCGATGAAGACACCGATCTCGGCGGTACCATGCGCCTCGGCGCGCAAACCTGCAAACTGGTGCCCGGTACCCGCACCCGACGTGCCTATGGCGCCGAAGAAATCCATGAACGCCATCGGCATCGCTACGAATTCAATAATAACTACCTGCAAAAATTGCAGGATGCCGGCCTGGTGATTTCGGGCCTGTCGGTCGACAACGAACTAGTGGAAATGGTCGAACTATCGGAACATCCGTGGTTCATCGGGTGCCAGTTCCACCCGGAATTCACGTCGCAGCCGCGTGAAGGCCATCCCCTGTTCAACAGTTTCATCAGCGCCGCGATCGAGTATCACAAGGCCCACTCGCAATGAAGCTTTGCGATTTCGAGGTGGGGCTCGAGCAACCTTTGTTCCTGATGGCCGGTCCCTGCGTGATCGAATCCGAGCAGATGGCCCTCGATACTGCCGCAGAACTGCAGCAGATATGCGGGCAGTTGAATATTTCGTTTATCTACAAATCATCCTTTGACAAGGCCAATCGCTCCAGCAGCCAGAGCTTTCGCGGGCTCGGCATCGATACCGGACTCGCGATCCTGGAAAAGGTGCGCAGCAGCCTGGGGCTTGCGGTTATCACCGACGTGCATGAAGACAGCCCGCTGGATGAGGTCGCCAGCGTCGTCGATGTGCTGCAAACCCCCGCCTTTTTATGCCGGCAAACCAATTTCATTCAAAACGTCGCCGCGCAGAACAAGCCGGTTAATATCAAAAAAGGCCAATTCCTGTCTCCCTGGGACATGCAGCAGGTCGTCAACAAGGCGCGCGAAACCGGTAATCGGCAGATAATGGTTTGCGAGCGAGGCGCCAGTTTTGGTTATAACAACCTGGTATCCGACATGCGCTCGCTCGCGGTTATGCGGCAAACTGGTTGCCCGGTAGTGTTCGATGCGACGCACTCGGTGCAATTGCCGGGCGGGCAGGGAACGGTCTCGGGCGGGCAACGCGAATTCGTGCCGGTGCTGGCGCGCGCCGCCGTCGCCGCGGGGGTAGCCGGGTTATTCATGGAAACCCACCCCAACCCCGAACAGGCGCTCAGCGACGGCCCCAATGCCTGGCCGCTGGCACAGATGCAATCTTTGCTGCGGGTATTGATCGAGCTCGACCGGGTCACCAAGGCCGAGCAATTGCATGAAAGCGACCTGCTTTAAAACGCCATTTATTACGGAGCAACTATGAGCAAAATCGTCAAGGTTATCGGCCGCGAAATTCTGGATTCGCGCGGTAACCCTACCGTCGAAGCCGAGGTGAGCCTCGACAACGGCGCGTTCGGCCGGGCGGCGGCGCCTTCCGGCGCATCGACCGGGGAGCGCGAAGCGATCGAGCTGCGCGACGGTGACAGTAAGCGCTACCTTGGCAAGGGCGTTACCCGCGCGGTGGGACATATCAATAATCAGCTCGCCGAGCTCGTAACCGGGCGTGACTGCGACGATCAGGCGGGACTGGATCAGGCGATGATCGACCTCGACGGCAGCGATAACAAAAGCAACCTGGGCGCCAATGCCTTGCTCGCAGTTTCGCTGGCCAATGCCCAGGCGGCGGCAGCGGCTGCCGAGCAGCCCTTGTTTCGTTACCTCGGCGGCGCCGATGCCTGCAAGCTGCCGGTACCGATGATGAATATCATCAATGGCGGCGCGCACGCGGATAACAGCGTCGATCTGCAGGAATTCATGATCTTACCGGTCGGCGCTCCCAGCTTTAGTGAAGCGTTGCGCTACGGCACCGAAGTTTTCCACGCGCTGAAAGCGGTACTCGCCGCCAGGGGTTTGAATACCGCGGTTGGCGACGAGGGCGGCTTCGCACCCGATCTGTCGTCCAACGAAGAAGCGATCGAAGTAATACTGGTCGCGATCGAGGATGCCGGTTACCGCGCGGGCAGCGATATTTGCCTGGGACTCGATGTCGCCAGTTCCGAGTTTTACCAAAACAGCCAATATGTTTTGAGCTCGGAAAACCGCTCTTTCGACGCCGCCGGATTTGCCGACTATCTTGCCAATTGGGTCGAACAGTATCCGATCATCAGCATCGAGGACGGTATGGATGAAAGCGACTGGGAAGGGTGGGCGATACTAACCGAAAAACTGGGTCATAAAGTTCAACTGGTGGGCGATGATTTGTTTGTCACCAATACCCATATCCTGACACGCGGCATCGAGCAGAATATCGCCAACTCGATACTGATCAAGTTCAACCAGATTGGCACCCTGAGCGAAACCCTGGCCGCGATCTCTATGGCCCAGGCGGCGGGATATACCACGGTTATCTCGCATCGCTCGGGCGAAACCGAAGATGTCACGATCGCCGACCTGGCGGTTGCGACCGGCGCCGGCCAGATTAAAACCGGTTCGCTGTCGCGCTCGGACCGAATCGCCAAATACAATCAATTGTTGCGCATCGAAGCCGCCCTGGGCGACGCCGCGATCTATCCGGGAAAATCGGCGATTAAAAACCTTTAACCCGATATCGACGTACCGATGAAGATACTGCTGGCCGCTTTGATCCTGATTTTTTTCGGCCTGCAATACAAGTTATGGTTTGGCGACGGCAGCTTGTCGGAGGTCGTACAGCTGTCGCGCGAACTCGAAAACCAGAAGCAGCGGCTGCGTGAGCTCGAGGAACGCAATAAAATCCTCGAGGCGCAGGTGCTGGATTTGCAAAACGGCCTTGACGCCTTCGAAGAAAAAGCGCGTAACGATCTCGGTATGATCAAGCAGGGCGAAACCTTTATTCAATTGATCCCGCCGGCGGCGGATAGCAGCGATGAGCGTTGAAATACCGGTCTGGGCGGTGATACCCGCGGCCGGTAGCGGCCGCCGAATGCAGCAAGACATTCCCAAACAGTATCTCGAGTTTCAGGGCAAAACGATTATTGAACACTGCCTCGATCGCCTGTTGTCCCACCCGGCAATCGATGGCGCGGTGATTGTGCTACAGGCGGATGACAGGCGCTGGGAGGAGATAGCTTACAACTCGAACAAGACAGTTTTTATCGCCGACGGCGGCGTCGAGCGCCAGCACTCGGTCTACAGCGGCCTGACCATGTTGCAGTTTCGTTGCGGTAACGACGCCATCGCGCTGGTGCATGATGCTGTGCGTCCGCTGGTCGAGCACGACGATCTCGATCAGGTGATATCCGCCGCCCGCGCGCACACCGCCGGAGCGATCCTGGCGGCGCCGCTAAACGATAGCCTCAAGTTGCAAAACCAAAACCTGGAGATCGCCCGCAGCCTGCCGCGGGAGGGATTGTGGCGCGCGTTGACGCCGCAGGTTTTTCACCTGCAAGTGTTGCTGAATGCATTGCGGCGGGTGATCGACGAGGAAATTTTGATTACCGACGATGCGCAGGCGGTGGAGTTGGCGGGTTACAGCCCGGCGCTGGTGGCCGGAAGTAGCGAGAATCTGAAGATTACGACGCCGGGCGACCTGGCGCTGGCGGAGCGAATTTGGTTAAACCAGCGTAATCAGCAGGATCACGAATAAAACGATTGCAAGAATTGGTATGACAAAGCCCATCCAGTCTTTGGCATCGCCCTTGGGCGCTTCTTTCACCATGCGCTTGGCGCTTGGTAATAGCATGAAAAACATCGCTACCAGGAGGACGGCGGAGCCGATTTTGATCCAGTCCATATCAGTTTTCCAAAAAAATAAGCCCCTGAGGACAGGGGCTTAATCGCACAACATAAACCAAGAATTAGTCGTCGCCACCAAAAGCACCCAATATGTGCAACAAACTGGTGAAAATATTCAGGATGGCGATGAACAGTCCGGCGGTCGCGGAAATGTAATTGGTTTCGCCGCCGCTAATCATCATCGAGGTTTGCATCAGGATATAGCCGCTCATGATCATGATGACGGCTGCGCTAATGGCCAGCGCCAGGGCCGGAATTGCCAGGAAGATATTGGCGACCATGGCCGCGATGGCAACCAGCAGGCCGACAAAGACAAAGCCGCCGAGGAAGCTGAAATCCTTGCGCGTGGTCAGGGCGTAGCCGGAAAGTCCGAGGAAGATGACGCCGGTGCCGCCCATGGCGACCATGACGATACTCGGATTAACCGACAGGTAGTAACTCAGCATCGGTCCCAGGCCAAAACCCAGCAATCCGGTTATGCCGAATATCACTGGAATGCCGGCCGCCGAATTCTGAGTCCGCGGAAGTACAAACCAGAGCAATAGGATACCGACGATGGTCGCGCCGAAGGCAATACCGTGAGAGGCTTGCATGGCGATACTGACAAACGCCAGCAGGCCGCTGAAGATCAGCGTCATCGACAGCAGCATATAGGTATTCCTGATGACTTTATTGGTCTGCAGAATCGCTTCTTGAGAGCGGGTTACGGCAGTATTCATTTGCATTGCTATCTCCGTTTTAGATACGTCAATTGGACAGTTGTGCAACATTCTAAGTTCCAGCCCTGGTATTGGCAAGCGATTCCAGGGGCGATCGACAAAGCTGTAGCATGACTGTAATGATAGCCTAAATATGGCTGGTCAGGCCGATTTCAAGTCGAAATTCTCGCCATAAACAGATGACTAGCGAGCGTAAATGTTTATAATACGCCAGCGTTTCGGGCCTGTTGCGGGCCGCGTAACCGATTCACATACCGAATTATCAGGAGAGCTGGCTGAGTGGTCGAAAGCGGCGGTCTTGAAAACCGTTGACCCGAAAGGGTCCGGGGGTTCGAATCCCTCGCTCTCCGCCATCCATCAAAAGGCCCCCGCAAGGGGGTTTTTTTGTGGATGCACCATAGTGAGGGTGCAGCGCCCGCGTGGAATCGACAAATTGCGCCAGCAATTTGGTCCGCCGCAGGCGCCTTAAGATCCTGCGGGTCCCCGAGGGGGTTGAAATGAAACGAGGTTCCGCTGTTGCCCTTGCGCACCGGCCTGTGGCCGCCAGGTTCTCGCATACACTCGCTCGAGGCAGGTTTGCAGCGAGGCAACCGACGGTAATCGCTAGCTTGAATATCCAGGCCGCCCAGCGCCGCGGTTTTCTAGCTCGGGGCAAGTTTTACCGCACCGCGGCGCGGCCACCCCCGGGTTCGAATCATAAAATTCAGGCTCCGGTGAAAAAGCGGGAAAACATACCTCTCTCCCACCAACGCATCAATAAACCATCGGCCGCATCCTGCAGCACGATTCCCAGGCGTTGCGTCAGTGGTTTGCGTTCCACGTACCTGACTTCGAACACGTCCGATGCGTCGCAGGCCCCAGCTATGTATTCATCGCTGGTCATCAATTCGTCGACCAGTGATCGGTCCAGCGCACGCTGGCCGAACCACGACTCACCAGTCGCAACCTGTTCGATATCGAGCCCGGGTCGATGCTGCATAACAAATTCCTTGAAGAGCAGATGAACGTCTTCGATTTCCTCGATGAATTTCTCGCGCCCTTTTTCGGTGTTTTCACCGAGTATCGTCAAGGTGCGTTTATACTCACCCGACGTGATCAGCTCGAAATCGATGTCGTTCTTTTTCAACAACCGATTGAAGTTGGGCATTTGTGCGACCACGCCGATAGAACCGAGGATGGCAAATGTCATCGGACATAGGAAAATGACCCATTCCGGACAAAATTATTGACCCACCTTTGTTTAAATCGGGTCGTCTTATTTGGAGGGCGACCCATGCTAACAGAGGAAGCAAAGATGGAGAT
>Ga0126334_10000064_pt1 | contig 38423 bp, 32 predicted proteins | sample InaspJWI49metaG_FD_94491 | JGI IMG/M metagenome (GOLD analysis project Ga0126334, IMG submission 94491) | Marine gutless worms symbiont microbial communities from Oahu, Hawaii - Inanidrilus sp. 2 OAHU.JWI-49 metaG | ecosystem: Host-associated > Annelida > Digestive system > Unclassified...
AGACTGACTGCGTCCAGTTTGAATTCTTTCGAATATTTCTTTCTCGTTGTCATTAATCGTTACCTCAGTTAAGTTTCATTATCTCTTAACTGGGTGGTATCAATCTATTGGACCATGTCAGCCTTTTGTAGAGGTTCCATAATTCGAACTGAGGTATGAAATGAATGCCATTCGTATCAACCCGGACAATGTATGGAGTGATAGCGAGTTTCCGTTTAGCCAGGCTGTCGTCGAGCCGGAAGGAAAGCGGGTACATCTTACCGGACAGGTAGCCTGGGATCGAAATGGAAAAGTCGTGGGTTTAGGTGATCCGGCAAGACAAACGGAATACGCCATAGATAATATTGAAAAAGTGTTGGCTGTGCTAGGCGGCGGGCTTGATGACATTGTATCAATGACTATGTATTACGTCCGAGATAAAGATCTTCCGGATATTCAAAACGAAAGAATTAGGCGGTTCAAAAAAATTACCGGGCCCGCGGTTACCGGGGTAAAAGTCGCATCACTCGTAGACTCGAATTTATTGGTTGAGCTAACGCCCATAGCGGTTATTCCCGCGGATCGGCTCAAACAAAGTAAAACCGAGATTCCCAATGAATGATGGGCGAGAAACCGGGCCATTCAAATAACAGTCGCAATCCTAAACTCCAATCGGTAAACGCAAGCCGACGGGCAATTCAATCAAACGCCGGGGATTGTCACTCGGCGCCGTTTTTCATCCGGTACCGGAATGGGAGTTGCATCTGATAACGAAGCTTTTCGCGAAGGCTGGAATGGCCTCAGGCCTGATTAGTTATCAGCTCCATCATCGCTTTCAGCGGGAGATGCCAAGTCCGCGCCGCCGGCGTCATTTTCGGCAACCGTCGGCTGCGATTTTTCCCACTCGATGAAATGATCGATGTCGTCTTTCAAGGAAGTGAGTATCCATCCCAGCAGTGCGGCATCGTCGATCAGTCCGAGTGCCAGGATAAAGTCCGGGATCAGGTCGAGCGGCATGACAAAGTAGACGATCGAGGCGACGATCGATAGCAAACTGGCCCAGGGGATTTCGCGGTAACGGCCGCCGGCGTAAGCCCGCAGTAAGCGCAGGCTCGCCAGCAGGGAGTCCCAGATCTCCGCCAGCCGCCCCTTGCTGGAGTGGGCCTTTCGCAGCGCCCGGTCGAGCAGAGCCTGCATTTTTTTCGGGTTTGCCGCATACTCGCGCGCCGCTTCCTGTGCAGATTTGAAAGATGCGCTCTTCTCTACCTTTTTGCCCGATATTTTGTTGCGCATGTGGTTCCGAAAAAACTGGGGGATGCTGGCTGCAGAAACCGGCTATTGTGATTCGCGTTCGGATTTAATGCAATCGGCGACCTATGCTAACTCTGATTGCGCAGGCGTTCGACGACGCGGGCGTAACGCTGCAAACGCGACACCGCGTGCTGGCGATGGTTTTTACTCAGCCAGGAACTGATGTCTTCCAGCGCCGCCGCGTAGGCTTGTCGCGCCGGCTCGAATGCACGCGCGAAGTCGGTCGATGGATCCAGCATGATCGTTCTAAACTGTTGCCGCGTCAGGCCCGTTTCCATCGCGGCGACGAGCGCCTGGTGGCGCCGTTCGCGGTATTCGATCCAGGGTAGATAAAAATCGGGCACTTGCCGCAGGCGCTCGGTAATCCGGTCTGCGAGCATAGAGTCGAATTTGCCGAACCAGTTTTTCAGGCGTTCGAAGCTGCGGCCGACGCGATAGATTTCGCGTTGTTGCGCCGACTTTTCGAGGTAGTCGCGATACTCTTCGGAACTTTCCCGGTGATACCGACGAAACTGCTCGATCTGCTCCGAGGTCAGATTGTCGAAGAGGTCGCCGAGACTGTCGATACCTTTCCCGACCGCGCGATTCCAGGCGGCGCCGACATCGTCGCGCAGCCGCAGGAACTCTTCCGCCGTAATGCCGTCGGTCGCGATGAGGGCGGCGCGCTCGAAGAAATCCCGGTAACGGCTCAGCTCTTCTTCACGGTGCCAGATGAAAAACGGTTCCAGCCGGGTGCCGAGCTGGCTGGTTTGCGCCGCGCTCAGATCGAAGGCCTCTTCGAGTTCGCCGGTGATGTAACCGGGCGCCCGGTTGTAAGCCATGTCGGCGACGCTGCAGCCGGTAAGGCACAGCAGCAGGGCGCTCGCAAACAGGAGTTTTTGATAATCTATCATTGATTCACCTGATGCCTGTGGGCCATCTTAATCGATTTGTCAGACAAGTAAATCCCTGCTTTGGGAAGCGGCGGGTCGCCGGACGCTCGCCGGTTCAGGTTGGCGCGTCTCGGAGCGGTTTCGGTAATGGGAATATAACGTCTTCGGTGAAACCGAGCGACGAAGCCATGCCCGCGCCGTGTTGCTGCAGATAATTGACTACGTTTTGCACTAGAAGTTCAGGCGCCGACGCACCCGCGGTTACCCCGATGCAGGTTTTACCCTGCAGCCATTGCGGTTTGATATCGGCTTCGCTATCGATCAAATAGCCTTCGATTTGCTTGGTTTCCGCGATTTCCCGCAGGCGGTTGGAATTCGAACTGTTTTTCGAGCCGACCACCAGAATCAGGTCGCAGCGTTCGGCAAGCTGCTTGACGGCATCCTGGCGGTTTTGCGTGGCGTAGCAGATATCTTCCTTTTTTGGCCCCCTGATGGCTGGAAAATTTTCGTAAAGGCTGTCGATTACGATTGCGGTATCATCCTTGGAGAGCGTGGTTTGGGTGACGAAGCGCAACGCCTGTGGATCGCGAACCGCTAGCTTGCGCACGTCGACGGCAGATTCGACCAGGTAGATATCGCCGCCGGCCGAGCGGTCATACTGACCCATGGTACCCTCGACCTCGGGATGTCCGCGGTGGCCGATGAGGATGGTTTCGATGCCTTTGCGGCTGTAGCGACTGGCTTCCATATGAACTTTGGTTACCAGCGGACAGGTCGCGTCGAACACTTTCAGCTGGCGCCGCTCGGCCTCGCGTTGCACCGCCTTCGACACGCCGTGGGCGCTGAAGATAACGTAGCTGTCGTCGGGAATTTGATCGAGTTCGTCGACGAATATCGCGCCCTTTTGCTTCAGGTCGTCGACCACGTAGCGGTTGTGCACCACTTCGTGGCGAACGTATATCGGCGCGCCGAACAATAGAATCGCGCGTTCGACGATTTCTATGGCGCGGTCTACGCCGGCGCAAAAGCCACGCGGATTGGCGAGCAGAATATCCATCAGTGAATTGTTTCGGTGGCAGTGCCGTTCTCGACCGCAACAATCTTCACGCTGTAACGCACGGCCTGTCCGGCGAGCGGATGATTCAAGTCGACGCAAACCTCGTCCGCGTTAAATTCTAGGATCGTGCCGGGCAGGGTTTCGCCGTCGTCGGTGGCAAATTCGATGATCAGCCCCGGCTCCAGTTCGAGGTCGGGGTCGAACTCGACCCGCGGCAGCGTCCGCAACAGGTTTTCATCGACGTAGCCGAAAGCGAGATCGGGGCCGATGTCGATGGTTTCTTCCTGTCCCACGGTCAATCCGATCAGCGCGAGTTCCAGGCCTTCGGCCATTTCCCCGCAGCCGAGTTGCACCGTCATCGGTTCGTCGTCGAAATTATCTTCCAGGACATCGCCATTGGTCAATCCGAGGCGATAATAAAGCGTGACCAAGCTATTGCGTTCAATCTGGCTCATGCGACTCTTCGCTGCGGGGTTTGCCGCTTCCGGTGAAACTGCTCATTAACAGCATTGCTGCGCCGACGAAGATCGCGGCGTCGGCGATGTTAAACGCCGGCCAGGGATAGCTGCCGAGCCAGACTTGAATGTAGTCGATCACATGACCGAGGTAAAGTCGATCGATTAGGTTACCGATAGCGCCGCCCAGAATCAGACTTAAAGAAACCGCGGTCAGGGTTTCTTCCCGCGGCAGCTTGCGAATCCACTGCACGATGATTGTGCTGACAACTACCGCAATAACGGTAAAAAACCAGCGTTGCCAGCCGCCGGCGTTAGCAAGAAAGCTGAAGGCCGCGCCGGTGTTATAGGTTAGATACCAGTCGAAATAGGGAAACAGGTTGACGCTTTGATGCGGAGTCAATTGAGACTCGGCGATTTGCTTGGCGGCCTGATCTAGCGCCACCACCAGCAGGCTGAGCCATAGCCATTTCATTTGCGGGCGGGTACTGGTCATGGCTGCTGGCGCGCGTGCTCAGGCGAAACGGCGTTGTTCACCGTCGCCGTCGACGTTTTCGACGCAACGCCCGCAGAGTTCCGGGTGCTCGGCATGGCTGCCCACGTCGGCGCGGTGATGCCAGCAGCGCACGCATTTCTGATGCTCGCAAGGGCCGGCCTGCACCTGGATACTGGCACCATTACGCAGGCTAGTCGCAGCTTCGGCCTGCCCCGCCGAGAGCGGCTTCAACTGCGCCGAAGAAGTAATCATGACAAAACGCAGCTCGTCACTAATGACCTGCAGCCGGTCGATCAGTTCCTGGTCGGCATATATGGTGACATCGGCATCGAGGCTGGAACCGATCTTGCCGTCCTGGCGCAGCACTTCCAGGGTACGCGTGACTTCGGCGCGCACCTGTTCGAGCGCCTCCCAGACCGCGAAATCGACCTCCTTATTCGAGTAATCGGAGAGGCCCTCATACCACTCGGCGATGAAGACGCCGAGCTCGTCGCGCTGCCCGGGCATGTTTTCCCAGACTTCGTCGGCGGTGAAACTCAAGATCGGTGCAATCCAGCGCGTCATCGCCTCGGTGACGTGGTACATCGCGGTCTGGCAGGAACGCCGCGCCAGCGAATCGGCCGGCGTGGTGTATTGCCGATCCTTGATCACGTCGAGGTAAAAACCACCCAGCGTTTCGGAACAGAAATTGTGGATTTTCTGCACCGCGAGGTGGAAATGATAGTCGTCGTAGTGTTGCTGCAACTCGGTTTGCAATCGCAACGTTGCCGCCACGATCCATTGATCGAGCGCCAGTAAATCCGCGGCGGCCACCGAATCTTCGGCCGGATCGAAACCATTGGTATTAGCCAGCAGAAAGCGCAGGGTGTTACGAATACGCCGGTATGAGTCCGCCGTACGTTTCAGGATTTCATCCGAAATCGACATTTCGCCGGAGTAGTCGGTGGCCGCGACCCACAGCCGCAGGATATCGGCGCCGAGCGTCTTGGTGACCTTGATCGGCGCGACTACGTTACCCACCGATTTCGACATTTTCATGCCCTTGGCGTCCACCGTGAAACCGTGGGTTAGTACCTGGCGGTAGGGTGCCCGGCCGTGCATCGCGCAGGACGCCAGCAGCGACGAATGAAACCAGCCGCGATGCTGATCCGAGCCTTCGAGATACATGTCGGCCGGAAACTGAAAGCGCTCTTTGTCCTGTTGCAGCACGCTGAAATGGGTGGTGCCGGAATCGAACCAGACATCGAGGGTGTCGCTGAGTTTGATGTAGTCGTCGACCTCGTCGCCGAGCAATTCGCTCGCCTCGAGTGAAAACCAGGCCTGGATGCCGGCGGCTTCGATGCGTTCGGCAACCGCCTCGATCAACTCGGCGCTGCGCGGATGCAAGGCTTGGGTTTCGCGATGCATGAATAGCGGAATCGGCACGCCCCAGTAGCGCTGACGCGAAATGCACCAGTCGGGACGGTTTTCGATCATGCTTTCGATGCGCGCCTGCCCCCAGGAAGGAACCCAGCGTACTTTTTTGATTTCCGCCAGCGCCAGATCGCGTAACCCGGCTTGTTCCATGCTGATAAACCATTGCGGGGTGGCGCGAAAAATGATCGGCGTCTTGTGGCGCCAGCAGTGCGGGTAGCTGTGCTGGTATTTTTCGACGTGGATCAGGGCGTTGTGCTCTTTCAATACTTCGATCACGTGGTCATTGGCAGCGAATACCTGCTCGCCGGCGAAAAATTCGGTGCCCGGCAGAAAACAGCCGTTGTCGCCGACCGGGTTGTAGATTTCGAGCCCGTATTTGCGGCCGATATCGAAGTCGTCCTGACCGTGGCCGGGCGCGGTGTGCACCGCGCCGGTGCCGGCTTCAAGGGTCACGTGGTCGCCGCTGACGATGAGCGCTTCGCGCTCGTAAAACGGGTGCCGCAGTGCCAAGCGGTCCAGGTCTTCGCCCTTGCCGCGCGCCACCACCCGGTGACTTTCGATGCCGTAGCGCTGCAGTGCCTGGCTTGCCAGATCCTCCGCCAGCAACAGGCGTTCGGTTCCCTGCGCGCTGTCGACCTGCAGCAGCACGTATTCCACCGTCGGGTTCAGCGCCACCGCCAGGTTGGCGGGCAAGGTCCATGGCGTGGTAGTCCAGATCAGCACCGAGATCGGGCCCACGCCGGGGCCGTCTTTTTCTACCTGCAGGGCCGCCAGAATCGCGGCTTCATCGACGGCCTTAAAACGTACGTCGATCGCGGGCGAAGTCTTGTCCTTGTAATCGACCTCGGCCTCGGCCAGCGCCGAGCCGCAATCGGTGCACCAGTGCACCGGTTTGTCGCCGCGCGTTACGTGACCGTTTTCAATAATCTTGCCGACCGCACGCACGATATTGGCTTCGGTGTCGAACTTCATCGTCAGGTAGGGATCGTACCAGTCGCCGAGTACGCCGAGGCGGATGAAATCCTGGCGTTGCTGATCGATTTGCTTGAGCGCGTAATCGCGGCAAGCCTGACGGAATTCGTCGGCCTCGACCTTGACCCCGACCTTGCCGATGGTCTTCTCGACCTGGTGCTCAATCGGCAGGCCGTGACAATCCCAGCCGGGCACGTAGGGCGCATCCTCGCCTTTGAGGGTGCGCGACTTGACGATTATGTCCTTGAGTATCTTGTTGACCGCGTGACCGATGTGAATATCGCCATTAGCGTAGGGCGGTCCGTCATGCAGTACGTAACGCTTGCGGCCGACGCGTGCTTCGCGGATTTTCCGGTAAAGATCCTGATCCTGCCAATTTTGCAGGCGCTCGGGCTCGCGATTGGCGAGGTTGCCGCGCATTGGAAATTCGGTGTCGGGTAAATTTAAAGTGGATTTGTAGTCGGCCAACTGCTATTCGTCTCGTCTAAAATAAGCGATCGCATTCTCGGTGTCGCGCCCGATATTGGCGGACAACTCTTGCAGCGAATCAAATTTCTGTTCATCTCGTATCTTGTGTAAAAACTCGACCTCGACGCTACAACCATATACGTCCCGATCGAAATCCAGAATATATACTTCGAGAATAGTGTCGACGCCTGCCACCGTCGGGCGCGTGCCGATGCTGGCAACGCCTTCAAGCAAGCGATTATCCAATCCTTTCACGAGAACCGCAAATATTCCTTTAACGATCAGGGTTTTATCGCCCATTTTGATATTTATAGTCGGGTATCCGAGCTTGCGCCCCAATTTTTGTCCGTGTGCGACCCGGCCCGACAGCGAATAGGGTCGCCCCAACAGCTCGCGGGCCTTTTTAAAATCGCCTCTTTCGATGCAGTGGCGAATCCGCGTGCTGCTGACGCGTTCGCCGTCGAGCATTAGCGTTTCGGTCGCGTCCACGGTAAATCCGAAGCGGGCGCTGTTTTGCTGTAGAAAGGCGAAGTTGCCCTGGCGATTCCGGCCGAAATGAAAATCGTCGCCGATAACGAGGTGCCGGGTATTGAGGCTGTCGAGCAGAATTGCCTGCACGAATTGCTCGGCACTTTGCGCGGCCAGATCCTGATCGAAATGCAGGCACAGCAGGAAGTCGATCCGCTGGGCTTTCAGGTGGGCGATTTTTTCCCGAAACCGTGCCAGACGCTTGGGCGCCTTGTCGGGTGCGAAATACTCGATCGGCTGGGGTTCGAAAATGATCACAACGGTGGGCAGCGCGGCTGCGGCCGCGACCCGCTGCAGCTGGCCGATGACGAGTTGATGCCCGCGATGGACGCCATCGAAATTGCCGATCGTCACCGCGCTTGCGGGCAGTGGTTGTCTCAGATTGTAGAGTCCGCGGATCAACTTCATTTAAAATCAGGCGCTTAAGTCAGTTCAAAAGACGATGTGCTGGCGTCGAAAACCCATTATCCAAAGCAGGCTGCCGTAACACAAGATCGCAGGCAGGATCAGCCAGGCGAGTTCGCGCAGGCGACCGTACCAGCGTAGCTCATCCCATAAGTCCACGCCGGGCAGCATAAACTGGATTAACAAGCCCATCGCGATACAGGCGCCCAGGATTTTTAGCAGCGGCAGGCCGAAGATTTCGGCAGTTCCGAGGATTTTATCGCGTCGCAGTTCACGCGCCAGGCGGTAGGCGTTGAAATAGGCCGCAGCGGAAGTGGCCAACGCGAGTCCGACATGCGGCGCGATAAAATCGATCTGCAGCATCGTCACGACGAAGACGACATTTAGCAGCATGTTGAATATCATTGCCTGGATACCGATGCGAACCGGGGTTTTGGTGTCCTGGCGCGCATAGAAGCCGTTGGCCAGGATTTTGATCAAAATGAAGGCGGGTAGGCCAAGGCAGTAAGCCATCAGGCTGTAGGCCGCCATTAAGGTGTCGTTGGCGCCGAATGCCCCGTACTCGAATAGGGTGGCCAGTATCGGCTGCGCCAGCAGGAATAGCCCAAAAGTGGCGGGTAGCGCGATCAATAGCGACAGCTGGATCGCCCAGCGCAGAGTATCGTTGAAATGGGTGGCGCCTTTTTTATAGTGCGCCTCCGACAAGTTGGGCAGCACGACCGTGGCGAGCGCGATGCCGAACACGCCCAGCGGAAACTCGAGCAGGCGATCGGAATAGTACAGCCAGGCCACGCTGCCGGACACCAGGAAAGAAGCGATGAAGGTGTCGAACAGCAGGTTGATTTGCGCCACCGAGGAGCCGAATAGCGCCGGGATCATCAACTTGATTATTTTTTGCACGCCCTCGTGGCGCCAGCCCCATTTGGGCCGCGGCAACAAATCCTCGCGGTAAAGAAAGGGTAGCTGGAACAGCAATTGCACAATACCGGCGATCAAAACGCCCCAGGCAAGCGCGGTCACCGGAACGTCGAGGCGCGGACTCAACCACAGCGCGCAACCGATCAGACTCAGGTTGAGCAACACCGGGGTGAAGGCCGGTACCGCGAATCGCTTCCAGGTGTTGAGAATACCGCCGGCCATTGCCGTCATCGAAATCAGCAGAATGTAAGGGAAGGTGAGCCGTAACATGTCCGCGGTGAGTTTGAATTTTTCGGGTTGATCGATGAAACCGGCGGCAAACACACCGATCAAAACCGGCGAGGCAACCACTCCCAGAAGACTTAACAGCAGCAGGATAATCCCCAGCGTGCCGGCGACGCGATCGACCAGATCGCGGGTTTGTGCCGCCGTGTAGTTGTTGCGGTATTCGGTCAGCACCGGCACGAAAGCCAGCGAAAAGGCGCCTTCGGCGAACAACCGGCGCAGAAAGTTGGGGATCTTGAAGGCGACGAAGAACGCATCTGCGTCGCCGGTGGGGATAAAGCGGGCGATAATGACATCGCGCGCGAGCCCCAGCAGGCGCGATAAGAAGGTCATCGACCCGACCGACAGGGTTGATTTGATCAGTGCGCTCACAAATCAGTCGTCATTGCGCAACGGCGGACCGCCGCGCAAGCGGGCATCCGGTAACGAAATTTATCAGTCGGCAAATGATCTCCGCTTGCGCGGGGAGGACGAAGCGGCACAAGATCCCGATACGTCGGACCGCCGCTTGCGCGGGAATGACAAAAGGACCCAGGTGGCATGCGAATTTTGTCTCGCTGTAAAAGCGCGGGATTTTAGCACTTAAGTCCTTGTATGGCAGTCATTTTAGGTTGACAGCACCGGTCGCAGTGAAGATAATGCGCGCCTCATTTTTGCAAGCCCGTTCCAGGAGTAAACCTTGGCAAACTCAGCATCCGCGCGCAAGCGTGCAAATCAAGCCGAACAACGTCGTCAGCGTAACGCCAGTCGACGTTCCATGATGCGGACTCAAATCAAGGCCACCGTTGCCGCGATCAAGGCCGCCGATAAAAAGGCTGCTGAAGAAGCTTATAAAAAGGTCGTGCCGGTGCTCGACAGCTCGGCCACTCACGGATTGATCAGCCATAACAAGGCTGCGCGCCACAAGAGTCGCCTGAATGCACAAATCAAGGCACTGTAAGCAGTAGGTCGCACAAATCGAAAAAGCCGGATAAGATCCGGCTTTTTTTGTCGAATACACGGTCGTTGCGAGTGTTATACCGCCATCTCCGGACTACGCCGTTATCCCCGCGCAAGCGGGGTTAACGAGGGAAATGGAATGACTCCCAATAAATTTATTCGGCCCGCCATTCCCGGCTGACCAGTTCCCGGCCTTTAGCCAGAATCCTGCCGACAACCCGTTCCCCGGCGATTACCCGCCCCACGCCCGCAGGCGTGCCGGTCATGATGACGTCGCTGTCTTCGAGACTCATGAATGCCAGAATTCCCTCCAGGATTTGCCTGGGTTTGTGGATCATCAGGTCGTAACCGCCTTCCTGTCGCAATTTCCCATCGACCTCGAGTTGCAGCGACAGGCTTTCAATCTCGATGTCATTCAGGCTGACGAAATCGCTGAAACAGGCGGCGCCGTCGAACGCCTTGGCGCGCTCCCAGGGCAGGCCGCCGGTTTTAAGTTTCGATTGCAGCTCGCGTCGGGTCAGGTCGAGACCGAATCCCACGCCGTGCAAGGCCCCACTGCGTAGCATGAAACAGATTTCACCTTCGTAATGCAGGGCTTCGCCGTCGCGCAGCGCGTGGAGCCTGCTCGAAATCGACGAATTGGGTTTGTTGAAAATGACCATTTCATCGGGTGTTTCATTGCCCAATTCGCGAATATGTTCGAGGTAGTTGCGACCGACGCAGACAATTTTGGAAGGCGTGAAGCGCTCCGAATCCATTTTTAGGCTGTTCATGGCCGGCAGTATAAAGCAGTAACTATTTCACACGAATAAATTTCTGGTTCAGCTTCGATTCAGTCTCTGCAGGCTAGAGTGGGCGCCTAATCAAAGCAGACTGGAGACAGAAATGACTAAGCAAGGGGTCAACAAAGTTCGAGTTATGGCAGCCACCAGCCTGGTGGTACTGGCATTGGCTAGTGCACCGGCGAACGCCCACCGCGGCCACAATTACGTGGCACCGTTAGCTGCCTTCATCGCCTTCAATGCGCTATTCCACCACAGTCACCACAGTTATCGTCGTCATCATCGCCATGGCGGGCATCACGGGCACAAGCACCACCGCCGACATAGCCATAGTCACGGTGGTTACCACAATCCACGGCGGAAGCATTACAAAAACTGGTAAACGACGATGAAGACATTCGGAATCATCTTATTGTCCACCCTGTTGCTGAGCCTGGATTCGCCGGCCTTTGCCGCCGAGCTGCAGCAGTCGAGCCGCTCGGTCGGTAAGCTGAAACAGGATCAGAGCACCAACCTGGCGGCCGAGCTGAAGCGACGCGAACTGCTAGTCAAATCCGCTCCGATCACGACGGAAAACTTCGCGGCATCGGAGGCGGCGCAGCGGCTGGCAGGCGTCTCCAACCGCCACGATCAGCTGTTCGAGATCTATGCCGCCGATGTGCGCTTGACAGGCGACTTCGACGGCGATGGTTTTTACCATGCGCTTAACGTTTACTTCGACGTCGATGTCAATCTCGGGAACGCTACGGTTTATGCCAAGCTGTATCTAAGCCGGGAGGGTGGGCCCTGGAGTCAGTACTTTACCACCGATTTGTTCCAGCTACAGGGTGATGATGTCGCCGATGCCTATGAGGTCGAAACCGAACTGGTCGACGGCTATGAGCCGGGTTATTACGCGGTGCTGGTCGAAATATACAGCCTTGACCATGCCTTTATGGTAACCAGCGAAGTGCTCGATTATCACTATCTCGGCCGCGACGTGATGCTCGAAGACCTCGCCTGGGACGAGGCCGACATCGGTGCGCATGGCGAGCTTAGCGTTTCCGTCGGTGCCGCTAGCATGTCGTCGCTGTTGCTGTTTTTCCTGATTATCCAGGTTGTGATCGCAGCCAGGGGAGCCCTCGCCTTAACCCCCTGTAAAAAAAGCGAAAACCATAAAAAGAAAAGGCTCCTCTGAGCTGCGATCCCCTTTCCCCCGGCGCGCAGGCGCCATGCCCCGAGGAGGGCTTTATCCCCGATCAGGTTATCCCCCTGGTCGGAGATTTCTTATGCCACCCCCCTTGGGAAGATCGGGGGCAGATCTTCAGCTCTGTCTTTTCGAAGCAACCAGTCGTGGTTCCAATCGAAGGCACCTCCAAACATACCGTCATTACAAGGTCCCGATGCATCGCAGCGCCAACTTGGCGGGGACGACCGGCGAAATCAGGAATTTTCCGGCACCTCGCGCTGAAAACGCGCGCTCAGCAGCTGCTGAATCGCGTGGCAGTCTTCACGACTGGCCCATCCCAGGCTTACGACTTTGGTTTTTACCTGGCCCTCGGTGAGCAGGGTCAGGGTGATCGAGCGCAGCGATGCTTCGGCTTTGTAGATGTTGTCGGCGGGATAGAACCGGCCGCAGGTCAAGCCGTTGGCGTCGAGCACCAGCCGTGGTACTTCCCAGCGCTGGCGCGCAAAGTGCAGCGCCATCAGGCCGGTAATCGCGAACACGAGGTAGTGGGGCAGTACCGGCGGCCAGGCCCAAGCACCCAGCAGGTACAGCAAGACCGGGGCGATTGCGATATTGATCGCCGTGTGAATCAGGCGCCATTTGCTCGAGTAAAAAATCTGCTGGTCGCCAACCGGCGCGCTAACGTCATTCATATGCGTTGCAGCCGGCAGCTGTCGGGATAGACTTTGACCGCCGGCACTTCGTTCTGCGCCAGCTCGTTTTGCAGGGTTTCCCAGTAGCGGGTGGTCAGCAGGTCGCCATGGAACTGCCGGAACAGCTGGCGCTGCTCGCGATCGTCGATGCACAGCCCGGCTTCGATTTCCTCGGGCAAAAAAACAATCCCATCCTCGAAATACCAGTCGGGGATGTCTTCCTCGCCGTCGAAACGATCCAGATTGCTGCGTATCTTGACGTCGACCATGACTTCGAGCGCATCGTAGTCGTAAAGGTAAACCTTGAGGAAATGGCTGACGCCGTAGTTACGCGCGTCCAGGTCTTTGTTAAATATATTGGCGGCGGCGTTGTTCTTGATGCAGTCGCCGAGGCTTTCGATGACTATGCGGACTTCCCGCGCGCCCGCATTTTGCAGAAATACCGGCAGTGGCGTCATGCGGGGTTGCACAATCAAGTACTTGAATACGATCATATCGCGCTGCCGGGTAACGGTTTCGCTGGCTTCGATCAGCAGCTCATCGATCAGGCTTTGAGCGAACAGTTCGCGTTCGAGTGCGATGTTGAAGTAGATGATATTGTCGAGCATGCTGCCGGTGCGATTAATTTCATGTACGCGGCTATACTTTTGCTTAACCGAATCGATGCCTTCGAATTCGCCCCATTTATAACCCGCGGTCGGATGATTGCGGATCACCTTCAGGTTGTAGGCCGAATGCCGTCCGGCAAATCCGATTGCTACCGTACCCGGTTCGCCGATCGCGGTATCGAGGACTTCACCCGTGCTCGCGACTTCCTGCTTGAGTTCGTTAATAACCGCGACCTTACCGACATGGTTGTAACCGATGGTCGAATAATTCAGCCCAAGCGCGCGTTGCGGCATTAGCGCGTGCAGATAGGCGCTCAATTCGTGGTAATAAAGCGTGGTGACGTAGAAGTTCGCCAGCGTCGAACTGAACAGGTTGTGCGCCAGATGCTGATCGAGGATGACCGCGTCGCAGTAGATGCCGCCGGCGCTGTTGAGCAGTGCCAGGATCAGCGGTGCGTGACTGCCGTTGCCGAATTCGATTTTACCGACCAGGTAGGCACCGCGATTGCGATAAAAACCGGCGTCGATCATTTCGATGGTCGCGGTATCGCAAGCGCGCCGTCCGGCGAGCCGGTTGATACGCCAGGCGACGGCCTCGCTATCACCGGTTATATCGCCGTATCCGACCGAGAATTCGGGTATCTCACGCAAGATACTCTCCACCAGTGTGGCGTTTACCTGGCCGCGCACGGGGAAAACTCGCAACAGTTCGACCGGGTAGTCGTCGCTACTTTCGGCGAAACCGAAGCTGGAATATTCAACCGGCTTCCATTCGTCGCGATACACCATGCGTCGAATCGAATGCATGAAGGCATAGGCGACGTCTGATTCGTAGCGTTGTTCGATCATGCGCCAGAAATGATCTTCTAATTGATTGAGGAAGCCGGCATCGACCGAGATATTGGGCTGGATCGCCTGCAGGTAGGCGCCCATGCGATGGATATAGGAGCTATAGAGTGAGAGCCGATGACGGCTCAGCCAGATCGAAGTGGCGTGATGCCGCCGCTCGAAGGCGACCTTGGCGCGGTAGGGGACTTCAAGGAACTCGCTATAAAACTGTTCGAACTGCGCCAAGACCCACTCGGCGGTGATGCGCACCCGGTTATCGCGGCTGGCGGCACCCACCATGCGGAAGGTGAACTGCTCCTGATCGATGCCGATTGCCACAGCCATGAGCGCTAGCCGCAGCGGCGTTTACTCGGGAAAATCGTTGAAATGGTTGACCAGCGTACCGATGCCGGGGATCGAAATATGAATTTCGCAACCCGGTTTCATGGTGCGCGCGCCGACCGAAGTGCCGCAGCAGATCAGGTCGCCCGGCAACAGGGTCTGGTATTCGGAAATCATCGCGACGATTTGCTGCGGGCTATAAATCATATCGCTGACCGGGTAGTCCTGGCGGCTCTCGCCGTCCTGGATGGCGAGAATGCGCAAGCCCGCGGGATCGATATCGGTATTGATGCAGGGACCGATCGGGGTGAAGCTGTCGAAGCCCTTGCTGCGAGTCCATTGCTGGAAGGCCTTGTCCTCGAACAGGAATTCGATCGCGGTGACGTCGTTGACGCAGGTATAGCCGAAAATATACTCGTCCGCATGCGCACTTGAGATTGCATGGCACTGCTTGCCAATGACGATGCCCAGCTCGGCCTCGAATATGACCCGGCCCTGGTGTCCGCGTGGCCGGTAGATGGTTGCGTTCGGGCCGATCACGCTGCTGACCGGTTTCATGAAATATAGCGGGGTGGCCGGTATCGTCTGGCCTTCCGCCGCGGCGCGCTCGTGGAAGTTGTTCCACAGTGCAAGAATTGAGTTGGGTTTGAATGGCGCCAGCAGCTGAACTTCGGACAAGTGGGTCTGCTTGCCGGTAAACTCCGGCTGATCGAACAAATCGTTGCTGCAAATCGCAATATCGTCGCCGTCGAGCCTGCCCAGATGAGTCCTGTCGTTCCAATTGAAGCGTACCCAGCTTGTCATAGTCTTTGGTTCTGGCAAATTGTTGTAGAGGGCGCGGAATCTATCACATGACAGGGTAAATATAAATTTGGATTGAGACAAGGCGGCGATTATGCTGGCGCGACGATAAAAAATCGAAATGCACGTATATGAAAATTAAGCATGACTATTTAACCGGTTGCGTGGACGCCCGATTGGAGTTTGGCGTAGAATGCGCCGGTTTTTCACCCCCGGAGTCCTGAGGTTAACGATGAAAATTTGCGTAGTTGGAGCGGGCGCGATTGGTGGCATGATGGCGGCAAAACTGGCCCGGTCGGGTCATCAGATGTCGGTTATCGTGCGCGGCGCGCATCTCGAAGCGATCAAGGCCAATGGCCTGAAGTACATCGAAAACGGTGAAGAGCTCGTCATTACCGATATTGTCGCCACCGCCGATATGGCTGAAATAACCGATCAGGATGTAGTGCTGCTCGGCGTCAAGGCCCATCAAATCGAGCCGATCGCCGATCAATTGATGGGCATGCTGTCCGCCACCGGCGTCATCGTGACCCTGCAAAACGGGATTCCTTGGTGGTACTTCCAGAAGCTTCCCGGCGACTACGAAAACAGCATCGTGCGCACCGTCGATCCAAACGGCGCTATCGCCGCCGCGATCGATCCGGATCGCATCATCGGCTGCATCGCGTTCCCTGCGGCCACCATCGAAGCCCCCGGCGTGATTCGCCATATCGAAGGCAACCGCTACCCGGTAGGCGAACTCGACGGTTCCGAATCCGAGCGCGTGCAGGCCATTTGCGACGCTTTCGTCGATGCCGGTTTCAAGTCCTTCGTATTGCCGGACATCCGCTCCGAAATCTGGCTCAAGCTGTGGGGGAACCTATCGTTCAACCCGATCAGCGCTTTGACGCATTCGACCCTGGTCGATATCTGCCAGTTTCCGCAAACCCGCGCGTTGGCCGCGCAAATGATGACCGAGGCGCAGCAGATTGCCGAAAAGCTCGGCGCCGGTTTTCGGGTCTCGCTGGAACGCCGTATCGAAGGCGCCGAGGGGGTTGGCAAACACAAGACTTCGATGCTGCAGGATCTCGAAGTCGGTAAGCCGCTCGAAATCGACGGCATGCTCGGTGTCGTGATCGAACTGGGCGAACAAACTCAAACGCCAACTCCGGCGATGAACACCGTATTCGCGCTGGTCAGTTTGTTGAACAAGACGGTGCAGGAAGCAGGCATCAAGGTCGCGGGTCAAGCGGTCGGCTAAAAATATTGAAGAAAACTCTGAATAAATCAGGGTTCGCTTAAATCGGCGCTATGATCAGCGGCGTCAACATGACATGATTAAAAACGCGCTTAAGTTAGCGCGTTTTTTTTTGCAATTACTCTGGCCCGGTATACGATATGCCGGGTATTTAGCGAGGCGGAGCAGCGAGACGATGAAAATTCACGAGTATCAGGGCAAGGAAATTCTGCGGGAATACGGCGTGGCCGTTCCTCAGGGTAGGGCATGTTTTTCGGTGGATGAAGCGGTCGCGGCCGCCGAGGCGATCGGTGGAGAAAAATGGGTCGTCAAGGCACAAATCCATGCCGGTGGTCGGGGCAAGGGCGGTGGCGTCAAACTTGCCGCTAGCCTGGACGAAGTCCGAAGCCATGCCCAGGATATCCTCGGTATGACCCTGATTACCCACCAGACCGGGCCCGACGGCAAGGAAGTCAAGCGTCTGCTGGTCGAAGAGGGCGCCCCGATCAAAGACGAGCTCTACATAGGCCTGGTGGTCGATCGCGCCACACAACGCGTCACGGTAATGGCCAGCTCCGAGGGCGGCACCGAAATCGAAACCGTCGCCGAGGTGACCCCCGAACTGATACACAAGGTCTCGGTCGATCCGAAAACCGGGCTGACCGATGACGAAGCACAGGGGCTCGCCGGCAAGATAGGTATTCCGACGGGACTCGTCGCCGAAGGGGGCAAACTGATTCAGGCATTATACCAGGCCTTCTGGGACAAGGACGCCTCGCTGGCCGAAATCAACCCGCTCATCGTCACCGACGATGGCCGCGTGATTGCGCTCGACGCCAAGATCAATTTCGATGAAAGCGCGATGTATCGCCACCCCGAACTGCAGGACTTGCGCGATCTCGACGAAGAGGATGCCGACGAGATTTCAGCCTCCGAGTTTGGTCTCAACTATATCTCGCTCGACGGCACCATCGGTTGCCTGGTTAATGGTGCCGGCCTTGCGATGGCGACGATGGATATCATCAAGCTCTACGGCGCCTCGCCCGCCAATTTCCTCGATGTGGGCGGAGGCGCCACCACCGAGCAGGTTACCGAAGCATTCAAGATCATGCTCAAGAATGCAAACTTGAAAGCGATTCTAGTCAACATCTTTGGCGGCATCATGCGCTGTGACGTCATTGCCGAGGGTTTGGTCAACGCAGCCCGCGAAGTCGACCTGTCGGTGCCGCTGGTGGTTCGGCTAGAGGGTACCAATGTCGAACAAGGCCGGAAGATTCTGGCCGACTCCGGCATTTCGGTCATCAATGCAACCACCATGGCCGACGCGGCCGAGAAAGTGGCTGCGGCCGCAGCAGGAGTCTAGTCATGTCGATACTGATCAATAAAGATTCACGCGTAGTAACCCAAGGAATAACCGGTAAGACCGGTATGTTCCATACCCATCATTCGATCGCGTACGCCAACGGTAAAAATTGCTATGTCGCGGGCGTGACCCCGAACAAAGGCGGGCAGGAGGTTGAGGGCGTGCCGGTATTCGACTCGGTCGCGCAAGCCAAGGCCGCGACCGATTGTAACGTCTCGGTGATTTACGTACCGCCGCCGTTTGCCGCCGCGGCAATCGACGAGGCGGTCGATGCCGAGATGGAAGTCGTCATTTGCATCACCGAGGGCATTCCGGTCAAGGACATGATCCGCACGCGTGATCGTATGAGAGATTCCGGTACGATACTGGTGGGCCCGAACTGTCCCGGAGTCATCACTCCGGAAGAAATCAAGATCGGCATCATGCCGGAGTATATACACCGGAAGGGTCGCATCGGCGTAGTGTCCCGCTCGGGTACGCTGACTTACGAAGTGGTCGATCAACTCACCAAACTCGACCTCGGCCAATCGACTTGCGTCGGGATAGGCGGCGATCCGGTCAACGGCCTCAAACATCGCGACGTCTTGCAGATGTTCAATGACGATCCCGACACCGACGGTGTCGTTATGTGCGGCGAAATCGGCGGCACCGACGAAGAGGAATGCGCCGCCTGGATCGCCGATAACATGCATAAACCGGTGGTTGGCTTCATTGCCGGCGTGACCGCGCCTCCCGGCAAGCGCATGGGCCATGCGGGTGCGATTATCGCCGGCGGCAAGGGCACCGCGGACGAAAAGATCGCGGCCCTGGAAGCAGCCGGCGTCGGCGTTACCCGCAATCCGTCGGATATGGGTAAGTTAATGGCCGAAGCGCTGCAAAAATGACGCGATGCTCGAACAACTCTGTAAAAATAAAAATGATTTTACCGCTGTTCCGGTGGTGTTATAAGGCTATCGCTGGTATATTGTATACCAGATAAAAATAAATTTAGTCGCATCTCGGTTCTGAGGCTGTAAAATCAGAAAGTAATTCGTTATCTCGTGACAAAGTGATATACGAGTTAGCCCGAAACTAGTTCCACAGTCGCGGGTTATCAGGTTTTACGCAAAGACCTGACATCAGGTGTCTTCCGTATTATGAGGGCACGTCGTCGGACCGTTTTCGGTTCTTTAATATTGAGGAGCACAATAAATGTTAAAATCACAACACACTCTATGGAAAGCAATCTGGGCATTGGGCATCAGCGCCATGCTCGCGGGGATACCGGTTATCGGGCATGCCGCCTGGGAGCCTAGCAAGCCCGTCGAGTTCATCGTCATGGCCGGAAAGGGCGGTGGCGCCGATAAAGCGGTACGCTTGATGCAGAGCATTATCGCTTCGGAAAAATTGGCACCGGTACCGTTTACTCCGATCAACAAGCCAGGTGGTTCTGGCGCGGAGGCGCTGGTACATATGAAGGGCAAGATGGGCAGCAACCACACCATCATGTTTACCCTGAATAGCTTTTATACAACCCCGTTGCGTCAACCCGGGCTCGGTGTCGACATTGCCACCTTCACTCCGGTTGCGCGCATGGCGGAAGATACTTTCCTGCTGTGGGTACATGCGGACCGCAAGGACATCAACAATATCGCTGATTTTGCCAAGGCCGCCAAAGCCAAGGGCAACAAGTGGATCATGGCCGGTACCGGTAAGAACTCGGAAGACAACCTGTTGACCGATTTCCTCAACAAGGCCTACGACCTGAACATGAAATATGTTCCCTACAAGGGCGGCGGCAAGGTCGCCAAGGAACTTGCGGGTAAAAACGCCGATTCCACGGTAAACAACCCGTCCGAGCAGCTCGGTTTCTACGAAGCCGGCACCACCAAGGCATTGGCCGCGTTTACCGACAATCGGTTGCCGCTGTTTCCCGGCGCACCTACCTTCAAGGAGCTCGGCGAGGACTATGTCTACTACATGCAGCGTACCGTTGTCGGAGCCCCCGGCATGAGCAAGGAGGCCGCCGACTACTACACCGGTTTGTTTACCAAGGTATTCAATTCCAACAAGTGGCAGGAGTATCGCACCAAGAAAAGCCTGCAGGGTGATCTGCTGACCGGTGACGCGCTGATGAGTTACTGGAAGCGTGAACGTGACGTGCATGAAGTCATGCTGAAGGAAATGGGCGCCATTAAGTAGGCGGTTATAGGTTTGATCAAAGGGTAGATAGGGGGATCACGGTCATGACAGTCCGAACAGCAGAATTGTTGATGGCACTCTTGATGGGGGTCTTCTCTATTTACCTGATGGTTAAAAGCACCGAACTCCCGATCGGCTGGATCGACGAAGAGGGTCCGGGAGGCGGCACCTGGCCGTTCTGGCTCGCGACCATAATGCTGATTTCTTGTGGCGGCATACTTTACAACTGGTTCCGCAAAAAGGGCCCGATCGCGACTTCGAACAAGACTTACATCGAAGCACATGTGCTGGGTGATGTCGCGGCGGTCGCCGGCGCCTTGATCGTCACGGTCGCTTTATTTTCGTTTATCGGGGTTTATGGCGCGTTGCCGCTGTTCCTGATTTTTTACATCCGATTCATGGGTAAGCACTCCTGGAAATTGACCGCGGCGCTGACCGTGGGGGTTCCGGTTGTTACCTTCTACTTCTTCGAAATAATCCTGAAGATAATTCTGCCGAAAGGGGTTACCGAACCCCTATTCCTCCCGCTCTACAAGATGTTCCTGTAAGCATCCCCCTTAACCTCAGGCTGAGAAGAGAGGCAGTAGTATGTTAGAAATTCTAGGGCTCCTGGCGGATGGTTTCGTCGTGGTTTTCCAGCCGCAAAATCTGTTATTGATTGTGGTGGGATGCACACTCGGCCTGTTTATCGGTGCGATGCCTGGCCTGGGTTCGGTCAATGGCGTCGCGATCCTGTTGCCCCTGACTTTCCTGGTGCCGCCCACCGGTGCGGTCATCTTTCTCGCCGCGATCTATTACGGCGCCATGTACGGTGGCGCGATATCGTCGATCATGCTCGGCATACCCGGCGCCTCGACCGCGGTTGCGACCACCTTCGACGGCCGGCCGTTGGCGAAACAGGGCATGGCCGACAAGGCCCTGATCGGCGCCGCGGTGGCATCGTTTGTCGGCGGTACCATCTCGGTTGTACTGTTCACTTTTTTTGCGCCGCCGCTGGCGCATATCGCGCTGGTGTTCGGCGCACCCGAGGAATTTGCCCTGATGATGCTGGCTTTCGCGACCTTCGTCGGTCTCGGCGGCGACGACATTTTCAAGACCCTGTTTTCTATCGCTATCGGCTTGGTACTAAGCGCAATCGGTTTCGACATTATCTCGGGCGAGCCGCGGTTGGTATTATGGGATATCACCGGCTTTCTGCACGGCGTCAACTTCCTGGTGCTGGCGATCGGCATCTACGGCATCGGTGAAATGTTATGGACCGTAGAGGAACACGCCCTCGGCGGCGGCAAGAGCATGCTGTCGGAAGCAACTGTAAGCGTGGCGCGCACCATGACCGCGCTCAAGGATTTGCTCAGAACCTGGAAAAGCAGCGTGATGGGATCGCTGTTGGGTTATTTCGTCGGTATCTTGCCGGCGGCCGGCGCCACGCCGGGATCGCTAATGGCCTATGGTATCGCCAAACAGATATCTAACGAACCGGAGAAATTCGGCGATGGAGCGATCGAAGGCGTGGTTGCGCCGGAAGCGGCCAATAACGCCGCCAGCACTGGGTCGATGCTCCCCATGCTGACTCTCGGGATACCCGGTTCTCCGACCACTGCAATCTTGCTGGGTGGCATGGTCATCTGGGGACTGGAACCCGGTCCGCTGCTATTCGTCGACCACAGCGAATTCGTTTGGGGATTGATCGCCTCGCTCTACGCCGCCAACCTGTTCACGGTGTTGATCAATATCGCCTTCATCCCGGTTTTCATAAAAGTATTGAAAACCCCGTTTACGATACTTGCACCGATCATATTCACCTTGTGCCTGATCGGCGGCTATGCCCCGACCCAGGATATGCACGACGTCTGGCTGATGATCGTGTTCGGCATCGTCGGTTACCTGATGCGCAAACTCGATTATCCGTTGGCGCCCGCGGTGCTGGCGATCGTGTTAGGCCCATTGGCCGAACCCGCGCTACGCCAGTCGCTCATCATCAGCGAAGGTTCGTTCATGATTTTCTTCGAGCGTCTCTACGCCGGTCCGATCATGATCACCGCGCTGATCCTGCTGTTTCTACCCGTGTTCAAGAAAGTTTACGACCGCATCCGCAAGCCACGGGCGCCGGCGGAACAATAGGTGGGTAAGCGTGGGTAATGCTGCCGCAGCATCGAGGAGGTTAGGATGAGTTTGACGGGTATCGTTCCGTTAGAGCAGTCCAAGGGGCTCAAGACGCGCGTTTACGAAGCCTTGCGCGAATTGATTGGGCACCTGGATATCTACGGTAGCAGGGATCCCATCCGGCTCGACGAACGCGCCCTCGGCGCGCAACTGGGCGTCAGCCGGACACCGGTGCGGGAAGCGATTTCACGGCTCGAGCAGGAAGGCATTGTTGAAAATATAGCGCGCCGCGGCGCCTTTGTCGTACGCAAAAGCAAACAGGAAATACTCGACATCGTCGATGTCTGGGCGGCGCTCGAAAGCATGGCTGCGCGCCTCGCCACTAGTCGCGCCAGCGACACGGAAATCGCCGAGCTACGCAGGAAATTCACGACCATGGACGGCGCCGAAGCGCGCGCGCATATCGACGAGTATTCGGATACGAATATCGAGTTTCATCAGACGATAATCAAGCTGGGTCATTCGGAGTTGATAAACCAGATGGTGAATCAACTGTTTTTTCACATGCGCGCGATTCGCGCCAGCACGATCAAGGATCGCGACCGGGTTGCCCGCTCGGTAATGGATCACAGTCGAATTATCGAGGCGCTAGAGGAACGCGATGCCTATCGCGCCGAACAACTGGTCAGGGACCATGCGCTCGAGCTGGCCAGACACATAGAACGCTATGTCGATTATCTGGATTAAGCAATTAGTCGGCAACTGGTGAAGCGGCCATCGGCCGCTTCGCATAAATAAACCCCGGCCCTTTCTCGGCAGTATCGGGCTAACCAAGACTGAGGTATACGCAATGTCTACTGTAGCTGAAAAACCTCCCGTGTCGGATACCGCCACGGATACCCTGAAGGCGAAGACCAAAGACGGATCGGTCATTTCAGGTGGTCATCTGGTCGCGAAAGCCCTCAAGGCCGAAGGCGTCGATACCATATTCACGCTGTGCGGAGGGCATATCATCGATATCTACGACGGATGCCTGGACGAAGGTATCCGTATCGTCGACGTGCGTCACGAGCAAACCGCGGCGCATGCAGCGGATGGTTATGCCCGGCAAACCGGCAAGCTTGGCTGCGTCGTTACTACCGCCGGCCCGGGCTGCACCAATGCGGTCACCGGAGTCGCTACCGCATTTCGCTCGGAAAGCCCGATTTTACACATCGGCGGGCAGAGTTCGCTGACGCAACACAAGATGGGGTCGCTGCAGGATTTGCCGCATGTCGACATGATGACGCCGATCACCAAGTTCGCTTCGGGGGTATTCTCCACCGAACGCGTCGCCGACATGGTGTCGATGGCCGCGCGCGAGTGTTTCAACGGTGCCTACGGACTGTCATACCTCGAAATTCCGCGCGATATTCTCGATCGTGAAATCCCGATAGAGAGCGCCGTCTTGCCCGAGCCCGGTTCCTATCGGGCCTCGGTTAAATCGATCGGCGATCCCGCGGATATCGAAAAGCTGGCGGATATTTTGGTCCGGGCCCAGCGTCCCGCCGTGCTGCTCGGACAGCAAGTCTGGGCCTCGCAGGGTGCCGCCGCCGCAATCGATTTCGTGCGCGCACTCGATATTCCGGCTTATATGAACGGCGCCAGCCGCGGCATGTTGCCGCAGGGCGACCCGCACCATTTCGATCGCACCCGCAGCGATGCCTTCAAGAATGCCGATGTGATCTTGATCGTCGGCACGCCGTTCGATTTCCGTATGGGTTACGGCAAGCGAATCTCGAAACAGGCGACCCTGGTGCAGATCGATCAGAGTTACGCCACGGTCGGTAAGAATCGCGATATCAGCCTCGGTCTCGCCGGCGATCCGGGCTCGATCCTGGCCGCCGTGGCGCAGGCGGCGTCGGGTCGCATCGACGACGCTGCGCGCCAGCAACGGCAGAAGTGGATGGCGGAACTGCGCGACATCGAAGCCGCCAAGCTGGAAAAACTGATGCCGATGTTTACCACCGACCAAAGCCCGATCCATCCCTATCGCCTGGCCTACGAAATCAATGAGTTCCTCGGTGAAGATACTATTTATATCGGCGACGGCGGCGATATCGTCACCATTTCCGCGCAGGCGGTGCGCCCGCGTAACCCGGGACAGTGGATGGACCCGGGCGCGCTCGGCTCGCTCGGCGTCGGCACCGGTTTTTCGATGGCCGCCAAGCTCGCGCATCCGAATAAAGAGGTGGTATGCCTCTACGGCGACGGCGCCTTCGGCATGACTTCATTCGACATGGAAACCGCACAGCGTTTCGGTGCACCTTACCTCGCCGTTATCGGCAACAATTCGGCGATGAATCAGATCCGTTACGGCCAGCTCGCCAAGTACGGTCAGGACCGCGGCGATATCGGCAATAAACTCGGCGACGTGCCATTTTCCCAGTTTGGGCAAATGATCGGCGGCTACGGTGAAGAAGTGCATGAAGCCAAGGAAATTCAGCCCGCCATGCAGCGCGCGCGCGAAGCCATTGCCAAGACCGGCAAATGCGCCGTAGTCAACGTCTGGGTCGATCCGAACGAGTACGCGCCGGGCACCAAGGCGCAAACCATGTACAAGTAATGGAAACTCCGATTCATTCAGCGTTTCCGCGGCCATTATTCAATGACCGCAAGTCATTGAATAATGAAGGAGCAACGAAGATCGCATTTTCGTTGCTCCGTGCTCTGGCAGTTCAGGATGAATTGTTCAGGACTTCCTATCAGTTTCGGTAACACATTGAACAGTAATAGAGGTATGAAATGTCTAAGGCTCTCGATCACATAAAAATTCTGGACTTCACCCACGTCCAGTCTGGCCCCACTTGTACCCAGCTGCTCGCGTGGATGGGTGCGGACGTGATCAAGGTGGAACGCCCCGGCGTCGGCGATGCAACTCGCAAGCAGCTGGTAGATGTGGAAGGCGCCGATAGCCTTTACTTCACCATGCTCAATCACAACAAGCGTTCGCTGACGCTCAATTCCAAAACCGAAGGCGGCAAGGAAGTGCTGGAACGGCTGGTCAAGACCTGCGATGTACTGGTGGAAAATTTCGCGCCGGGCGCGCTCGATCGCATGGGTTTCAGCTGGGAGCGAATCCAGGAACTGAATCCGCGCATGATCATGGCATCGGTGAAAGGGTTTGGTCCCGGTCCCTACGAAGATTGCAAGGTTTACGAAAACGTCGCTCAGTGTGCCGGCGGAGCGGCCTCGACCACCGGTTTTCTCGGCGGTTTACCGCTGGTGACCGGCGCCCAGATCGGCGATTCCGGCACCGGCCTGCATCTCGCTTTCGGTATCTGTAGCGCACTCATACATCGCGAAAAAACCGGCCGCGGCCAACGCGTGCTGGCGCCGATGCAGGATGGCGTGTTGAATCTATGCCGGGTCAAGCTGCGCGATCAGCAGCGTCTCAAAGCGGGCCCGTTAAAGGAGTATTCGCAATTCGGTGAAGGCGTTGCTTTCGGCGAAGCCACGCCACGCGCCGGCAACGATTCGGGCGGCGGTCAGCCCGGCCGCATCCTCAAATGCAAGGGCTGGGAAACCGATCCCGACGCATACACCTATTTCATCACCCAGGCGGCGGTGTGGGAGAGAATTTGCGATGTCATCGGTAAACCGGAATGGAAGGAGCATCCCGATTACGCGACGCCGCCGCTGCGCTTGCCGCATTTAAATGAAATCTTCGGCGCGATCGAAGACTGGACCAAGACCAAGACCAAGTATGAAGTCATGGAAATCTGTAATCCGCTGGATATTCCGGTGGGCCCCATTCTGTCGATGAAGGAGTTGGCGGGAGAGCCGTCGCTGCGCGCGACCGGTACCATTGTCGAATGCGAGCATCCCGAGCGCGGGCCTTACCTGAGCGTCGGTTGCCCGGTCAAGCTGTCGGACAACGATGTCGTAGTCGAACGTTCGCCTTTGCTGGGAGAACACTCGGAAGAAATTCTGGGCGAAGTGCTTGGATACAACGCCGAAGAAATTGCATCGCTCAAACAATCCGGCGCTGTATAGCGATCAGCTTCGAAGGATGAAGCTTGTTCGAAGTCATACGGAGAGATAAATGAAATTAATCGTTCACGGCCAGCAGGCCTATGGCAAATCGGTACTCGAAGCCATTTTGGACAAGGCTGTCGATGAAGTGGTGGCCGTCTATTGCGCCCCCGACAAGGAAGGCCGGCCGCTGGACCCGTTAAAAGAGTTCGCGCTGGAACGAGGCTTACCGGTACATCAACCGGAATCCTATAAAAATCCGGAGGTCTGGGAGCAGCTCGCCGGCCACAATGCCGACTTGTGCGTTATGGCCTATGTATTGCTGTTCGTGCCGGAAGAGGCGCTCAACGTGCCGAAGTATGGCTCGATTCAGTATCACCCGTCGCTACTGCCCTGGCACAAGGGGCCGAGCTCAATCAATTGGCCGATCATCATGGGCAAGTCCAAAACCGGGCTGTCGATCTTCTGGCCTGACAATGGCCTGGATACCGGCCCGATATTACTGCAAAAAGAAGTCGATATCGGTCCCGACGATACGCTTGGCTCGCTTTACTTCGACAGCCTGTTTCCGCTGGGGGTCGACGCCATGCTCGAATCGATCGAGCTGGTACGCGACGGCACGGCGCCCAAGCTGGTGCAGGATCCGAATGCCGGCAGCTACGAAGGCTGGTGTCGCAAGGAAGATGTACGTATCGACTGGAGCAAGCCAGGCGATGAAGTATACGACCTGATTCGCGGCGCCAATCCGCAACCCGGCGCCTGGACCACTTTCAATGGCAACGAGGTCAAGATTTACGATAGCCGCAAAGCCGATGGCAGCGGCGAGCCAGGTACGGTGCTTTCGATCGACGCGCAAGGTATGCTGGTGGCGACCGGCGACAGCGGCGCGATTCGCGTGATGAAGGCGCGCGCCGATGCCGGCAAGCTGGCGGCCGCGGAATACGCCTCGGCCGCGGGGCTTGCGGTGGGGTCGAAGCTGGGTACCTGAACCTGGCGGGTAGCCGCAGGTTACGCATCGAAGACGGCGCTTGATTCAGGATTAATAAATACGAGGTTGAGTCAGATGATTAAAGTTATCCTGGTACCGGTTGATGGCACCGAGCGCAGCGCGGACGTATTGTATACTGCGCTGGTGATCGCCAAACGCTTCGATGCACATATGAAGGTGGTGCACGTGCGAGAACACAGCAGCGAACCCTTCATGTTCAGTGGGATGCCGGCATCTTACCGCCAAGAATACGCCAGGATGAGCGGCCGCGCCGCCGAAGCGGTAGTCGACGAGGTGCGCCAACAGTTCAATCTATTCTGCAAACAGGGTAAGGTAAAAGTTACCCGCAAGCCCTCCGGCGTGCAGGAGATTACGGCCTCCCTGCACATTCTCGAAGGCGATGCCGAAGCGGAACTCGAAAAGGAATCGCGTCTGGTCGACGTGATCGCAATGTCGCGCCCCATTCAACACCGGATCGGCGGTCCGGGGGTCGGCGATCTGCACGAGTCGTTGATGCTGCATTCGGGCCGGCCGGTGATGATCGTACCGCCGGCGCCCGAATGGCAGGCCCATCGCGCCGACCGGGCAGCGATCGGATGGAACGACAGCGTCGAGGCGAGTCGCGCCGTCTGCATGACCCTGCCGTGGCTCAAACAAATGAAAAAAGTTTCGGTGCTGGTGTCGAAAAAGCGCGCAGAAGGAGCCGGAGAAGTGGTCGACTATCTGAAGCGCCACGGTTGCAAGGCCGACTCTCTCGTGATCAGCGGCCGCGGAACCAACGTCGGCAAGAAAATGCTGAACTGCTGCGCTGAAATCGGCGCCGAATTTCTGGTGGTCGGCGGCTTCAGCCATACCCGCACCCGGCAGCGCCTGTTCGGCGGCGTCACCAGTTACCTGTTGCAAAATACCGACATCGTTACCGTGATGGCGCATTAAGGCAGCGTTATGGCGTAATACCATGTTTGTGCCGGCTCCGCCTTGGGTTAAACTTTGACCCGCTCGTAACGAGCGGCGATTTCCTTTTTAACCAGCCGAATTCTAGAGAACGCTAATGTCACAACCTGAGCCCAAAGCCGAAGCGGTAGATAATCGCAAGCAGCGCCGTCGCGGGAAAACCAAGGGCCGGAATGTCGATTTAAACGCGTTGCTCGAGGTGCAAAACCTGCTCGGCGACGAATCGCGACAGCGCGATTATTTAATTGAACACCTGCACAAAATTCAGGATAAGTTCGGCCATCTCGCGGCGCCGCATCTGGTGGCCCTGGCGCATGAAATGCGCCTGGCGACGACCGAAGTCTACGAAGTCGCTTCTTTTTATCATCATTTCGACGTCGTACGCGAAGGCGAGGCCGCGCCACCGGCGCTTACTGTTCGTGTCTGCGATTCGGTTAGTTGTGAAATGGCCGGCAGTGAGGCTTTGATCTCGGCGCTGGAGTCCTCGCTTGGCGCCGCCGTACGCGTGCAGCGGGTACCCTGCGTCGGGCGCTGCGACCAGGCGCCGGTGGCGGTGGTCAAACAATATACCGTGGACAATGCCACCCCGGAAACTGTCCGGTCCGCCGTCGACAGCGGTAAACTCGAACAGCCCCTGCCGGATGACAGCACCGATTTCGATGCCTACAAGGCCGCGGGCGGTTACCGGCTGTACGACAGGTTACTGGCGGGCGAAATCAGCGGCGACGAGATTATCGAAACCCTGAACGGCACCCAGCTGCGCGGGCTCGGCGGCGCCGGCTTTCCGGTCGGGCGCAAGTGGGATATTTTGCGGGATCAACCCGCGCCGCGCCTGTGCGCGATCAATATCGACGAAGGTGAACCGGGTACATTCAAGGATCGGTTTTACATGCTTTCCGATCCGCATCGTTTTCTCGAGGGTATGTTGATCGCGGTCCGGGTTATCGGTATCGATCAGTGTTATATTTATATTCGCGACGAATACCCGTCGGTTATTCGGGCCCTGCACCAGGCGGTCGACGATCTGCGGCAAAAATCCGGCTACGAATTGCCTTTGATCGAAATTCGGCGCGGCGCCGGGGCCTACATTTGCGGCGAGGAATCGGCGATGATCGAATCGATCGAAGGTAAGCGCGGCATGCCGCGCCTACGCCCGCCCTATGTCGCGCAGGTCGGATTGTTCGGCCGCCCGACGCTGGAGCACAATTGCGAATCCCTGTTCTGGGTGCGCGACGTGATTGAAAAAGGCTCGGAGTGGTTCGATTCCCAGGGGCGCAATGGCCGCCAGGGCCTGCGCAGCTTTTCGGTTTCGGGCCGGGTCAACAAACCCGGGGTACATCTAGCGCCGGCGGGCATAACGATTAAGGAATTAATCGACGAGTACTGCGGCGGCATGCTCGACGGGCACCAGTTTTACGGGTATTTCCCGGGCGGCGCATCGGGTGGTATCCTGCCGGCCAGCCTAAACGATATCCCTCTCGATTTCGACACCCTGCAGGAATACGGTTGTTTTATCGGTTCCGCGGCGGTGGTCGTACTCTCGGATCGGGACAGCGCCAAACAGGCGGCATTAAATTCGCTCAAGTTTTTTGCGCACGAATCCTGCGGCCAGTGCACCCCTTGCCGGGTCGGCTGCGAAAAGGCGGTTAGCATCATGCAAACCGGCGACTGGGATATCGAGCAGTTGCATGACCTGTCCGAGGTGATGATCGATGCGTCGATCTGCGGCCTGGGGCAGGCGGCGCCGAACCCGATTTTATCGGTCATAAAATACTTCCCGCATGAACTCGGCATCGAGGAGCAACAATAATGGCTGCAAACCCAGATTCCATCTTCGAAACCATCGAATTCACGCTCAACGGAAATGCGGTCGAAGCGCTGCCGGGTGAAACCATCCTGCAGGCGGCGCAGCGCAGTGGCACCGAAATCCCACATCTGTGTTATACCGCCGGCCTGCGCGCGGACGGTAATTGCCGCGCCTGCATGGTCGAAATCGACGGTGAGCGCGTGCTCGCGCCGAGCTGCTGCCGCAACCCGACCGCAGGCATGGTGGTCAACTCGGATAACGAGCGCGCGCAGAAATCGCAAAAGCTGGTGCTCGAGCTGCTGTTGTCGGATATGCCCGAGCAGGCCTACACGCTCGACAACGAGTTGAGCTACTGGGCCGGTAAACTCGAAGTCGGCAAGCCCAGATTCAAACCCCGGCGACAGCCGGCGGCCGATCTGTCGCATCCGGCGATCGCGGTCAATCTCGATGCCTGCATTCAGTGCACGCGTTGTTTGCGCGCTTGCCGCGAGGAACAGGTTAACGACGTGATCGGCCTCGCGCACCGCGGCCACCATGCCGAAATCGTGTTCGATATCGGCGACCCGATGGGTGAATCCTCCTGCGTCGCCTGCGGCGAATGTGTCGCCGCTTGCCCGACCGGTGCGCTCAGCAATGTGAGCGGTGCCCATTTGATCGAAGCCGACCGCAAGGTCGACTCGGTTTGTCCCTATTGCGGGGTGGGCTGTTTGTTGACCTACCATGTCAAAGACGACCGGATACTGCGCGTCGAAGGGCGCGACGGCCCGGCCAACTTCAGCCGCCTGTGCGTCAAGGGGCGCTACGGTTTCGACTATGTCAACCACCCGCAGCGGCTACTCAAGCCGCTGATTCGCAAAGCGGGCGTGCCCAAGGGATTGAACGAATATTTCGATCCGGGCGATGCGTCGAAAATGTTTCGCGAAGCCAGCTGGGAAGAGGCGATGGATCTCGCCAGCGGCGGCCTGAGGAATATCAAGAACGAGCTCGGCGGCGCCGGGCTCGCCGGTTTCGGTTCGGCCAAGGGTTCCAACGAAGAGGCTTATTTGTTCCAGAAACTGGTGCGCGTCGGTTTCGGCACCAATAACGTCGATCACTGTACCCGCTTGTGTCACGCCTCCAGCGTCGCGGCCTTGCTCGAGGGTATCGGTTCGGGCGCGGTTTCGAACCAGGTCGAAGACGTTAAACACGCCGAGGTATTCTTGGTCATCGGTTCGAACCCGACCACCAATCATCCGGTGGCGGCGACCTTCATGAAAAATGCGATCAGGGACGGCAAGAAGCTGATCCTGCTGGATCCGCGCAAAACCGATATCGCGCGGCATGCTTCCCACTACCTGCAGTTCAATGCTTCCACCGACGTATCACTGCTGAATTCAATCCTGCATGTAGTCATCGAAGAAGGCTTGACCGACGATCGATTCATCGCCGAGCGCACCACCGATTACGCCGAGCTGAAGGCGAATGTCGCCGCTTTCAGCCCCGAGAAAATGGCGCCGGTTACCGGTATCGATGCCGCCACGATACGTGAAGTCGCCCGGCTGTTCGCGACCTCGAAAGCATCGATGATTTTCTGGGGCATGGGGATTTCGCAGCATATCCACGGCACCGATAACTCGCGCTGCCTGATCGCGCTGTCGATGATTACCGGTCAGGTGGGTCGCCCCGGTACCGGGCTACACCCCCTGAGGGGACAGAACAACGTGCAGGGTGCGTCCGACGCGGGGCTGATCCCGATGATGTTCCCGGATTACCGCCGGGTCGACAATCCCGAGGCCAACGCCTTCTTTAGCGAGTACTGGGATGCCGAGCTCGACAAAAAGGCGGGACTCACCGTGGTCGAGATCATGCATGGCATTCTCGAAGGCAATATCAAGGGGATGTACATCATGGGTGAGAATCCGGCGATGTCGGATCCGAATCTAAATCATGCGCGCGCGGCGCTGGCGGCGCTCGATCATCTGGTGGTGCAGGATATGTTCCTCACCGAAACCACGGCTTTCGCCGACGTGATATTACCGGCCTCGGGTTGGGCCGAAAAAGACGGCACGGTATCCAATACCGACCGGCGGGTGCAGCTGGGTCGAGCGGCCGTGCCGCTGCCGGGCGAAGCTCGGCAAGACCTGTGGATTATCCGTGATATCGGAAAGGGCATCGGCCTGGACTGGAACTACGGTCATGTGTCGGAAGTCTACGACGAAATGCGCGGTGCCATGGCGAGTATTAGCGGCATTACCTGGGAGCGGTTAAACCAGGCGTCGTCGGTCACCTATCCCTGCGCCGACGAGAACGACCCCGGCCAGGGCGTGGTATTTGTCGAAAAATTTCCAACTGCGAACGGTAAGGCGCGGCTGGTGGCGGCCAAATCGATTCCGGCCGATGAGCAACCCGACGCAGAGTATCCGCTGGTGTTGATTACCGGTCGCCAGCTCGAACACTGGCATACCGGCTCGATGACGCGCCGTACCCAGGTGCTCGATGCGATCGAACCGGTACCGGTGGTGTATGTGAATCAGCAGGATCTGGAGGCCACGGGGGTTGTCGCCGGCGGCGAAATCATCGCTAAGTCCCGCCGTGGCGAACTCCGCGCTTTTGCGCGCACCGACGCTGCGCTGAAAAAGGGCGAAGTATTTATTCCGTTTTGTTACCACGAAGCGGCGGCCAATCTGCTGACCAACGAGGCGCTCGATCCCTTCGGTAAGATCCCGGAATTCAAGTTCTGCGCGATCCGGCTCGAAGCGGCTTAGTTGCAGTAATCCCCGGGTAGCAATCGTCCTCGCGCAAACCCTCGATCAAGCGTGCTCGCGCAGGCTTACGCAGACATGACGCGCAAAAGTTTATTCCCGGTTTTGCAACACGATCTTGCCGAAATGGCCGCCGCGTTCCATCAGGCGGTGCGCCTCGGCGGCCTGCCGTAGCGGAAACCGGGCGTCGATTAGAGGTTCGATCGTAGCACCCGCAAACAGCGGCATTACCGCCGCTTCGAATTGCGCGATGATCGACGCCTTTTCGAGCACCGGGCGTGAGCGCAATACCGAGCCGATGATACGCTGGCGCTTCACCATCATCGCCGCCAGGTTGAGTTCCGCCTTGATGCCGCCCATGACGCCAATCAGCATCAGCGTGCCGGCGAGCGCGAGCGACTTCATATTGGATTCGAGATATTTGGCGCCGATGTGATCGAGAATGACATCGACCCCGCGTTTTTCGGTAATTCGCCTGATTTCCTCGGCAAAATCCTGTTCGCGGTAATCGATGACGTGATCGGCTCCCTGGGCGGTCACGCGCTCGAGTTTGCCGCTGGAAGCGGTAACGATGATTTCAGTTTGCGGCGTCAATGCTCTGCACAGTTGTATCGCCGAGGTTGCCACGCCGCCGCCGCCGCCGTGAATCAACACCGATTTCTTGCCTTCCAGTTCGGCCAGCATGAACAGGTTCAGGTAAGCCGTGATATAGGTCTCGCAAATACAGGCGGCTTGCTCGAAGCTGACGGCATCCGGTATCTTCATCGCATGCGCTTCGTAGGCGAGCGCATACTCGGCGTAACCGCCGCCGCCGACCAGCGCCACCACGCGGTCACCCGTCTTGAATCGTGTCGCGTCCGAGCCCACCGCTGCGACCGTCCCGGCGACCTCGAGCCCGAGAATTTCCGAATCTCCCGGCACCGGCGGGTAGTTGCCCTGGCGCTGGATCACGTCGGGTCGATTAACCGATGCGTTGATAACCTCGATCAGAATCTGGTCACCCTCGGGTGACGGTGTATCCACCTCGGCGAACTCCATCATTTCTGGTCCGCCGAAGTCCTTCAATATGATTGCTTTCATGCCTGTTCCCGTTTGCTTAATAACCCATGGCGCAACCGTCCTTGCGCGGGTCTGACCCGCCTTGCAGCACGCCCTGTTCCCAGTCGATGACGATCGCTTGCCCGCCGCCGTGAGGGCCGTCTTGCGCGCTGATCTGGTGACCCTTGGCCGCGAGCCCTTCACGGGTCGCGACCGGGACACCGGTCTCTACATCGAGTAAGCCGTTGTAAAGCAGGAAGCGCGCGGCGTCCAGCGCCTGCTGGATATCCATGCCGTAGTCGATCCAGTTCGACAATAAATAGGCTTGCCCCATCGCCTGGTATTGGCCACCCATGACACCGAAGCTCAGTACCGGCTTGTCTTCGCGATAAGCCATTGCCGGGATGATGGTGTTCATCGGGCGTTTACCCGGTTCGAGCTGATTGAAATGCTCTGCTTCGAGGACGAAGCCCGCGCCCCGATTATTCAGGTTGATGCCGGTGGAGCCGGCGACGAGACCGCTGCCCCAGGGATGAAATACGCTGTTGATAAACGAGCAGGCATTCCGGTCGCGGTCGACGACGCTGATGTAGACCGTGTCGCGATGATCGGGTAAGGCTGACGCGACCGGCTGCACCAGCGCCCGTTGCATATCGATGCGCCTGAACTGTCGTTGCGCGAATTCGTCTGACAGCATTTGCGCTACCGGCAGTGGGTTGAAGCCGCTGTCGGCGACGAAGCGGTCGCGTTCGGCCATCGCCAGCGTAAAGGTTTCGCTCAGCAGGTGCACATGGTCGGCGCCCAGATGCGGCAGTTGCGCGACCTCTGTTTGTGCAAGCATATTGAGCGCCATCAGCGTGGTGATTCCCTGGCCGTTGGGCGGGACTTCGAATATCTCGTAACCGCGATAATTGCTGCTAATCGGTTCGACCCACTCGCAACGGTGATCCGCCAAATCGTCTAATGTCATCAAGCCGTTTTGGGAATCGCTGTAGCGCACGATTTCCTCCGCGATCTCACCCCGATAGAAACCGTCGCGTCCCTCGCTCGCGATACGCCGTAGACTGCGCGCGAGGTCGGGTTGGCGATGAATGCTGCCGGCCGGTGGCGCCTTACCGCCAACCAGGTAAGCGGCGCTTGCTTCCGGAGTCTGTGCCAGCAGGTCCTCGGTCTTGTGCCAGTTGTGGGCAATCACCGGGGAAACGGCATAGCCCTGTTCGGCATAGTGAATCGCGGGTTGCAACAGCGCGGCGAAGTCGAGCTGGCCGAACTTGCGGTTGGCCTCGGCCCAGGCATCGATTGCGCCGGGTACGGTCACCGCGAGTATATTGTATTCCGGAACACTGTCGAAGCCGCGCGCACGGATGACTTCCGCGCTGGCGGCGGCCGGCGAGCGCCCGCTGCCGTTTAGCGCATGCAGTTTGCCGCCGGCGTTTTCGTGATAAAGGATGAAGCAGTCGCCGCCGATGCCGGTCGAATAGGTTTCGACTACCGATAAGACCGCGCTGGCCGCGATCGCGGCATCGAGCGCATTGCCGCCGTCGCGCAGCACCTGTAATGCGGCTTCGGTAGCCAGCGGCTGGCTGGTGGCCGCCATGGCTTCGGTGGACATCACGACCGAACGGCCTGGAAGTTGATGGTTTCTCATTAGTTTGCTCTGAACTCGTTCGAGTCTGCAAATCGGACCCGTAAACGCCCATTATACCCACTTCTGCCGCCGCCGTTGCGATAGAGTTTTACCGTCTCGGCGATCGGGCCGCCGCGCAGCCCGGCGATCTTCGCGTCGCGCTGCCGAGCGGCAAATTACGCATTTAACGAGATCGCGTCAATTTCTGGTATAACAGGCAAAAAGCAGCGAAATCATGTCTGAAAAATCCCCGGATGATCAAAATACGGGTGCCTGGAGCCCCGACATCAAGTCGACCCTGCCGTCGCAGTATCTGCCCTTGTCGACCCTGTTCCGGCCGGCAAACGTGACCACGAGTATTGCCACCGCGAACGAGTTGTCCGGTTTCACCGGACTGCCGCTACAGCAACTGATCTGCTTTCGTCCGCAACGGCTGGTAGTGCATGAACTGTTGGTCCGGGTGTCGGCCGACATCTTCGTTGACGATGGCTCGAAATACGAAGACCTGGGCGTCAATTTCCGCCGGGTGGTGGATCGCATTCTGAGTGGTTACATCGAACCCCACATGACACAGATTGTCGAGCACTTCGAGCAGATGCGCCGGCGCGGCGAAGCCATGATCACCGCGCAACTGGAGATCGACTTGTTCGCACCGCCGGCCAAGGCCGATCGCGATCCCGACAAGTTTAGCCTGGCCAAGTTATTCGGCAGAAAGCCTGCAAGAGCGAGGCCGCTGGAGGACGAATCCGTCGAGTTCCGCCAACAGTACATCCTCGACGGCTGGGTGCAAAAGGCCGAGGCCGGCGGCGATGCCTTGGCGAGCGCGGTTTACTCGGCGCCTTGCGTCGTCGGCAAAGCGCTCATCATCAAACATGGCCGCATCATCGGCGAGAAACCCCTGTTGACCTCGCTGGTGAGCGGCCTGGTATGCAATCAGTACGGCAGCGAATTTATCGGCGATATCATAGCGCCATACGTGCAACAGGCCGCAGTGCTGGAAAACTATCGAATCTTGCCGGCGCAGGCCGAGCCGGTCGTCATCAACGTCAAGGGCGCTTCCGCCTCGGGCAAAAGTACGATGCGGCCATTGCAGCGGCTCCACACCGCGAAACTCGGACTGAACTGGCAGGATTTTGCATTGATCAGTCCGGACATTTGGCGCAAGTATCTACTCGACTACGATTCGCTGGGAGAGGCCTACAAGTATGCGGGTACGCTGGCCGGCGACGAAATTCCCATCGTCGATCAAAAGCTCGATCGCTATATCGCAAACAAGGCCGCCGCGGGGAACCTGTCGCACTTGCTGATCGATCGGTTTCGTTTCGATAGTTTTGCCCCGGGGCGCGATACCGAGGAGGGTAGCAATTTATTAACTCGATTCGGTCACACGGTTTACTTGATTTTCATGGTAACGCCGCCGCCGTCAACGGTGGAACGCGCCTGGCTGCGCGGATTGCAGGTCGGGCGCTACAAGGCGGTGGACGATTTGCTGTATCACAATATCGAAGCCTTCACGGGAATCCCGTTACTGTTTTTCACCTGGGCGCTGCGCAAGGATAAGACCGTATATTACGAATTCCTCGATAATAGCGTCGCGCATAAGCAAACGCCAAAAACCATCGCCTTTGGAATGAACGAGGAAATGTACATCATCGATTTCAAATGCATGCTCGATATCGTGCGCTATACCAAGATTAATATAAACGCCGCTAATCCCGCCGAGGTGTATCCAGCACCCGACGCGATGGCGCCACAGGCAAATACTGCTTTTCTGGTTCAGTGTGTAAAAAAAATCCCCAGGATTAATTTCGTCGAGCGGATGTCGGGGCGGGTATATGCCTGTATCGAGTCGGGTGCGGTGACCTGGGTCGATCGCGGCTTGCTGCGGCAAGTCGCCCGGGAAAACGAGGCGCAGGCAGCATTGGCGGCGATGGCGCCGCAGCTGATGGACAACCTGGAACAGGTAGCGCAGCACAGCGCCGTAACTCTACCCGAAGCCGCGTTGCGGCATACGCTCGGGGATATAGGCTAGGTCGCGGTCGGCGTGCACCCAGATGGCATTACCATAGTTATAGTCAGGTCAACGAGGCAATAACAGGCATGCCGACGCGGTAACAGGGGACTTATTTATGATAATCGGGATTTCGCTAAAGTCTAAAACACCAATATTCAGTTGTCAGGTTAACCTGCCAATATGTGTTACCAGGGCGAAGGCCTTATAATTAGGCTGTTGAATTCAACCGCTGCGCGGTAGCTATTTAAAACCTAGATCTACTCTATCGACGCCCCTTAAAACAGGCGCAAACTCGTAGGAAATGAAATTCAATCCCAAAGGAGGTATGTTTCAGCGATCTGGCAAAAGTCTGCGGGCATTACTTCGGCACTCCCGGACCGCAGGGCGCTAGCCATTGTTTCGATATGACGCCCTGGTCAAGCTATCCCAGAGTAAACAGTATCAAAAAGGCAAAGCTAAGCCATACCGAGTCGAGCAGGTGTTGCCTGTGATTGAAAGTTAGAGGTTGGTCATGGTCACTGAAATCGATAAGCACAGGTATCGGGTTATGTGGTCTGAAGAAGGTCTACAGTTTGTCCGGAGATGTACAGAGTTCCCCAGCTTGAGCTGGTTTAAAATTCCCCCTGAAGCTGCATTGAAGGGTGTTCGAGCACAGGTTAAATTAGTTGTAAAAATTTGATGGCTAATACTGAGAATGTACCAGCGCCGATATCATCCCGGAAATACAGTGGCAAATTCATGTTGCGCGTGCCACCGAAGAATCATTGTAACTTGGCACTAGAGGCAGCAAAGTCCGGGATGAGTCTTAATCGATATGCGGGTGCTATGCTTGCTCATGCCCTAATGTGCCATTGGCGCAGCCACGCTTTCTAATCCATTCAGAACGAGTATCTCCGATGCCATTGTCAAAATTACATGTACCGCAATTACTATCTGGAGACTGTTCAGAATTTTGTGTCAACGTAAAAACACTCGATCCATCAGATCACAGATCGAGTGCAGCATCAAGCCGGCCTTCAAAGAAGATGGCCAACTGCGATAGGGTCAGATTCCAA
>Ga0126334_10000071_pt1 | contig 36383 bp, 39 predicted proteins | sample InaspJWI49metaG_FD_94491 | JGI IMG/M metagenome (GOLD analysis project Ga0126334, IMG submission 94491) | Marine gutless worms symbiont microbial communities from Oahu, Hawaii - Inanidrilus sp. 2 OAHU.JWI-49 metaG | ecosystem: Host-associated > Annelida > Digestive system > Unclassified...
AATCTGACCCTATCGCAGTTGGCCATCTTCTTTGAAGGCCGGCTTGATGCTGCACTCGATCTGTGATCTGATGGATCGAGTGTTTTTACGTTGACACAAAATTCTGAACAGTCTCCGAAATTACACCCAAGAACATCCTGATGATGGGTCCGACCGGGGTCGGCAAGACCGAGATCGCGCGGCGCCTGGCGCGGCTCGCAAACGCCCCTTTCATCAAGGTCGAGGCGACCAAGTTCACCGAGGTCGGTTACGTCGGTCGCGACGTCGAATCGATAATCCGCGACCTGGTAGACGTTTCGGTCAAGCAAACGCGTGAAGCCGAGGTCGGTCGCGTGCGGCATCGCGCGGAAGACGCCGCCGAGGAAAAAGTGCTCGACGCCCTACTGCCGCGCCCGAGCGACTTTTCCGACGAGGCCGCCAGTTCCGGCGACAATACGCGCCAAAAATTTCGCAAGATGCTGCGTGAAGGCAAGCTCAACGAAAAGGAAATCGAAATCGATTTGCAGCTGCCGAGCTTGGGGGTTGAAATCATGGCGCCGCCGGGCATGGAAGACATGACCAACCAGTTACAGGGATTGTTCCAGAATCTCAGCAATCCGAAGACCAAGACCCGCAAACTGCGCGTTGAGGAAGCATTAAGAATGCTCACCGACGAAGAGGCGGGTAAACTGATTAACGAGGACGAGCTAAAACTGGCGGCGCTCGACAACGCCGAGCAAAACGGCATTGTTTTTATCGATGAAATCGACAAGGTCGCCAAGCGCCAGGAAACCAGCGGCGCCGACGTATCGCGCGAAGGGGTGCAGCGGGATCTGTTGCCGTTGGTCGAAGGCTGCACGGTTTCGACCAAGGCCGGCATGATCAAAACCGATCATATTCTGTTTATCGCCTCGGGAGCATTCCACGTGGCCAAGCCTAGCGATCTAATCCCCGAGTTGCAGGGGCGGTTACCGATTCGCGTCGAACTGGCGGCGCTGACCGTCGACGACTTCGTGCGTATCCTGCGTGAGCCCAACGCCAGCCTGACCGAGCAGTATACCGCGCTGATGGAGACCGAAGGCGTCAGCCTGGCGTATACCGACGATGGCTTGGCGCGAATCGCCGAAGTTGCCTGGCAAGTCAACGAAAAGCAGGAAAACATCGGCGCCCGCCGTTTGCATACCGTGATGGAACGTCTGTTGGAATCGGTCAGTTTCGATGCCTCCGACATGGTGGATCAAACCATTACCATCGACGCCGACTATGTTAACGAGCATCTCGGCGAACTTTCTCTCGACGAAGATTTATCACAATACATTCTCTGATGAAACCAACCGAAATCAATCTGCACCAGCTGTTGCGCATCCTCGAGCTCAGCTTCGCCGACGGCTCGAATTTCAAACTGCCCGTGGAGTATCTGCGGGTTTATTCGCCGTCGGCCGAGGTCCAGGGGCACGGCCCAGGACAGGAAGTGCTGCAAGTCGGCAAGGAGGACGTCAACATCGATAGCGTCGAACCGGTCGGGCACTACGCGGTCAAGCTCGCCTTCGACGATAATCACGATACCGGGATTTACAGCTGGGATTACCTTTACGAATTGGGAATCACCTACAATGAACGCTGGCAACACTACCTCGAACGCTTGGAAGAAGCCGGTCATAAACGCAAGCCGGAATCCTGAACTCCCGGGGACAGACCTATAGGCCTGTCCTCCACGAAGCAACCCGAGAAGAGTCACATCGCAGGCCGTCAATCCAGGTTTGCGCCACTGCCCGCATCTGTTATGGTTCGAATCATGCAAAAAGACAATTCCACCGACTTCGGTTACGAAGAGATTCCCGCCGCTGAAAAACAGGGTCGCGTCGGCGAGGTATTCACTTCGGTGGCGCAAAATTACGACTTGATGAACGATGTCATGTCGCTGGGCATTCATCGCCTGTGGAAACGTTTTACGCTCGAGCTGTGCGGGCTGCGCCCGGGGCACCGGGTACTCGATCTGGCCGGCGGCACCGGCGATCTGGCGCTCAAGCAGGCACGCAAGGTGGGCGCTTCGGGCCAGGTGGTGCTGGCCGATATCAACGCCGATATGCTGCAACGCGGGCGTGATCGGGTCATCGACAATGCGCTACTCGGCCGTATCGATACCATCCAGTGCAACGCCGAATTTTTACCTTTCGCCGACAACCATTTCGATTGCATTACCATCGCCTTCGGCCTGCGCAACGTAACCGACAAGGCCAAAGCCCTGGCTTCGATGCAGCGTGTTTTAAAACCCGGTGGCCGCTTGTGCGTGCTCGAGTTTTCCAAGCCCTTATACCAGCCGCTGGAACAGCTCTACGACTTTTACTCCTTCAAACTGTTGCCGCGCATGGGTCAGTTGATCGCCAACGATCGCGCCAGCTACCAATACCTGGCGGAATCGATCCGGATGCATCCGGATCAGGAGGCGCTCAAGCAAATCATTCTGCAACAGGGAGGCTTCGACGAGGTCGAGGTGCACAACCTGTGCGGTGGTATCGTCGCCCTGCACCGCGCTTTCAAATACTAAGTCGATACAAGCCGTGCAAGCTGCCGACAGTCCGAGCGCCACCCTGTTTGCTTCGATGCGGAGTTCATTACTCGCGCTGGCGGAAATCGGCGGCAACCGACTACTTGGCTACGACGAAGTCGCGCTCGCCGCCTGCCGCGAAATGCAGGGGCATTGCATTGCAGTCGATATCACGGATCTCGATTTTCAATTCTATTGCCATCCGGGCGACTGGGGCATTCGGCTGAGTGGCGAGCCGCCGCTAGGCGAAGTCGATGCCAGCATTAGCGGCCGTTTGATGGCCCTGGTAAACCTGGCATCCCGCGAAGACAAGATTTCTACTTCGATTCAGGAAGGTGTCAGTTTTAATGGTAATGCGGCGCTCGCACAAAATATGCAGCGCATCCTCGCCAACCTCGATATCGACTGGGAAGAAGCGCTGGCGCAGCATACCGGAGATGTATTGGCGTTTCAGTTGAATCAACGGGCGCGCCGGTTCGCCGCCTGGATCGGTAATAGCGCCGATTCCCTGCTGCAAACCAGTAGCGAATATCTGCGGGAAGAAGCGCGGCTCAGCCCAACCCGGGTCGAATTCCAGGCATTTCAATCCCGCCTGACGGCGCTTAAAAACGACGTCGCACGCGGCGAAGCCAGATTACAACGCTTAATAGAGAAAACGCCAAGCCGATAATGCGTAACCTGATTCGCCTGATCGAAATTAATTTTACGTTGGCGCGTTTCGGCCTCGACGAAATCATTTTATCGACGCATTTTTTCCGCCCGCTTTACCTACTGGGCCTGATCAATCCGTTCAACTGGTTTCGCGACAATGATTTGAGTCAGGCCGAACGCTTGCGCCTGTGCATCGAATCGCTGGGGCCTATCTTCATCAAATTCGGTCAAATGCTGGCGACGCGACGCGATCTATTTGGCGATGAACTCGCCGATGAACTCGAAAAACTGCTCGATCGGGTACCGCCCTTTCCGTGGCCGCAGGCGCGCGATATCGTCGAGCAACAGCTGGCGATGCCGCTGGAGCAGGCGTTCAAGCGCTTCGACGAAAATGAAATCGCTTCCGCTTCGATCGCTCAGGTTTATGCGGCAATATTACCGGATGGCCAGGACGTCGTGGTCAAGATTGTTCGCCCCGGCATCGAACAGGCAATTCGCCGCGACATCGAGGTACTTGTGTTATTGGCGAAGATGGCCGATCGCTACTGGGACGAAGCCAGGCGCGTCAAACCGCTGCAAATTGTACGCGAATTCGAATCCACTATCATGAACGAGCTCGACTTGTTGCGAGAGGCCGCTAACGCCAGCGAACTGCGGCGTAATTTCGAGAATTCGCCGGATCTTTACGTGCCGTTCGTGCACTGGGATTATTGTCGGCCACAGGTGATGGTGATGGAGCGCATCGACGGCATCCCGGTTACCGATATCAAGCAATTACAAGCGCAGGGAATCAATTTTGAAATCCTTTCCCGCAAGGGCGTCGAAATCTTTTTCACCCAGGTATTCCGCCACAATTATTTTCACGCCGACATGCACCCGGGTAATATTTTCGTCGCCGCCGAAACCCCCGGAGACCCGAAATACATCGCCGTGGACTTCGGCATCATGGGGTCCCTGTCCAGGGGCGATCAGCGTTATCTGGCGGAAAATTTCGCCGCCTTTTTCAATCGGGATTATCGGCGCGTGGCCGAACTGCATGTCGACTCGGGCTGGGTAGACCGCGCTACCCGCATCGATGAATTCGAAGCTTCGATTCGCAGTGTCTGCGAACCGATATTTCAGCGCCCCCTGTCCGAGATTTCCTTCGGCCAGTTGCTACTGCGCCTGTTTCAAACCGCACGCAGGTTCAATATAGAGATTCAACCGCAGTTGTTGTTGCTGGAAAAAACCTTCCTGCATATCGAAGGTATAGGGCGCCAGCTATATCCCCAACTGGATCTATGGGATACCGCCAAACCATTTATCGAAGGCTGGTTATCCGAACAGCTCGGGGTACGCGCGCTGATCAAGGGCATGAAAAAGAACCTGCCCTATATCGCCGAACACTTGCCGGACTTGCCGCAGTTGGCTTTCAAGGCGCTCGAGCGCATTGCCAACGACGATTTACGTCTAACCCTAGAATCGCGCCAGATCGATGAGTTGAAACGCGAAATCAGGCGCGCTAACCAGCGCAATATACGCGCGATTATCGGCGCCAGTTTCGTCGTCAGCGCGAGTATTATCATCGGCCTCGACGGCATCGCGCCGATCATGGTGGGTAAAGGTCAATTGATAGTGCCGCTGGTCAGCGCCTTGTTGTTTATTCCGGGGCTCTATTTACTGATTCGCAGTTATCGCGACGACTAACCCTTAGATTTGCATTAAGCGGACAAAATTTTTGCAGCGGGGATGTGCGCTTGCTGCAAGCCGAGAACCAATAAAGCAGATGCAACCGCCATTTTGAAAAATGAGGGCTAGCAACGATCGCGGGTAAAATTCCGGTTCAGGCGTTTGCCGTGTTTATAGCCTTTCCAATATGCGGTTTTAGCCTCGTCCCGGTATTCTTCCGGGATCAACTCGAGGTATTCATTGTAATCGCGGTTGAAAATCGTTTCGTCCTGGCAAAACTTGCGCCGGTAAGCCAATTGACCGCTGAGTTCGGCGATACGCAAATAGCGAAGTTTCGGGTCTTCGGGTGGCGACTCTTCCACGACCTCCGCCACCGGCGCAGGCTCCTTATCGGCTGTGGTTGCATCTTCGACAACATTCGCTTCGATCTCGCTATCATTGCGAATACGCGAGCGTGTCAGCCGCTCGCACTCGTCCTGCGACAGCAACGGCGTATCGTCCTTGCTCTTGTCGAAACCTTCCTGAAAAGCGTCACGCATAGAATCGCGGCTCTCGTTGGGCATCAGTTGCACCCGTTGGGTAAATTCGGCGAGCACGCTGGCTTCGCCGCACTGCAGCCGTGAATAACTGAGTGTGCCGAGCGTGCGGGATAGATTGACGATGGTGCCGGTGGCATTTGCGAGCGCGGTCTGGTCGATTTCGCCACCGTCGGCCGGCGCCTGTTGGTTGAGTTCGTCGATCGCCTTGTCGATGATCCCCAAGATCGAGTTCAATCCCTGGTCCAGCAATTCGGCGCGCGCCGTTAGCGATAGCGTCGCCAAAAGAAACAACGCTAGCGGCATCTTTAGAGATTTCATAGCCTTACCGTATTCTGCTGATAAACCAGATTTAATCATGGATCTCATACTTCATCTAGTATAGATATAGCTGCTGTTTTGCGCTGCATCACAAATTCAACGATAATGCTGCGTCTTTTTGCTCCTACCAGCCCGTTGAAACATCCGCAAGCTTCTTTCTGGTTCTGACCGGATTCGGTTACCGCCCGCAAAACGGATCCGTCGATTATGTCCTGGTTGCGCGACCAGGGCTCGCTGACGCGGCGCCTGGTGAATCGCTGTGGTCCGGATTTTTCGGTACGTCTGGTGGGCCAGCAGTGGATCCAACCCCGTATCGAAGAGGCATTGTTACTGAATATCCCACCGCGCCAAAAGGTTTTGTTGCGCCAGGTACAGCTGTTATGCGGACCGCAGGTATTGGTATATGCACGCTCCATCATCCCGCTGCAAACCCTGCGCGGCCGGCATCGTCACCTGAAATACCTGGGTGATAAACCGCTGGGCGGCTACCTATTCGCCCATCCCGATTTGGTCCGCGAGCATCAACAAATCGCCAGAATTTTACCCAAAGACCCTTTGTTCGATATCGCCTTGTCCGGCAGCCGGCAGGAATGCGAATGTATTTGGGGCCGCCGCTCATTGTTCAGGATCGGCACTAAGTCACTACTGGTTAGCGAATTCTTTTTACCCGGAGTACTGCGGCATTGAGCCCGACGACTCCCAGGATCGGATTTGTCAGTCTCGGCTGCCCCAAGGCGACGGTCGATTCGGAACAGGTGATTACCCAGCTGCGCGCCGAGGGTTACGCTATCGTTCCCGATTACGACAACGCCGATATGGTGATCATCAATACCTGCGGATTTATCGAATCCGCGGTCGATGAATCGCTGCAGACCATCGATGAAGCATTGCTGCGAAACGGGCGAGTAATCGTCACCGGCTGTCTCGGCAGCCGCGCGCAGATGATCAAATCCCGCTTTCCATCCTTGCTGGCGGTAACCGGCCCGCAGGCGCGCGACCAGGTGATGCAAGCTGTGCACCAGCATCTGCCCGCGCCGCACGACCCGTTTCTGGACCTGGTGCCGAAACAGGGTGTGCGCCTGACGCCGCGGCACTATGCCTATCTCAAAATATCCGAGGGCTGCAATCACCGCTGCAGTTTTTGTATAATTCCGTCACTTCGCGGTGACTTGACGAGCCGGCCGATCGATCAGGTGCTAGACGAGGCTCAAGTGCTGGCCGCGGCCGGGATTCGAGAGATTCTGGTAATTTCGCAGGATACCAGCGCCTACGGTGTCGATTGCAAATACGCCACGCGCTTTTGGCAGGGGCAACCGTTACAAACCCGATTTCTCGACCTGGCGCGGGCGCTCGGTCAGTTTGGGCTGTGGATACGGCTGCACTATGTTTATCCCTATCCGCACGTGGACGACGTGATTCCACTGATGGCGGACGGGGCAATCCTGCCCTACCTCGATATTCCGCTGCAGCACGCCAGTAAAACGATTCTCAAGGCGATGCGGCGCCCGGGCAGCCGTGAACGCGTGTTGGAACGCATCGCCAAATGGCGTGAAATCTGCCCTGAACTGGTTATCCGCAGCACATTTATCGTGGGATTCCCCGGTGAAACCGAGGCGGACTTCGAAGAGTTACTCGATTTTCTCGACTGCGCCCAGCTGGATCGCGTCGGATGCTTTACCTATTCAGCGGTCGAGGGTGCGGCCGCCAACGCCTTGCCCGACCCGGTGCCCGCCGCCGTTAAACAGGAACGTTATCATCGGTTCATGCAACGACAGCAAGTCATAAGCGCGCACAAGCTTGGCGCGCGCGTCGGCCAAGAGTTGACCGTGCTGGTGGAATCGGCCACGGAACGGGGCTTCGTGGCGCGTTCTTATGCCGATGCGCCGGAAATCGACGGCCTGGTGCATATCGACGTCGATCAATGCCTGTCGGTAGGCGATTTTTATCAGGTCGAAGTAACCGCCGCCGACGAATACGATCTTTACGCCAGGCTCAGCAGGTAAATATCGCCGTCCCGGATTCTGATCGGTAAGGATTCGAGACTTTGGCCCGGACAGGGGCCGAAAATACATTCACCGGTTTCGATCAAAAAACGCGCATCGTGCGTCGCGCACTGTATCAATGCGCCCTCCATATCGAGAAACTGGTGGTCGACCCATTCGAGCGGCGACCCGGTATGCGGACAACTGTTGCGGTAAGCAAAAAAATCTCCATCGTGCCGCACCACGAAACCATCGATCCGCTCACCGGCCGATTCCAGCGAGAATCCGAATGAGCCGGGGTCGGAGAGCCGGTCCGAGGTGCAAATTAAAGTTAAATTTTCCAATGTTTCCACTTATGAATTTCGACTCATAGCCGATATCTATCATGCAGCACTCACAGGGTATAACTCAAAACACAACCTTTGCCCGCCAGGGTAGAGGACGAGGGATATTAAGTTGATGTTACACAAGATGGAAGAAAATACCGACTGGAAGTCGAAATATCAAGACACGCTCAAGAATCTTGAAGCGCGCGAGCTCGAGTGGGAGCAGATCGAGGCGTTGCTGCGTAACACAATCGGCCGCCTGAGCATTGCCGGCCGCGGCTTCGACGACCGACTCGACCGGCATTTGCGCCTGATTCAAGAGCTGTCGCGCGAAAAACGCGATAAAAAACTAGCCAATATCGTGGCGGCACTCGACCAGTCGCCGCAAGGCGGTAAATCGCGTCGTTCCGACCCTATCCTGTTGATGCTGGAGTTATTACAAAACATTCGTTTCGACAGCGCGCAACGCGGCCAGTTAAAACAAATTTGCTCGGAATTGCTAATTTCGGTGGCCAAGGGCCATGATCGCACTTCCATCAGCGTCTACATCCAGAAGCTTTCCGCCCTGATCAATGAAAATTTCGACAATCTCGACAGCGATTCCAAAACCGCGAAAATTCTGTTTCGGCTGCTCGACATGCTGGCTTTGGATGAATCCGACAGCGCGCAAATTCGCGCCCAGATCGGTGACATAAAAACCTTTCGAGAACAGGAATTGCAAGCGCTCGCCAAGCTGATCAACACGCATTTGGGTTCGGCTAGCGGCAATTCGTCGATCGATGAAGTCATGGCAACCCTGCTCGAGCGGCTCGCGATCGTGCAGGGCGCCAACGGCGCCGCGCAGGATATCCAGACGCGGGTGCACGAAGGTGTCGAAGCGGAACAATGGCCCGCGACACTGAACGATATCGTCAATTCGATTTCCGATTCGCTGCGAAAGATGGAGCAGGAAAAACGGGAACTAGAAGAGTTCATAGTCAATGTCACCGAACAACTCGGCGAAATTACCCAGGTGATCTCCGAGGGTCACCAGGATCACCAGTCCGACCACGAAGATGCGCAGTCGCTGCACGAATTCGTGCAACAGGGCATGTCCCTGATCCAGAAAAACTTCCATTCAAGTAACGATTTACGCGAGTTGAAGACGGAAATTTCTAAAAACATCGATGAAATTCGCGGCGGGGTCGACGATTTTGTCGATCGCTTCAACCTGCGCCACGAAGCGACCGAAGAGCGCAATATCAAGCTGACGAAACAACTATCGCAAATGGAGCAGGAGACCCAGGAGCTGCAGGACATGCTCAAGGAAAATCGCACCAAGCTGATGTACGACGCCCTGACCGGGGTATACAGCCGCATGGCTTACGACGAGCGTATCCTGCAGGAAATGTCACGCTGGAACCGTTACCAGACAAATTTCAGTTACGCGATTCTCGACATCGACCACTTCAAACGCATTAACGATAGCTACGGCCATAACGCCGGTGATAAGGCGCTCAAGATCGTGGCCCAGATGATGCAGAAATATGTGCGCCAGTCCGACTACGTATTTCGCATCGGCGGTGAAGAATTCGTGCTGTTGCTCTGCAGCACCGAAGCTAGCGCCGCCGCCTCGATGGTCGAAAAAATGCGCCGCGCCATTAAGGACAGTTGCTTTCACTTCAAGGGAGCGCCGCTAAGCTTGACCCTGTCCGCGGGAATTACCGAGACCCGCAGCGGTGACGATGTCGAATCCATTTACGAGCGTGCCGACCAGGCCCTGTACAAGGCTAAGAATGCGGGACGTAATTGCCAGTTTGTTGCCGATTAAGCGAGTTCGGAGGGAGTCTTGGCCACAATGGTTAATGCATGCAACTCACCCGAAGTGATTTCATCGTTAACACAGGCATATACCAACTTGTGGCGTTTGATCGGAGTTAAGCCCTCGAAGGCGTCGCTGGTGACGTTGGCGATAAACTTTCCTTCACCGCCGCTGACTTCCACCGCCGCATCGGGCATATGCACGGCGATTAATTGCTGAATTTGTTCGGGCGTCATGAGGATATTTCCGGAATTAAAATGATTGATAAAACTATATTACAAGAGGTCTCAGGAAAAACCATGCAAAAACTAATACTATGTTCGATGATCTGGGCACTGGGTTTTAGCCAGCTCCATGCCGCCGACGAAGAAGCGGAGGAGGTGTCGAAATCATCCGCCTATATCTCGCTTGGCGATCCGATGGTGCTTAACCTGAGCGGCGGCAAACGCCTCACATTTCTGCAACTCAGCGCCGATGTACTGATCAGCGATGCGGACGCCGAAAGGACCATCAAAACCCACATGCCCGCGATTCGCCACAGCCTGATCATGCTGCTCAGCGAGCAGAATGCGAAAGATATCAAGTCCCCGGGCAAACGCGAAACAATTCGCCAACAGGCCACCGCTCGCGTCAAGGACCTGATCGCCGACCTATCGGGCAGCGAAGAGGTCAGCGAGATTTTGTTTTCCAGTATTTTGGTTCAGTAGGGCTTCGACGGGGACAGACCTATAGGTCTGTCCCCAAGGATCCCAGGCTCAAGGTCTGATCTTCGACGCTGATGGCGGACTGGCCGTGGATAAATTCGAGTAATTGCTCACCCGCCATGGCAAAACGCCAACCCTGGGCCAGGAGACTGCTCTTCTGATTCAAAATCAGGTTATCGATGTCTTTGCGCGTCGCCAGCGTCGCCAGCGCGATACTGTTTTGGTCGGATATCATCCGGCACAACGCCATCAGGCAATCGCCTAGCGCCATCTGGCGCGAGTTCAGATTTTTGATACTGTCGTGCTGCGGCCACTGGGCCGCATCGACACGCGATGCTTCGACAATTACTTTCAGTAATTTTTCACCGTGGCGTTTTACGGTCTTGTCGCTCAGTTCCGGTATTTTTGCCAATGCCCCCAGGTTCGCCGGCTTATGGCGGGCGAGTTCGACAATGACGTCATCCTTGAGGATCCAGCGCCGTGGCCGATTTTGCCGTTGCGCCAACTGTTCACGCCAACGGCACAATTCGCTTGCGATTTGCAGTCTTTCGCCTTTCAGCTTTTGTACGCCCCTGAGTCGTCGCCACAAGCGTGCCTGATCGACTTCATAATTGTCGGCATCGCTCATCGCCTGTAAATCCTTTTCGATCCAGCTGCGCCGTCGGGTGGACTCGAGCCTGGAGTCCAGCTCGTGGTAGACCGCCATTAAATAACGCACGTCATCCATCGCGTAATCGAGTTCCTCCTGGCTTAGCGGTCGGCGAATCCAGTTGGCGCGCGTGTATTTTTTCTCAAGCTGGATCCCGGTGATCTGCAACACCAGATCGGCGTATGAAATTTGGTGATTGTAGCCGAGCACCGCGGCGGCAAGCTGAGTATCGAACACCGGTGCTGGCACCTGACCGAACTTCTGGTACAGAATCTCCAGGTCCTGGGACGATGAATGAAATATTTTTACCAAGTCCTGCCTGACCAGGAGATTCGCCAGCGGAGTGAAATCCGTGATCGCCAGCGGATCGACGCATCCCAGCAAGTCACCGCCGGCAATCTGAATCAATGCCAGTTCGGGATAATAAGTGCTTTCGCGGATAAACTCGGTATCGATGGCACAATACGAGGCTGCGTCAAGCGCGCTGCAAAACCGCGCCAGGCCCGCGTCGTCGTCGATATAGCGATAATCCGATTGCTGCGCCGGTGAATTCATTTCAGTATCGCCTTGCGTCTGATATCCCGCAATACCACAAATACCCAGGGCCAAATCAACATGCCGATGAAAGGCGCGCCGAAAAAAGCCAACAGCGGGGTCGGACGCCCCATCATACCCTCGACCCAGGCCACGATAACCTGATTAATCAAAAGCAGTACGAATACGAAAATGGCTTGCTGGGCTAGCGCCAACACGCGAATACGCTGATAAAAATTCATGTTGATAAATATAATGACTACCAGCGCCAGCGTATGCTGACCGAGCAGCGTGCCCTGCGAAGTGTCGAGAATTAGCCCGGAAAAAAAAGCAAACCACAGACCGACCCGTTTCGGCAACGCCATACTCCAGTAAATCAGCACCAGCGCCACCCAGTTCGGGCGGTAAATCTGTACCCAGTCGGGCAGGGGTAGAATCATCAACACCAGTGCCAGAACCAGGCTCAGATAAATTACCAAATAACGTAACTTCGACATTGATTATTATCTGGGCTTGATGACCAGCACTTCGCGGCTGGAGTCGAGGCGCGCCTTGGGTTGGGCAAATACCGTGACGAAACCCCGCACAAGGTCTTCGTTGATAGCGGTCACCCGGGCGACCGGGTAATCCGCCGGGAAACGACCGCCCAATCCCGAGGTCACCAATTCGTCATCGACCTTGATGTCGGCGGTAGCCGGCAGATAGCGCAGTTCGAGCTGCGAGGTAGAGCCCCTTCCAAACGCGACCGAGCGCGTGCCGCTGCGCACAAATTGCACCGGAATCGCGTGTTCCGGATCGGATATCAGGATGGTGGTCGCCGACTGAGCATTGACGTGAATAACCTGGCCCATGATGCCGAAGTCGTCGATGACGGCATGCCCGATTTCGACGCCATCGCTGCTGCCCCGGTTGATTTCGATTAATTGGCGATACGGATTCTGATCGACCGACATCAGCTCCGCCACGATAACGTCGTCGGACAGCTTGCGCGCCGAACCGAGTAAACTGCGCAAACGCGCGTTTTCTTCGGACAGGATTTCGAGTTTTTGCAGGCGCGCGTTCAGAATCCGGCCCTCGGCTCTCAGCTTTTCGTTTTCGTTGAGTAATTCGGTATGCGAGGTATACCAGTCGTTGAGCCAGTTGCAGCCGGTGGCAGGCAGGCTAACCAGATATCTCAACGGGGTTAGCGCCAGCGATATATTGGCGCGCACGACCTCCAGATGATGGAAACGATGATCCACGATCATTAGCGCGATACAAATCACGACAAAAAACAACGCCTGCAGAGATGCGCCACGGGCCTGGAGTAGAGTTTTCATTTAGGCGGTGGCTGCTGAAACTTACTCTACCGCCAGAAAATCCAGCCCATGTTCGTCGATCATTTCGAGCACCCGTCCGCCGCCGCGCGCGACGCAGGTTAGCGGATCTTCCGCGATAATCACCGGCAATCCGGTTTCTTCCATGATCAACCGGTCCAGGTCGCGCAGCAAGGCGCCACCGCCGGTTAATACGATTCCGCGTTCGGCGATGTCCGAACCCAGTTCCGGGGGCGTTTGCTCGAGCGCATTCTTGACCGCCGAGATAATGCCGTATAGCGGATCTTGCAGGGCTTCGAGAATTTCATTGCTGTTGAGGGTGAAACTACGCGGCACACCCTCGGACAGGTTGCGGCCCTTGACCTCCATCTCGAGTAAATCTTTACCGGGATAGGCGGCCGCGATTTCGACCTTGATCCGCTCCGCGGTGGCTTCACCGATCAGAATGCCGTAGTTGCGGCGCACGTAGTTGATAATGGAGTCGTCAAAGCGGTCGCCGCCGATTCTGACCGACGCCGAGTAGACGATACCGTTGAGCGACATGACCGCCACTTCGGAAGTTCCGCCACCGATATCCAACACCATCGAACCCTGCGCCTCGTCCACCGGCATGCCGGCGCCGATAGCCGCCGCCATCGGCTCTTCTATCAGATACACCTTGCGGGCACCGGCGCCGAGCGCCGATTCGCGAATCGCGCGCCGCTCGACCTGGGTGGCGCCGCAGGGAACGCAAATCAGCACGCGCGGACTGGGGCGCATGAACTGGTTTTCATGCACCTTGCGGATGAAATGTTGCAGCATTTTTTCGGTATAGGTGAAGTCGGCGATAACGCCGTCTTTCATCGGTCGCTTGGCGGTAATGTTTTCCGGCGTCCGGCCCAGCATTTTTTTGGCGTCGGTGCCGACCGCTTCGATCGATTTTGGCCCCCCGGGCCCGCGATCCTGGCGAATCGCGACGACCGATGGTTCATTCAGGACTATCCCCTGACCTCGGGAATATATTAGCGTATTGGCTGTACCCAGATCGATCGACAAATCGTTTGATAACAGGCCGCGAATGGCTCCAAACATGCTGTGTTTTTAAACCCGTATTGTGTTTTTTGAAGGGCCTGCGCAAAGAATTCGCAGGGGCCACGCTACTTATAGCACAGATCGAGCGTACTCTAGCAATGGCAAGTAAATTTCACAAGGTGAAATACCTTAAAAATCAGTCTTTTGCTTATACAAGCGGTGAAATTGTGGTAAGTTTGCTGGCTTTTCCAATGCGCTTAAAATATTTCCCGAAATGAGCCTGAAAACCGACGACGTACGCAACATCGCTCACCTCGCGCGGCTGCATGTCGATGAAGCCGATGTCGACAAGTATGCCGCGGACCTATCGCGTATTTTAGACCTCGTCGACCAAATGAATCAGGTCGACAGCCAGGGCGTGACGCCGCTTGCCAATCCGCTCGACGCGACCCAGCGCCTGCGTGCCGACGAAGTCACCGAGATCGATCAGCGCGACAAGTTCCAGCGTATCGCGCCGGATGTCGAACAGGGCTTTTACCGGGTGCCGAAGGTGATCGAGTAATGGCAACCGGGGTCGCCGAAATTCGCCGCGGGCTCAATGCGGGGAAGTTTTCCAGCGTCGAGATCACCCAGGACTACCTGGCGCGCATTGCGCTGCACAATCCCACCCTCAACTGTTTTATCAGCGTTACCGACGACATCGCGCTAGCACAGGCGCGTCAGGCGGATGCGGCGCTGGCGAGCGGCGAGTCCGCGGCGTTGACCGGCGTGCCGTTGGCGCATAAGGACCTGTTTTGCACCGATGGCGTGAAGACTTCCTGCGCCTCACGCATCCTGGACAATTTCATCGCGCCTTATGACGCCACCGTCATTGAGAATTTCAAACGCGACGGCGCGGTTATGCTCGGCAAGACCAACATGGACGAGTTTGCGATGGGATCATCCAACGAAAACTCCTACTACGGCTGCGTCGCCAACCCATGGAATACCGAGCATGTACCCGGCGGCTCGTCAGGCGGTTCCGCCGCCGCGGTCGCCGCCGGCCTGGTACCGGGCGCAAGTGGCACCGATACCGGCGGTTCGATCCGTCAACCGGCTGCGCTGTGCGGCATCACCGGCATCAAGCCCACCTATGGGCGGGTGTCGCGCTACGGCATGATCGCCTTCGGTTCCAGCCTCGACCAGGGCGGGCCCCTGGCACGCAGTGCCGAAGATTGCGCGCTGCTATTGCAAACCATGTCGGGCTTCGATCGGCGCGATTCAACCTCGGCCGAACAGGCGGTACCGGATTACAGCGCCGCACTCGGTAGGGGAATCGAAGGTTTGAAAATCGGCTTGCCGCAAGAGTTTTTCGCCGCTGGCCTGGACGGCAAGATTGCCGCCGTGATCGAAACCGCGATCGATGAGTTGCGCAAGCTGGGCGCCGAAATACTGGATATTTCACTACCCAACACCGGCTTATCGATACCCACCTATTATGTGGTCGCGATGGCGGAATGCTCGTCCAACCTGTCGCGCTTCGATGGCGTGCGCTTTGGTCATCGCTGTGACAACCCAACCGACCTCGAGGATTTGTACAAGCGCTCGCGCGGCGAAGGATTCGGCGCCGAGGTGAAACGCCGCATCATGATCGGCAGCTACGCGCTGTCGGCCGGGTATTACGACGCCTATTATCTCAAGGCGCAACAACTGCGGCGCTTGATCAAGCAGGACTTTCAACAGGCCTTCGACAGCGTCGACCTGATCCTGGGTCCGACCACGCCCGAGACTGCGTTCAAGATCGGCGCCAAAACCGATGATCCGGTCAGTATGTACCTGCAAGATATTTACACCATTTCACTGAACCTGGCCGGGTTGCCGGGTATGTCGCTGCCGGTGGGCTTCTGCGACGGCTTGCCGGTGGGCATGCAGTTGATCGGCAACTATTTCGACGAATCCGGGCTGCTCAACGCGGCGCATTGCTATCAACAGGTTAGCGACTGGCATCGGCAAACCCCGGAGGCTTTCCGATGAGCGAATGGGAAAGCGTGATCGGGCTGGAAATACATGCGCAACTGGCCACCAGGAGTAAAATATTTTCGGGTGCTGCAACCGCATTCGGGGCCGAGCCCAACACTCAGGCCTGTGCGGTCGACCTCGGCATGCCGGGGGTATTACCGGTACTGAACCGTGAAGCCGTGACCATGGCGATCCGCTTCGGGGTCGCTATCGATGCCGAAATCGATCATCACTCGGTGTTTGCGCGCAAGAATTATTTCTACCCCGACCTACCCAAGGGCTACCAGATTTCGCAGTATGAATTACCCATCGTCGGCAAGGGCCGTATCTTCATCAGCCCGGCTGAGGGAGTACGCCGGGAGATCGGCATTACGCGGGCACACCTCGAAGAAGACGCCGGCAAATCGATACATGACAAGTTTTCCGAACAAAGCGCTATCGACCTCAATCGCGCCGGTACTCCGCTGCTCGAAATAGTTTCCGAGCCCGACATGCGTTCGGCCAAGGAAGCCGTGGCCTACGCGCGCAAAATTCACTCGCTAGTGCGCTATCTCGAAATCTGCGACGGCAACATGCAGGAAGGCTCCTTCCGCTGTGATGCCAATGTCTCGGTACGTCCCAAGGGTCAGAAAAAGCTCGGCACCCGCACTGAACTCAAGAATATCAATTCTTTCCGCTTCCTCGAACGCGCGATCAACTTCGAAATAGAACGCCAGATCAACCTGATCGAGGATGGCGATAAAGTCGTTCAGGAAACCCGCCTCTATGATTCCGAGCACGACGAGACCCGTTCGATGCGCAGTAAGGAAGAAGCCAACGACTACCGCTATTTCCCTGATCCCGACCTGTTACCGGTGGCGATTACCGATGGAGACATCGCGGCTATCCGCGCCTCCCTGCCGGAACTGCCGGAACAGAAAAAACAGCGCTATATCGACGAACTCGAACTCACCGACTACAACGCCGAGCTGTTGACCGCCAGCCGCGAAACCGCGGCTTTTTTCGAGACCGCGCTGGTCTTGGTGCCCGGACAAGGCGCGCAGCTCGCCAACTGGATCCTCGGGGATTTAACCGGTGCCTTGAACAAGACGAGCCTTGAAATTTCAGAGTCGCCGATCTCGCCGGAAATGCTGGCGCAATTGATCCTGCGCATTTCCGACGCCACAATTTCTGGCAAAATAGCAAAAGAAGTCTTCGAATCCATGTGGCTGGGCGAGGGCGATGCCGACGCGATTATCGAGCGGCGCGGGCTGCAACAGATCACTGATAGCGGCGCGATCGAAATTTTAATCGATGAAGTCATCGCCGCTAATCCCGACCAGGTGGAGCAATTCCGCGCCGGCAAGCACAAGGTGCTGGGGTTTTTCGTAGGACAGGTCATGAAACAATCGCAAGGCAAGGCCAATCCCGGACAAGTAAATGCCATGCTGCGCGAAAAACTGAAAACCTAGCCTGCATATTGCACGCAGGCGGTACAATCAAATGGGGAATGCCATCAGAATTAGAAACTTAGCAAGATATTCCGATAAAATCGCCGAGTACCGTCCATCCCTGAACGAAGTGCTTGGCGCGTCCCTGCGGGGTCGCGCTCTAGCGTCTCCAAAATCGCTCCCCTCAAACTAGGCAGGCCGATTATGCTGACAATCAAACGCACCTGTAGCAACAAAATCATTACGCGCGCGCTCGATTACCAAGACAAACCCCTGACCGCGATTCTGTTGCCAAACGCAGAGGATTGTGAAATCTGTAATGGCAGTAAAGGATTGCAGGCCCGACTCGATGCCAACCCGAGGGCGATAATCGTTTACAATCAGCAGGCCGAAGCGATCGCGTTGGTCGAGGCATTGAAAGTTTCCCCGGCGCAGGTTTTCATCGAAATTCAGCAGGATACCAAAGGCGTTTTGGGATTGCAGGCTTTCCATAAAAAAGATCACGCACCCGAAGCGCTGGAATTGTTACACGAGTAATCCGGCGCAGACCAGAGCCCCCGTCACGAGGAAACCAGGATTATGTCCAAAGTATTACTCATCACCGGGGCTAGCCGCGGCATCGGCGCCGAAACGGCCCGCCTGGCGGCGGCTCGAGGCTACTCGCTCTGCCTCAACTATCTGCATAGTGAAGACGCCGCCAATGAGCTTCTCGACTCTCTCATTGCCGGGGGTCACCAGGCAATATTGTACCAGGCCGATGTCGGACAGGAGTCCGAAGTAGACGCGATGTACCGGGCCATCGACCGCGAGTTCGGCCGTCTCGACGGCCTGGTCAACAATGCCGGCATTCTCGAACAGCAAAGCGATCTCGTCGATATGACGCCGCAACGCTGGCGGCGCGTTCTCGATATCAATGTTGTCGGCAGTTTCCTGTGCGCGCGCGAAGCCGTTAAGCGCATGTCGACCAAAACCGGCGGCGATGGTGGCGCGATCGTCAATCTGTCGTCGCGCGCCGCGGATATCGGTGGCACGCATGAATATGTCGACTATGCTGCAGCCAAGGGCGCGATCGACGCGATGACCATCGGCCTGGCCAAGGAGGTTGGCGATCAGGGCATTCGCGTCAACGCGGTTAAACCGGGGTTGATTTATACCGATATTCACGCGGCAGGCGGCGAAGCCGGACGCGTCGAGCGCCTCAAATCCGCGGTGCCGATGCAGCGCGGCGGCTTGCCGATCGAAGTGGCTGAAGCCATTCTGTGGTTGCTGTCCGATGCCTCGGCCTACACCACCGGCGGTTTCATCGACGTATCCGGAGGGCGTTAGGCCGAAAATTGGCGCCAACCGTTCTCGCTGCTTGATACTACTAAATTGAAATTCACCTACGAACGATTTCTTCATCAGCTATGTCGCTAGCGAAAATTATTGACCACCCGGACGCCATGCCGGCGCTATTCGCGGTCTAGCCCATGGCGGTGCGATACAACCCCGCTTCGGTGCCGCTGCTGTCGCTGGATGCGGTTGCGTTTGACAGCGAAACTACCGGGCTCGACACCAGCCAGGCGCGCATGATTCAACTCGGTGCGGTGCGCATCGTGGACGGCGCCGTCGACGAGTCTCAAAGTTTTCAAGAATTGATCAATCCGGGAGTACCGATACCCGCCGCGAATCAAGTCATTCACGGCATTAGCGATGCCGATGTCGCCAATGCCCGCGATTTCCGCAAGGTCGTCAAAACCTTCGATGCGTGGCGGCGGGATTCGGTGTTAATCGGTTATGCCAGCGGTTTCGATCTGGCGATGTTGAAGCGCGAACGCGAACTGGCCGGCCTGGGTTGGACTCCGCCGCGCTGTCTCGACGTGCGTTTTCTAGTCAATCTGTTGGCGCCTAATCTGCCCGACTTTTCGCTCGATACCATCGCCAGCTGGTCCGAAGTAGAAATTCAGGGTCGCCACAGCGCGCGCGGCGATGCGATTGCCACCGCCGCTATATTTGTGGCGCTGATTCCACGCCTGCGCGAAGCCGGGATTCGAACCCTGGCCGAACTCGAGCGCGCCTGCGAACGATATAGCGAATCCAGCATGCGCGAAGTGCAAATCGGTTGGGAAGACGTGCACCAGGCCAGAAATTCGCGCGCAGTACTGGAGCGAATCGACAGCTTTCCCTATCGACACCGATTACGCGATTTGATGAGCAGTCCCCCGCTAATAGTCGACGCCGACATCAAGTTACGTGATGCCCTGAGCATCATGATCGACAACGAAGTCAGTTCGCTTTACGTTAATCCCGTCGCTCCCGAAGGCCCGACAGGCATTATCACCGAACGCGATCTACTGCGACAGTTCCGTCGCAAGGGCGATGGCGCCTTTAAGCAGCCGGTGAGCAAGATAGCCGTATTTCCAATCGAAAGCCTGTCCGCCAACGCTTTTGTTTACCGTGCCATCGCGCGCATGCGGCGGATGCATATCCGCCATCTCGGGGTGCACGACAGTGACGGGGAAATCGTCGGCGCGCTGTCGGCGCGGGACCTGTTACGCCAGCGCGCCGACGATGCGGTTTTACTGGGGGACGATATCGATGCGGCCGACACTATCGGCCAGATGGCGGCGGTTTGGGGCAGTATTGTATTGGCGGCCAAGAGCCTGGTAGTCGAGGAAGTGGACGCGCTAGACGTGGCGGCGGTGGTTTCCCACGAACTCTGCGCGCTCACCCGCCAGGCATGCAAGCTGGCCGAGCGGGAAATGCACAGTCCGCCGCCCTGTCCCTATGCGATGCTGGTGCTCGGCTCCGGCGGGCGTGGCGAAAGCCTGCTCGCCATGGACCAGGACAATGCAATCGTTTTTGCCGAGGGCGAACCCGGTGGGCCCGAAGACGAATGGTTCGCCGAGCTCGGCCGCAAGGTATCCAATATACTCGATGCCGCCGGTGTGCCTTACTGCAAAGGCAAGATCATGGCCAGCAACCCGGAATGGCGCCTATCGGTTAAGGGTTGGAAAAAATCGATCAAAACCTGGATCAAGCGCAAGTCGCCCGGGGATATCTTGAATTGCGATATCTTTTTTGACGCTGTGGGCGTGCATGGCGACATGGAGCTCGCCAACAAGGTACTCGACTATGCCTTCAAAATCGGCGGTGATTCCAATCTATTTATCAAATTGATGTCGATTAACGCCTGTCGGTTTTCTTCACCCTTAGGCCTGTTCGGTCGTTTCAAGCTCGACAATGGACGCATGGATTTAAAAATGGGTGGCATCATGCCGTTGTTTTCGACCGCGCGCACGCTCGCGATCAAACATGGCATTCGCGTGCAATCGACCCCGGAACGTTTTGCCGAACTGCGTACCCAGGTTGGCAAAATGAAGAAAACGATTAAAAACCTGCGCCAGGCGCATCGTATTATCTTCAATATTATCCTCGAGCAACAGTTGCTCGATCTCGAGGCGGGCATCCCGGTGTCGAACCGGGTCGCGCCGGCCAGCCTCAGCTCCGCCAGCCGGGATCAATTGAGCTGGGCCCTGGAACAGGTGCCGAATGTCTCCAATCTGCTCGGCGATCCGCTGTCGCGGGGATAATTCCGGGTCAGAGTAAAAACTCCGGCAATTTTTACTCTGACCCGGAATTATCGGAGTTTTTACTCTGACCCGGGATTATTTTTGGTAAGCACGATATAGTTACCGAGTAGCACCAGCGCGAAACCGCATATGGCACGCAGCGTCCACTGGTAGTCTTCGAACAGCGTCGAAATACCGAGCGCTATGACCGGAAACAGGACCGCGGCATAGGCCGCCTTATCGGCGCCGATACGGCCGATCAGCGTCAGGTAGCAACCAAAGGCGAGGATCGATCCAAAAACCGCGAGATAGATTAACGAGAGGCTGTAAGCAATTGCCGAATCATAGTTAAAGGGTACCTGCCCGAGCAGCGCAAAAACGGCCATGATCAGTGCGCCGTAGGCCATGCCGAAGGCGTTGGTCTGCACTACCGGGATCGCGTTTTTCTGGTTACGCGCGGAAATAATATTGCCGATCGAGGCGAAATAGGTGGCGATCAGGCACATCCATAAGCCGCGCCAGGTAGCGGCATTGTTTTCGACTCCGCTTACTTCCGACCAGAAGATCGCGGCGATCCCGAAAATTCCGAAAACGGCGCCAATAACGACGCGACGGCTTACTCTGAGACGCATGAAAATCGCGCCATTGGCGATATTCATCAGTATCACCGTAGAAAACATCAAGGCGACGATCCCCGAGGTCAACAATTCGGTCGCCCAGTAAAAGATCAGGTAATTGCTGGAAAACAGGAACAAGCCCTGCAGCGCGATAAACCCATGTTCTCGAGCCGAGTATTTCAGGCGGCGACGGGTCAGCAGGCAATACAGCAACAGAATTAGCGCCGCCAGACCAAAACGATACACCAGCGACACTTCGGCGGCGACGACACCGAGCTGAAACTTGATCGCATACCAGGTCGAACCCCAGATTAATACCGATGCCAGATAAAGACTGGCTGAATGGGTGAGCATCGTTAGCGTTTGTTTACCAATGCCGCCATCCAGCAATCGCTGAGTAGCTGCAACAGATTTCGATAGTCGAAAAGCAGCGATTCTTCCATTGACTCACCGCCGGCGCAATAAATATCCAGCAATTGCCTACTTTGCCGATAATCAAAGTCGCCCGCATTGCAAATGGTCGCCAAATCCCAGTAAGGCGAGGCCATGGCCGAAAACTCCCAATCGATTATCCATACCCGTTCCCGCTGCAGCAACAGATTTTGCAACACCAGGTCGTTATGCGACGCGACATAGTCGGCATCCCTGGCATGCAACTGGGGAATCAACCGCCGCACAACCTGCAAACGCGACCGGTATTTTTCCTGCAGCTGCAGTGACAGCAGCGAGAAGTATCGAGTCAATAGCCGTTCCAGATCCACCCGTCCGCGAAAGCGTCTACCGCTGCGGTGCAATTTTGAAAGCGGTGTTACTATTCTTTGCAAGGCGCTCGAACCGCTCAGGTCGGCTGGCGTTAGGCTGCGGCTGGCGCTGAGCGTCTGCGTTAATGTCAATCCCGAATCTTCCCGCCACAGCGGCCTTGGCGCAATGCCGAGATCACTGGCGCAGTCCTGGTTGGCCGCTTCGGCGGCGCGGCCTATGTAGCGATTGGTCGCGGATCGGGGAATCCGTAAAACCCAATCGCTGTTTCGATTAACCAATCGATAATTGCGATTGGTGTAACCGGGTAGCTGCGAAATCGAGAAGTCGTCCGGCGACTGTTGCTCGAGTATTGGAATCCGTGAAAATAATCGCTTAAAGTCAATTTGATTCACGTCGAACCCAGATATTCGCGAACTTCCGGTAAAGCCGACTGTTCGAGCAGCTCGGCGGTCGGCGCTAAGGCGGTAATCCGGCCTTTGCAGAGGAATGCAGTGCGCTCCGAGGCGATCAGAGCATCACGCGGTTGATGACTGACCAGCAGGGCCGCCATCCCGTTTTCCTGTACCAGGTTTTTGACGAGGCTTATCATTTCGGCGCGCTGCGCCGGGCCGAGCGCGGCAAAAGCCTCATCCAACAGCAATATCTTGCGCCGCCGCACTAACGCGCGCGCAAGTGCGACGCGCTGACGTTGGCCGCCCGACAGCGAACCGGGTTTACGCCGCCGCATATCGCTCAATCCCAGTCGCTCGAGGGCATCGCCGATACTGGCGATCTGCGACGAGGTCAGGCGTAACGATGGATCGATACCGAGGGCTACGTTGGTGTACAAATCGAGATGTAGGAACAGGTTATGTTGTTGAAATACGATCGATACCGGGCGTTGCGCGGCCGGCAGGGTTTCGATAGCGGCGCCGTCTAACAGTATTTTCCCGGCGGTGGGCATCAAAAATCCCGCGATTAGGCTCAACAGGGTCGATTTACCGGAACCGCTGGGCCCTATCAGGCTCAGCACTTCTCCGCCTGCCACTTCGAGATCGAAGTACATGCCGGGTGCTTCGAGGCCAGGGTAGCTGAATTCAAGACCTTGAATTTCAATCATCGAGCCTGCCCCCTATGCCGCGCTCGAGCAACCAGAACATCGTCAGGCATAGCAGTAACAGGAACAGCGCCGTAACCGTCGCCTGTGGAATCAGATAGGCTCCCAGCTGTTGATAAATCAGCAGCGTGAGCGTCGCCGTTTCCGGGGTGCCGAATAATGCAATCACGCCGAGATCGCCCATCGCCAGTGCCGCGACAAGCGCCATCGCCAGTCCCATTGGACGCCGCAGCAGCGGCCACTCCAGATAGCGAAAGCGATTCCAACCGGTGAGCGCGAGGCTTTGACAAAGCAAGTGATAGCGGGCGTGATTTTGCCGCAGCGCCGGTCCCAGCGTGCGGATGACAAACGGCATTCCCATGAGCGCATTGACCACGATTACTATCGGATAAACCCAGCTAAAAACGTCAACATGCGGTGACAACAACACAAACATGCCGGTGCCGATAACCAGCGGCGGCACCACGTATACCAGCGAACCGGCCAGTTCGATCAGGCGGGCGCGGCCCGGCTGCCCGGCCAACGCCAGGCTCGCACTATAGCGCAAAATAAACCAGCCGGCGCTCACCGACAGCGATGCGGCCAACAAACCGATTAGCAGGGTTTTGGCGGCCGAGCGCCACAACAGGGTCCCGCTAAATACCTTTGACAGCGGTCCCGTGAGCGCATCGAGCAGCATCGACAACAGCGGCAGGCCGACATAGACGGCGGCCAGAAAAATCAGCGCCAGCTGTAACGGTCTGAATATCCCCGCACTCGGCGACACCGGCCTGTCGAGCGAGATTTCGACTTCCGGTAAGCGCTGCATTTTTAACGTCAGCCCCGCTACCAGCAGGCACAGGCAGAGTTGCAACATTGCCAACACCACCGCCCTGACCGGATCGAAATCGAAGCGTAACGATTGATAAATCGCTACTTCCAGGGTGGTACTCCTGGGCCCGCCGCCGAGCGTCAACACCACCGCGAAGCTGGTCAGGCATAACATGAAAACCAACAGCATCACCCCGGGCAGACCCTCGCGTAATACGGGCCATTCGAGGAAACGCCAGCGTTGCCAGGAATTCATGTCTAGCTGTTCCGCAAGTTGCCAATGGCGTTGCGGGATCGCCTGCCAATAGGGCAGCATTAGCCTGACGGCGAGCGGCAAGTTGAAAAAGACATGCGCCAGTAAAATACCGCCCAGCCCGTAAAGGGACCGGCCCAGCGGCATCCAACCGTCACTGCCATAGACCGAAACCACGCCCATTACCGCGACCACCGCCGGCACCACCAGCGGCAGGGCGAACAAGCGCAACAAAAATCCGCGTAACGGAAACGACGGCTGCAAGGCAAACGCGCGCGCTACCAGGATGGCGGGCAGTACGCTGCACAGCGTCGACAGCAGCGCCTGCCATAAGCTGAAGGCCAGTACCCGGCGAATATAGGGACTTTGCCAAAACTGTAAATCGCCGCTTTCGAATCCCGGCATCGCGCCCAGCCGCAGCAAGCCAACCAGCGGCGCGACCACGATTACGGCCAGCAGGCCGAGTACCAGGGCCGCCGGAATGACCTGTGAGTGCATTGTCGGTTGCCGCTTAGCGCGACATGACTTCCAGCCATTCATCGACCCATTGCTTACGCATCGAGGCAACCAGCTTATCGTCGAATAACAGTGCCGGGGCCGGATCGACCAGCTGTGAAAATTCGGGATGCAGGCTGGCCGCCGGCAGTGTCACCGGGTACATCCAGTTGGTGGTCGGAATGATTGTTTGAAAATCCTCGGTCAGCATAAATTCGAGGAAGTCCCGCGCCAGGGATTGGTGCCGGCTGCTGCGCAGCACACCGGCCACTTCGATTTGCTGGTAATGACCTTCGCTAAAACCGGCTGCCGCAAAGCGTCGATCCTGTTCGGCTATGAGGTGATAGGCCGGCGACGTGGTATAGCTCAATACCATGTCGGCCTCATTCTTGAGAAACAGGCCATAGGCTTCGCTCCAACCCTTGCTAACCGTGACGATACGCTTGGATAATTTAGCCCAGGCATCGTCGGCCCGGTCACCGTAGATCTTCTTGACCCACAGCAGCAACCCGAGACCCGGGGTCGAGGTACGCGGATCCTGGATCAGGATGCTTGGGCCATTCTCGTCTTCCACCAGCTGCCGCAGACTCACCGGCGGATTAGTGAGACGCTCCTTGTTGTAAACAAAGGCAAAATAGCCATAGTCGTAGGGCAGAAACATATCATCGGCCCAGGGCTCCGGCAACGACGAGGTTTCAAGTTTCAAATCGTGTTCTGCGAACAATCCGGTGGCGCGTGCTTCGGCGGTTAGATTGGTGTCGATGCCGAGTAACAAGTCGGCTTTGGTGTTACTCCCTTCCAGCTTGAGTCGATTGAGCATCGACACGCCGTCTTCCAGTCCCACCAGTTCGAGAATACAGTCGCAACGTGTTTCAAACGCCTTTTTAACCTGAGGACCCGGACCCCAATCACTGGTAAACGAGTCGTAGGTATAAACCGTCAGGGTCGGGGGCGCCGCCTGGACGCTTAAAGCCAGGCATAGCGCCAGCGCGGCGCCGGGGTAAAAATGCTTAAAATAATTCATACGGTTCTCCATTTGTCGGGATTCTAATGAAACGGAGAGATGGGAATGACATGGACTCGCTCACATCCCTACGCCAGTACTAGCTGGATCAGGTTCATCGGGTTACGCCGAATCGGCGAGTCTCAGCTCGTGCGAGCACCCCGTTGAGGAAGCGTGACTATATTATTACTACTCGATTTGCGCAAGCCGGGACTCCCGCGGACAGACCTACAGGTCTACCTCCCTCGAAGCGGCAGGCGTTATTTCCTGTATTTCAGGCTCGGGACCAATTCTTCAAACAGCCTGTACTCGGTTTCGATCATGCCGAGCGATTCGTAGGTTTTTTGTGCCTTCCTATTATCGCGTTCCACATAGAGTCTGAATCCACATACGGCCGGTTCCTGTTCGGCAAGCTCCTTGACGCGTTCATACAGTTCCCGGTACAGACCCTGGCGTCGATACGACGGGCGCACATAGACGCTTTGAATCCACCAAAACATGCCGTTGCGCCAGTCGCTCCACTCGGTGGTTACCATTAGCGACGCCTGGATCCCGTTGTCGAGCTCGACCACCAGGTAAAAACCCATGCGCGGATTTTCGATCATGGCTTTGACGCCGGCGCCGATCACCTCGGGAATCAACTCCATCCCTTCGGTTTCGCGCGCCATGCTGATATTGAATTCTGTCAATTCGGCGGTATCCTGCGGCAATGCCTGACGGATAATCATAAATACAAACCTCTTCCTATTTACGGCGTCCGGCTTTGCGCGCTGCTTTCTTTGCGGCTTTTTCAGCGCGAATGACGTCCACCTGTCGGCTCTCCGCGGCGAAACCTGCGGGTGTCTCTAAACATAGAGCCCCGAGATCGCCGTTACGCAATTCGCTAATCAACAAGCGCGCCACCTTTTCCAGATCGATGCGCCCTCCGGCAACTATACAGCCGCGTTTACGGCCGATGGCCTCGAGTAATTCGATCTCGTTCGGCGGCAATGGCTCAATATCATAGCGCTGAACGATAGTCTCGGGATAGTTTTGCAGCATAGATTCAGCGATAAAACTCGCGACTTCCTGTAAGTCAAGCGCCGTGTCGCGGATCGCTCCCGTCGCCGCCAGGCGATACCCGCTGGCCGAGTTTTCGATATTGGGCCAGAGCATGCCCGGCGTATCGATCAGGGTTAATTCCGGCGAAACTTCGATGCGTTGTTGCATGCGGGTCAGCGCGGCCTCATTGCCCGTTTTTGCGATCGCACGATCCGCCAATCGATTGATCAGAGTCGACTTACCGACATTGGGAATTCCGGCAATCATAGCGTATATCATCGCCGATCGATTGTCGCGCCGCGGTACCAGTTGACGGCATAACTCGAAAAGCCCTGTGATGGCATTGTCTTTGCTGCTGCAGACCAGGGTCTTGACCTGATTTTTCTGTTCCAGGCAGCTAACCCATTGCTCCAGGCGCTGTGAATCGGCCAGATCGCTTTTATTGAGTAACTTGATGCAGGGTTTGTCGCGCCGCAAGCGCGCCAGCATCGGATTCTCGCTCGAACCCGGCAGGCGCGCATCCAGCACTTCGATGACGAGATCGACTTGCGGCAAGATTTTTTTAAACTCCTTGCTGGCCTTGTGCATATGGCCCGGATACCACTGGATCATGTCGACCTCGAAACCGTAAATGTCGATATTCTGGCGACAAATAAAGGCCTTGGCGAGTTATTTCGCAAAAGCTTCGATCGGTTCTCAAAATGAAAATAATCTCCCGCCGGGGCCCGCTTCAAGTATTCCCAATACCGATAAAATCGTTAAACTAGCGCGCATGGCTGAAATCAGGCACCGTGTCGGTATCCAGGGTAGCGCGGCGCAGATTTATCGTTTGCTCACAATCGACGCCGGGTTATCACAATGCTGGACCGGCGATACCGAAGGCGCGAGTGAAGTCGGCTCGGTTATCTATTTTCGGTTCGGCGACGATGGCCCCCGCTTCGCAGTCACCGAACCGGTAATCGACCGGCGGGTGCGCTAGCGTCACTGCGGCGATATGCCCGGCGCTTGGATGGGGTCCGAATAATTGTTCGATTCACACGCGGAGGATAAACAGACCATTGTTGCTTTTGGCCACTACAATTGGCAAGAGGCGGATGATTTTCTCGCGCATTGCGCAGCACCAAGTGGGGGATATTCATGATGAGCTTGAAAGCCTGTGTCGAAACCGGCACGGGACAGCCTTATCCCGACGACATACCTATCGATTTCGATGAATTATGACGCAAAACCCAGATAAAATCGTCGCCGAGCTTGAATCCGAGTTTGTCGAACTTTACAAGATTCTCAAATTCGAGGGCCTAACGGATAGCGGCGGTACGGCTAAACGGGTTATCGAGGATGGCCTGGTAAGCGTTAACGGTGAAGTCGAAACCCGCAAACGCAAAAAGATTCGCGCCGGCGATCAAATAGATTTCATCGATCATCACATCGAAGTTATCGACAAACCGGACGCATAACCCGGCCGGGCGCAAACCGGGGAATAGTTGCCGGCGCCTGTCGTTGCGACAGCCTCGGCCCGCGCCGCGCAACCGGCGGATTTTAATTTCCTGAATGCTGGGTTACTATAGCGCCCCGTTTCAACCCGGCTCTGGATTTACGCTCCAGGAGGCTCGATGTCTTCACCTATTATTATCGCTGCGCTCTATCGTTTCGTGCAGCTCGACAATTTCGAATCACTTCGCCAGCCGCTGCTGCAGCTAATGCTCGACAACCAAGTGCGCGGTACGCTGCTGCTTGCCGCCGAGGGGATCAACGGCACCGTCGCCGGCAGCAGGCAGGGGATTAGAAAACTGTTGGAGTACCTGCGCCAGGACCAGCGCTTACGCGAATTCGATTGCAAGTTTTCTTATGACGATGCGATGCCTTTTTACCGCTCCCGCGTCAAACTGAAACGGGAAATCGTCACCATGGGCGTCGCTGGAATATCACCCGCCAATGCCGGCAGCTATGTCGACCCGGCCGAATGGAACCAGTTGATTAGCGATCCCGCGGTCACTCTGATCGATACGCGCAACGATTATGAATCCGCCATCGGCAGCTTTGAAAACGCGCTATTCCCCAATACCAAGTCATTTCGGGATTTCCCGGCTTACGTCGAACAAAACCTCGATCCGAAGCAACATCGCAAGATCGCCATGTTTTGCACCGGCGGGATTCGCTGCGAAAAGTCTACCGCCTATCTGCGCGAGCAGGGTTTCGACGAGGTCTATCATCTGAAAGGCGGTATTTTGAACTATCTCGCACAAGTGCCCGAATCGAACTCATTATGGCGCGGCGAGTGTTTTGTCTTCGATAATCGCGTCAGTGTCAATCATGCGCTCGAAAAAGGCAGCTATGACCAGTGCCATGCCTGTCGGCTACCAATTACCGAAGCCGATAAGGCCAGCGATACATACCAGGCTGGCGTCAGTTGTCCCGCTTGTTATGAAAGCAAGAGCGATGATGAAAAACAGCGTTTTCGCGAGCGTGAAAAACAGGTCCGGCTGGCGCGTGAGCGTGGCGAGCTGCACATCGGTGCGGATGCGGCCGAACAGGCCAGACAGCGTAAAGCTCTGAAGCTGGCCGCTCGCGAAGACCAACGCGGCTAGACCGCCGCAGGACCTGGCACCGCCGAGCGGCTGCGGGCTAGAGTTTTGTTAACTCTTGAATCTTATTGTCGGCATCTATGGAAACACTGAAACGCCCGTGAATTCCATTTGCGGTAACAAACCGGCGAAAATTTGCCGCGTGTAGCTGTAGCTTCAGCCCTTCATCGGATTTCACCAGAATATAGCGTGCTCGCCCCTGGTAAATTTCCTCGACCTCGCGCGCCGGCAAAACCATGGTGAATCGAAAACTGGACATGCTGTTCCTGTTATAGTGCATATTTTAACCAGGAGTCGATTCCTGTGAAAACCATAGGTTTGATCGGTGGCATGAGCTGGGAAAGCAGCCTGTTATATTACCGCTTGATCAATTCGGGCATCAATCAACGGCTGGGTGGGCTGCATTCGGCCCAGTTATTGATGTACAGCCTGGATTTCGCCGCCATCGAAAAACTGCAACACGAAGGCGACTGGGACGGCGCGGCAAAAATATTAATCGATGGGGCGCGCCGACTAGAAGCGGGCGGCGCGGACTTCTTTCTGATCGGCACCAATACCATGCACCTGGTCGCCGATGCGGTGGCCGCTGCGGTCGATATTCCGCTATTGCATATCGCCGATGCCACCGGCGCCATCTTGCAACAGAATGGCGTCAGGCGGGTCGGATTACTCGGCACCGCTTTTACCATGGAGTTCGAGTTTTACAAGAATCGGATGAGCGATAATTTTGGCATAGATGTGATCGTGCCGGAACTACACGACCGGCAAATGATACACGATATTATTTATCAAGAGTTGTGCCTGGGCCAGGTCGAACCCGAATCTCGCGAAGTCTACCTGGCGATAATCGACCGTCTGGCGATCGAGGAAATTGACGGGGTTATCCTGGGCTGCACCGAAATCGGCATGTTGATCGAACAACAACATACCGAAGTCAGGCTTTACGACACTACCGCCATTCACGCACAACAAGCGGTCGCCAGGGCGCTGGAACAAAACGCGGCCAATTCAAAATACCGGTTTTGAAATTTCGATGGTCAAGTCGGATGTCGCGTAAGCGCTACAGAACAGGACTTGTCCCTGTTTGACTTCGGCGGCGCTGATTGCGGTCGGTATTCCGTTCGGATAAACAATTTCACCGGCGATCACACGGCCCCTGCAGGACCCGCATAACCCGCCGCGGCAGCTGTAGGAAATCAGAATGTCTGCCGCATGCGCCGCGGCGAGGATTGGTTTGTTCTCCGGGCACTCGAATTTTTCGCCGCCCGGCAACACCCTGACCTGAAATATCGATGCCGAGATAGGATTAGCTAACGGGTTGGCTGCGCTTGCTGTTGAGCCAGCGGATAATCGGATCCCATTGATCCAGGTCGCGCCGCACCGAATAGGGCGCGAGTTCGAAAATGCCTAGACCGCGCTCCGCCGCGCGCACGTAATTCTGAGTTTCACGCAAAACGCTGATAAACGGCGCCTTGCGGACTTTGCGCAGATAGCTATCCAGTTGGTGATTAATATTATAGTTTTCCCGGCAGCGATTGGCGATCAACGCGACCCTGGCTTCTTTACGCGCGATGCGACCGTTGTCGAGCACCTTTTGGATAAACGGGGTCGCGGCGCGCATGTCGATCGGTGACGGTAATACCGGAATGATGATACTTTGTGCGCGGCGTAAGAATCCGCCCAGCGCCTTGCCGTGGACCGCTGCCGGGGTGTCATAAACCACATAGTCTGCACTCCGCGGGGCTCGAAACTGCCCGGCGGAACCGTCGATACCGGAAATCGAACTGCGCCCGCTGGGTCTTGCCGCCAGCCATTCGAGGCTGGAAGCCTGGGGATCGCAATCCACCAGTACGACTTTTTTACCCTGCGCGGCGTAGTAGCTCGCGATGCTGGTTGCAACCGTGCTTTTGCCCGACCCACCTTTGGAATTTAACACCATGATCGATCGCATGCTTCCTCCGTTACCTTGGGTGATTAGTAGCGGCGATTATCGTCGAATTTCCTAAGGGGTGCAAAACGACGCCTCAATCAAGCCCCAGTTCAGACCAGAGGTCGTCGATTTTATCGACCACCTCGATCGACATCGAGATCGGCCGACCCCATTCGCGAGTTGTTTCAGCGCCCATTTTATTGGTCGCATCCAGACCCATCTTGGAACCCAGGCCGGACACCGGTGACGCAAAATCGAGATAGTCGATCGGCGTATTTTCGACCAACGTGATATCACGTGCCGGATCGCTACGCGTCGATATCGCCCAGATAACATCATCCCAGTTGCGCGCATCGATATCTTCATCTACCACGATAACGATTTTGGTATACATAAACTGCCTTAAAAACGACCAGACTCCCATCATGACGCGCTTGGCATGACCGGGATACTGTTTTCTTATACTGACAATCGCGACTCGATAGGAACAACCTTCCGCCGGCAGATAAAAATCCACAATTTCGGGATACTGCTGCTGCAGTAGCGGGATAAACACTTCGTTAAGCGCAAGCCCGAGTATCGAGGGTTCATCCGGCGGCCTGCCGGTATAGGTGCTGTGATACACCGGGTTGTTACGCATGCTCATCGCTTCGACCGTGAAAACCGGGAAACGCTCTACTTCGTTGTAATAGCCGGTATGATCGCCGAATGGTCCCTCGTCGGCTTCGTCTCGCGGATAAATATGACCTTCCAGCACGATTTCGGCACGCGCGGGAATCACCAGGTCCGATAGCAGCGAACGGGTGACTTCGGTTTTCGAGCCCCGCAGCAGCCCGGCAAAAGCGTATTCCGCTAATGAATCGGGGATCGGCGTAACCGCCGCCAGAATGGTCGCCGGGTCGCAACCCAACACGACGGATACAGGAAAAGGTTCGTCGCCCTTGTGCTCACACCATTCGCGATAGTCGAGCGCACCGCCGCGATGCGAAAGCCAGCGCATAATCAACCGATTGCGGCCGATCAACTGTTGTCGATAAATTCCGAGATTTTGGCGTTTTTTTTCAGGTCCCCGGGTGGTGACCAACCCCCAGGTAATGAGTGGTCCGGCATCTTCCGGCCAACAAGTCTGGATCGGCAGCATCGATAGGTCAACGGCTTCATCGACATATTTGATTTCCTGGCACTTGGCTTTTTTCACTTCTTTTGGCGCCATATCGAGGATTTTTTTGTAAATTGGAAGCGTTTTAATCGCTTCTCTGAAACCGTCGGGCGGCGCCGGTTGTTTCAAAAAAGCCAGCAATTTACCGATTTCCCGCAGCGACGCCGCGGTTTCCTCGCCCAATGCCTGTGCCACTCGTTGCTCGGTACCAAATAAATTTGCCAACAGTGGAATTTCACAGTCGCCGGGATGTTCGAACAACAGGGCGGGGCCTCCCGCGCGTAAAACCCGGTCGGAGATTTCGGTTATTTCGAGACAGGGATCGACGCGTTGGTCAATACGTTTCAGGTCGCCTTTTGTCTCGAGCTGATCGATGAAATCTCGTAGATCCCGGTATTCCATTTACCAGATCTTAATGCCATGAAATTTGGATTTGATGCGCGCTTCGATAAACGCCTTGCTGAATAGATAACTCACCAATACGATGGCAAGGATTATCGGCACCAGAATTTCCCAGTATTTCCTGAAGGTGTCCATTAAAACAAGCATTGCAGGCGCGCTATCTTCGTCTTTACGGTCGAGCTCCTGCTGCTTGTCCTCGAGCTCTTGCTCCAGTTCGGCGAGCGACTGGTTGGCCTTCTGCTTATCGGATTCGAGGGCGCCGACTTGCTCGACCAACTTGTCCATATCCTTTTCGTATTGATCGATTACGACCTTGCTATTGCCCAGTTTTTCGATTTCGGCGGCGAGATCGGCTACCTTTTTACGTTCCTCGCGCAAAAGTATATTCGCCGTGGGTTTGGTTACGAGAAAACCTCTTTTGACCCATCCCGTGGTGCCCTCGGGAGTGGTAACGAAGGCATAAGGCCCCTGAATCTGTTCGATAGCGAGTAAATCTCCGGATTGAAGCAATTTAATAACCTGGCTGTCGGAGTTGGCCTGGGCATATAGCGACAAGCGTAATTGATCGGTGACGTACTGACGATCCTTGTCCGGGTCAACCGCGTCTTGCGCCAACGCCGACGTACAGCTTATTAACAGGGTCAAACCCAGAAAAGTTCTATTTAACATTCGCTAGCCAATTCCACTATGCCTTAACAATGCGTCGATCTCCGGCTCTCGGCCGCGAAAACAACAAAAAGATTCCATCGCAGGTCGTGAACCCCCTTGTTCGAGAACACATTGCAGAAATCTTTGCCCGGTTTCAGGATTGAAAATCCCTTCTTCTTCAAATGCAGCAAAAGCGTCGGCAGATAAGACCTCCGCCCATTTGTAGCTATAATAACCTGCGGCATAACCACCTGCAAAAATATGTGAAAATCCGTTTTGAAAACGATTGATCGAGGGTGTCGCCACTACCGATACCTCGTCCCGAACCTGGCTTAGAATAGACTGGATTTCGGCAGCTGTTGAAACCACCGCGCTCTGATGCAAACGAATATCGAATAACGCAAATTCTATCTGCCTCAGCATTTGCAGGGCGCTTTGAAAGTTTTTCGCGGCCAGCATGCGCCGGTAAAGTTCATCCGACAGCGGCTCGCCGCTCTGGTAGTGTCGCGCGAACAGGGACAGGGCCTCTCGTTCCCAGCAAAAATTCTCCATGAACTGGCTCGGCAATTCGACCGCATCCCATTCGACGCCGTTGATGCCGGCGACATCCGGCACATCGATTCGGGTCAGCATGTGATGCAGGCCGTGCCCGAACTCGTGGAACAGGGTGATTACCTCATCATGCGTGAACAGCGCCGCTTCATTACCAATCGGCGGAGTCAGATTACAGGTTAAATAGGCAACCGGCAGCTGAGTCTTGCCATCAATCCGATAGCGGTTTACGCATTCATCCATCCAGGCGCCGCCGCGTTTATTCTCGCGCGCGTATAAATCCAGAAAAAAACGTCCGATCACGGTACCCTGATGATCCGCTATCTGGTAAAAGCCGACGGCTTCATCCCAACGTTCTATATCACTTTCTACCTGCGAAATGCGCACATTGTAAAGCCGCGCCACAATTTCGAACAATCCGTTGATCACACTATGATCGGCAAAGTAGGGTTTCAGATCTTCATCCGAGATCTGGTAGCGCTGTTGTTTCAATTTCTCGCTGTAGTAGGCGTAATCCCAGGCTTCGAGCTCTCCCTCGAAACCTAGCGATTCGGCAAATGCCTGGCGTTCACTGACTTCATCGATGGCTGTGGCGCGTGAGCGCTGGGCCAGATCGTCAAGAAACTCGACAACCTGTTGCACCGAGGCTGCCATTTTGGTTTCGAGGGAATACGCCGCATAGTCGGGAAAACCTAGCAACTTTGCTTTTTCCTGTCTTTTAGCAACAATTTCTCCCATAATGCCTGCATTATCCCAGATTTTATCCGTTATCCCTTGATCCGAGGCGCGCGTCACATAGGCTTCATAAATCAGTTGCCGTAGCTTGCGGTTATCGGCATAGGTTATGACCGCGAGATAACAAGGCATGTCGAGGGTGACGCGGTATCCGCCCAATTCTTTTTGCTCGGCCAATTGAACCAACATAGCCATGGCATAATCGGGCAAACCTTGCAGTTCGGATTGATCCTGCGTCAGATATTGCCAGGATTGGGTTGAGTCGAGCAGGTTGTTTTCGTATTTTGACTGCAATTCGGATAAGTCTTTTTGCAACTGTTGATAACGAGTACGCTTTTCGCCTTCGAGTTCGACACCGCCGAGGCGAAAATGTAATAGCGCATCGGTAACCGTTTTTCGCTGGGCCGGGCTCAAGTCAGCGAATTCAGCGGCCGATTCGATCGCTTGATAACCGGCATAGAGGGTATGATTCTGACTGATTTCAGTCGAGTATTCCGCGAGTAGCGGTAAACAGGCGTTGTAGGCATCGCGCAATTCCGGGCTGCTTTTGACCGAGTTTAAATGCCTCACCGGAGACCAGGCCCGATCGAGTTTATCGTTCATTAGCTCAAGCGGTTTGATCAAGTTGTCCCAGTCATGCTTTGGCAAGCCAGCGAGTTGCGAAATCGCGGCGCGATTCTGGCCGATCAAATGTTCGATTGCCGGTTGTATATGCTGTGGCCGAATTTGATTGAATGCCGGCAATTCACCGGGTTCGATTAGCGGATTTTTCAATTCTTTATCCATTCGGTTAAAACTAAGGGCAACTAGTCTACTTAACAACTATGTTCAATTAAATGGGTAAGGCGGTCGAATTGAAAACATGAGTGCCAACACCCCGAAAAGCAGGCAGGCTGCGGCTATCGAGACATAGGCCTTTAGCTTTTTTCGCGCTACCAACTGATCTTCATCGATTGCGGAGAGGATATACGGAAGACTTTTTTCGGTGGGCTTGGTCAAGATATGATGCTCGTTTTTTTCGTTATTGATTTTTGCCAATACCTGTTTCCTGGCCGCGGTGCGGACCGCCTTCCATTCTTTTTTTTGAATTTTTCCGTTTTGATCGAGATCATATTCCTGCAGATAGCGGCCAGGTCGCAACTTCCATTGCTTGACCAGGTCTTCGACCTGGTGTCAACGGACAAAATTAATTGACCCACCTGTCGGACAATATTTTTGACCCACCCCCCAAATGCATTGAGCTAGTTTCCACCTCCGATTAATCCGCTTTGTCGAGCCTGACGCAGTCGA
>Ga0126334_10000075_pt1 | contig 35779 bp, 31 predicted proteins | sample InaspJWI49metaG_FD_94491 | JGI IMG/M metagenome (GOLD analysis project Ga0126334, IMG submission 94491) | Marine gutless worms symbiont microbial communities from Oahu, Hawaii - Inanidrilus sp. 2 OAHU.JWI-49 metaG | ecosystem: Host-associated > Annelida > Digestive system > Unclassified...
ATAACCCATATCGATTACATTCGACGCTGAGTTATGTCAGCCCGAACGATTATGAAAAACAATGTCTGGAAATGAAGGATGCCGCTTAACTGGGGTGTATCAAAAAGCTTGACCACGTCAGTCGCCTGTTACTGGAGCGGGGCGCTAATCCCAACGTCCATTACCTGTGGGACGGGCAATACCGGTTTACCGCGCTAACCGGTGTTTTCGGGCACGGCGAGGGGGGCTCGGACAAACTGCCCGAACACCCCGACTGCGACCGGTTCGCCCGGCTGTTGCTTGGCGCCGGCGCGGACCCGAACGACAGCCAAGCCGCCTACAACCGTATGTTAAGCGGGGACAATAGCTGCCTTAAAATTTTACTGGAGTACGGCCTCGCCAACAGCGATAAAAACAATTGGTTGCTAAGGGAAAACGACAAACTGATCCCGCATCCCCAGGAAACCTTGCATTACCAGTTATGCCACGCCGTTCAAACCGATAATTTCGAAAAGCTCGAGCTGCTGGTTGCGCATGGTGTCGATGTCAACCAGCCCCAGGACGACCGCAGCCCTTATCAACTGGCCCTGCTGGCCGGCAACGAGAAATTTGCCGAATACCTGCTGGCCCACGGTGCCGAGAAAATCGAGCTGGCTACAGCCGACAGATTCCGCATCGCCTGCCTCAAACCGGATCGAGCGCTGGCAACTGAACTGTTGGCTAACAACCCGGGCTTGATCGAAGCCGCGCTGCAAGCCTCGCCGGATATCCTCGAGCATGCGGTGGCGTCGGCGCAACCGGATGCGCTGCTGTTGATGCTTGAACTCGGCTTCGACGTCAACCATGTTACCTACCGCAGTGCCTTGCATCAAGCCGCCTGGATGGGCCGCATCGATATGATGCAGCTGTTAATCGATGCCGGCGCGGACCCGACCCAGCGGGATCATTTCTTTTTCGGCCCGCCGCTGGCCTGGGCATTGCAAAACAATCAAACCGCCGCCGCTGAATTTCTCGACAATTGCGCTATGGATATCTTTACCGCGGCCGCGCGTGAAAATTTGCCGCAACTGGAACAGCTGTTAGCCGAAGATCCGCAACTGCTGGAAATCCTATTCGGAGATATCAGGCCCAATAAAACCAAGGCCTGCGATACGGACTGGATGACGCCACTCGCGTTTGCGGTTGCCAACCAGAAAGCTAAATCGGTGAAATTCTTGCTCGATAGGGGAGCGAATATACAGGTTAGCGACGGCAAAGGCCGATCGGCCTCGAGTCTGGCGCGAGAGCAAGGATATCCCGACATTATGGCACTGCTCGAACTCAGTATGGATGCTGAAGGCTGAGTGTTCGGCTGTCGTCCCGGCGCGGATCCCAAAAGCGATCTCGCCGCAGCCAGGCAAGAGATTCGAGTCATTCCCTCGGATCCCCCACACCGCGGGCGGCCGGCAACGGGGAAAGCCCCGTCTGGTCGACGCGATGTTATCGGTTTTCAGATGCGACATGGTTGGACAGGGCCGCGACTTCCTGATCTCAAAGTTGTTGAAGAAGTCAAAACCGGATGTTTATACTGCCAAAATCCTACGCCTTGATTAGGCAGGAGCGTTCAACGCGGATTCGGTTTCAGGCAAACTGGGACGGCTTGTCGTCCTGCCGCTGCGCCGGATCGCGTAAACGGGAAGGTATAAATGTTTGAATGCGGGTGAGCCCTAGGACCCGGTTTAAGCGTGGAACATGAAACTCGGATATGAGTACTTTAGTTAGCGGCAACGGCGCCGGTCGGCCGTTAGCGGGAGAATAGTCATGGCACAATTTCCAGATAAATCCAATGTCGTCATCATCGGTCTCGGCGGTATTGTCGGCGCCTCGGTGATGCATCACCTGATCGAACGCGGCTGGCAGGATATCGTCGGTATCGACAAGACTTCGGTTCCGACCGACATCGGCTCGACTTCGCACGCCTCCGATTTCTGCTACGCCACCGATCACAACAAATTCACCTGCTATACCACGCATTACAGCATTGAATTCTACGACAAGATGGGACACTACGATCGCGTCGGCGGACTCGAGGTGGCGCGCGTGGGCGATGACGATCGCATGATGGAACTCAAGCGCAAGGTCGCCTCCGGCAAAGCTTTCGGTACCCGGGTCAAGATGATCAGCGCGGCCGAAGCCAAGCAACTTTTCCCGCTACTCGAAGAGGATATGATCCAGGGTGCGATGTGGGATCCCGACGCCGGTCTGGTGAAACCCCGCTCGCAAACCGTGGCCGGAATTCTGGTCGATAACGCGGTCAAAACCGGCAAGGCTTTATCTTTCGCCAACACCACCGCAACCGGCCTCGATATTGAGGAAGGCCGTATCGTCGGCGTCGAAACCAGCCGCGGTTACATTGCCGCCGACCATGTCATCGTCTGCGCCGGACTCTGGGGTCGCAGCATCGCCGAAATGGCCGGCGAAGATTTGCCGGTGATGCCGGTCGATCACCCGCTTTCTTTCTTCGCTCCCTACAACGAATTCGAGGGCACCGGCAAGGACATCGGCTACCCGCTGTTGCGCGACCAGGGCAACTCCGCTTATATGCGCGACACCGGCGATCCGAAAACGCCGGAAGGCGGCCAAATCGAGTGGGGTTACTACGAGGAAAAGGAACCCCGCCTGCTGCACCCGCGCGATCTGCCCGAAAAAGGCGAGACCCACTGGTCGCCGTCGCAGCGTGATCTCGAACTCGAACAGATTATGGAGCCGCTGGAGCGCGCCATGGAACTGACTCCGATACTCGGCGAAGTCGGCTACAACGAAAAACACTCTTTCAACGGGCTGCTGCAGGTGACTTCCGACGGCGGACCGTCGATCGGTGAATCCTCTGATACCCGCGGCCTCTGGTATGCGGTCGCGGTCTGGGTCAAGGATGCGCCCGGCATCGCCAAGGTGCTGGTCGACTGGATGACCGACGGCGTCGCCGACATGGATTTCTTCGGCATTGACACGGCGCGCCACTACCCGATTCAGAAAACCCCGTCCTATATTTTCAATCGCTGCTACGAATCCGCGTTCAAGATTTACAATCCGGCGGTGCACAACCGCGAACCCTACTCCAAGGGCCGCAACCTGCGCCGCAGCCCATTCTGGGCGCGCGAGCATGAACTGGGCGGTTACTTCATGGAATTGGCGGGCTGGGAACGCGCGCATGGTTACGCCTCCAACGAACACTTGTTGGAAAAATACGGCGCGCGCGTGCCGCAACGCGAACACGAATGGGATAACCGCCATTTCTGGCGTGTCTCCAACGCCGAACAGCTGGCGATGTCGGACAACGTCGGCATGATTAACCTGTCGCACTTCGCCGTCTACGACGTCTTGGGCCCCGACGCGGAAAACCTGATGGAATATGCCTGTGTTGCCAAGGTCGGCGGCGATACCCCCATCGGTAAAGGTGTTTATACGCATTTCCTCGACCAACGCGGCGGCGTACGCGCCGATCTCACGGTGATTCGCCATGCACAGGACCGCTTCCGCGTGATCGACGGCGCCGACGCCGGCCACCGCGACTACATCTGGCTCAAGCGCATGGCCGAAGATAACGGCTGGCAGGTTTACATCGACGATCGCTCGGATCAAGTGGCCTGCCTGGGTGTCTGGGGACCGAACGCGCGCCAGACCATTCAGGCGATCGCCGACGACCCGCAAGCCTGGGAAGACGAAAACTTCCCGTTTGCCGCCACCCGCCGACTCACGCTGCAAGGTATTCCGGTCGAAGCCTTCCGCATTTCCTATGTCGGCGAACAAGGCTGGGAGCTGCATGTGGATTTCAGCTACGGCATGTCGCTGTGGGATTTGGTCTACGCCCAGGGCGCGACGCCGGTCGGGATCGAAACCTACGCCAACTCCCGCCGCATGGAAAAGAGCCTGCGCCTGCAAAACGCTGACCTGCTGACCGAGTACAACCTGTATGAGGCAGGATTGGCGCGCCCCCTGGTCAAGCGGGCGGACTTCCACGGCAAGGCGCCCTACCTCGAGCAGCGCGAGCTCGATCAGCAGGCGGCCTACCTTTGTACCCTGGTCATGACGGACAATCTGGATTCGAACGGCATCGCGCGTTACCCGGTCGGCCAGTGCCCACTGATAGACCCAGAGACGGGCGAGGTGCCAATCGACGCCAAAGGCCGCCGTTCGTATCTGAGCAGCATCGCCTACGGCCCGAGCATCGGCAAGAACATCGGGCTCGCCTACCTGCCTTACGCGTATTGCCAAGAAGGCCGTGCGCTGATCACGGAGTACCTCGGCGAGCAGTTTTCGATGACGGTCGAGGCTGTCGGTTACAAGCCGCTCTACGATCCGGAAAACAAGCTGCCGCGATCCTGAACTCCGATTGAGGAAAAAGTGGGAGGGGATTGATGCTTTGTCTCGCCACCCCTTTTGTAGTTCGTATGGCCCACCCTTCCGATACCGGGCTCTAATAGTTAGCTATACCGGCGGTCCGCTAATCCGTCAACCCCGGGAATCATCTCGCCGTATATGCGACGCTTTTTCTTTAGGCGAAACGTAACATCGATACCCTGGAACGCCCACCTCCACGAACTGGTTTGATTGGCTATACTTATAAACGACAACAGGTTAGATCGTGAGGAGTATTTTCGATTTCGATCACTACATGGGCAAACGCGAGTTGAATTTTTCGCGGCATTGAAAAGTTTTTTATAAAAACTTTTTCTAACATAAACCATCGGAGGAAAACACGCAGTGCATCACATCTCCGCCGTTGCGCCTTTGCTATTATTTCGTGCAACTCTATTCCGCTCCAGACAGCTGAGTTAACTGATCTCTAATCATGTTTTGGCGACAAAAATATTTAGTCGGATTCTCGCTAGCGGCATTTATCGGTGCCGCGCTGCTGTTTGCCTTGGTGACCTGGTTCCTATGGGCGGAATCGGTCCGCATCGAGGAAGCCCGGGTCGCCAACCTGGCGGAGACGCTGGGACAACGAACCGAACAGGTCATCGTCGATGCCCGCGATATGCTCGATAAGTTCAACCGATACCCCAAACCCGCATGCTCGCCGGACCACGTCAAGGCGATGCAGGAGGCGGCCATCGCCAGGCCATATATCCGCGCCATCGGTTACTGGCGGGCCGCCAAACGAATCTGCGGCGTGGGTTTTATCCAGGCGATCGAACTCAAACCCTCGCAGGCCGACCGGGTCTACGATTCCGGCGTTATCGCCTGGTGGCCGAGCCCGCAAACCGAAGTCGGCGGTGTCCGCTTGTTCTTGATGCGCTACGGTAAACACGATATCGCCGTCGACCCGCGCATGCTCCTGGAAACCAGCACGGTACAGGAATGGCAAGCCGGGCTCTGGGTGGAAAACCTGCCGCTGGCGTCCACTCCCTGGAACACGGAGTTGCCCGCCCCGGACACCCTCCCCGTCGGCTTGACGGTAGATCATCAAAACGATCGGGTGGTGTCCCGGTTTTCACTCGGCACCATATTTCCCATCGACGTCGTCGCGATCGAGCCGATCGGCCTGTTTTGGGACCGCTACGCGGCGATGCTGGGGATCGCGACCGGTTTCGGACTGACGATTCTCATCGTCTGGGTATACTTCGTATTGCGCTACTCGCGCCACCGTTTGAGCCTGTCTACCGAACTCAGGGAAGCCCTGGAAACGGGTCAGGTACAGGTTCACTATCAGCCGATCGTGAAACTGTCATCCGGACGTTGCGTTGGTGCCGAAGCGCTCGTAAGGTGGATCCGCGAGGATGGCGAAATAGTCAATCCCGACGTATTCCTTCCGATCGCCGAAGAGGCGGGCCTGGTGCCGCGGATTACGCAGGTGGTGCTGAAGGCGACGATGCGCGATCTAGGGCAATTGCTAAGAAAATCGAATATCACCATCAACATCAACCTCGCACCGGAAGACTTGACCAGCGAAACCTTCGGCCCCGAACTCGCCGAATGTTGCAAGGCGGCCGGTGACGGCCCGGAAAAAATCAAGCTTGAAATCACCGAACGCGCCATCGTCGACAGCGACAGCTCGCGAACTATCATCAGCGATTTTCGCAAGCAAGGCCATCAAGTCGCGATCGACGACTTCGGTACCGGTTATTCGAGCCTGTCGTACCTCGAGCCTTTCGAAATCGATACCCTCAAAATCGACAAATCCTTCGTCGATGCAATCGGCAGGGATGCGGTTACCAGCCATGTCATCGGCCATGTCATCGAACTATCGAAATCGCTCAGGCTGGAAACCGTTGCGGAGGGCATAAGAACGCTCCCACAGGTGCGCTGGCTGCGCCAGCAGGGCGTGCAACTGGGCCAGGGGTTTCTGTTCAGTCAACCGTTGCCGGCCGGCGAATTCCGTCAGTATTTCGAAGCGCAAATCGATTCGAAGGTGCAAGCAATCCGGCAACAACCGGCAAAGAAAGTTGCTGCCCGATACTAATGTCCGCGCTAGCAATCCAAGTCATACCGATAACCCTGTGGCGGTCAGCATGCTGAGTCCGATTGCACGATTTCTTATTCTGGCGGCAAGCCTGATTTCTCTGGGCGGTTGCGAAACCCTAGAATTAGATAGGTCGACAACACGGGCCACCGAACCCACGCCGGCGGCGCAAGCACCCGACACCGCCGATACCGCCGATACCGCCGATACCAAAACTATCACAACTGCACAGCCAGCCGCGGCGACGAAATCGGCAAAACCCCCGGTAGCGAAAAAACCGCAGGTCGAGGTACTCGAATCCGCCAACTTTGCCCAAGCTAAAGCCCTGCATATGCAGGCGTTGGTACGAAGTGGCGCCAAGCCGCTTGCGCCGGCCGAGGTCGGCTATTACATGGACGTTCAAAATGCCCAGTTCATCCAACAGCTGCGGGTAACGGACATCGATATCAGACACGAGGGCGATCTCATTATCCTGACGCTGCCGGGTGGGGACAGTTTCGATCCAAACAGCACCCGGCTCAAACCCGCAGCAATGCGGAATCTGGTATTAACCGCACAGGTTCTGACCGAATATGCGCAAACCCGGATAACGATTCACGGTCATACCGATGACACCGGCGAAGCGAAATACAATCAATGGCTCTCCGTGCGACGCGCCTTGTCCGTCACCGGCCAACTCCTAAAAGCCGGGGTTGCAACCAGGCGCATCGCCGTCATCGGCTTTGGTGAAAACTCGCCTTTGGTTCCGAACACGACGCCAGACGGTCGCGCCCGAAATCGCCGTATCGAATTATATCTCGAGCCGATTGCGAATTAGCCGGTCAGCCGGCTGCCAATGAACCTTATCCTCGAAGTCCGATTCGGTAAAGCCGAGCGGTTTCAGTAAACCTGGATTGTCGATTCGCGGGCTTCGACGGTGACCACCGTCATGGCTGCGGGGTTCGATGGAAAATTGTCGGCCTCGCTATCGATCAACTTGAAATCATAACGGTTGAGGTCGCCGTTGGGAGCAATTCGCAGGCTTGCCTGGTTGAGGCTCGCTGCTACCGAGGCGCGCGGGCGGATCAGCACTACGTCGCCTTGCGATATATGCAAACTCGCGATTTGCGGCGGCAGCAAGAGCAGACAATAACCATGGCGAATCCTGAGGACGCTACCGGGTGCCGGATCCAACCCGTCGCGCCCCTTGCAACGCCAACGCAGTTCGGGGGCGTCGTGCCAGTATAGAACGGTGTGCGCTTGCTCGATTTCCAAGGCAATCGAGCCCTGCCATTCGCGTGACATCCATTCATTCGCGCCGAGGTCTGCGGCCAGCGCCGTTTCGTCGGCATAATCGAATTGGTCACCGGAAAAAAACCAGATCAGCCCGGTCAGGATCAGCGCCAGCGCCAGCGCCGCTCCACCAATACCAAGCAAAGCGGTTTTGCCGAGGCTGAGGAGTCTGGCGGATAGACTCTGCGATAATGGTTCGCCGTCAAGATACTGCTTGGCCAGCTCTTCTACCGGTCCGAATCGAGCTTCCAACAATTCGGTTTCCCGCGCATCTTCGAGATGGCTTCTTATCTCGCGCAGGATTTCCTCGCGCGCCGCTCGATCCATGCCCGCCAGCGCTTGCTTCAAGGCCGCAATATACTTTTCGTTGTTCATGATTTCTCCAGCAGGTAAGCCAGCGCAGCTTGCTGTTGTCGGAAGGTATCGACCATCGCCGGCAGCAGCTGCGATCCGACCTTACTCAAACTATAAAATCGACGCGGGTGGCCACCGTCGGTAGGGGTTTCCCAGTTCGACTCCAGCCAACCGTTTTTATGCATGCGGTTAAGCATCGGATAGAGGGTTCCTTCGTTTACCTCCATGCCTGACACCTGAAACTGTTGTATCAGAGCAAACCCGTAGGACGGGCCCTGCTCCCGCAGTACCACCAACACGCACATTTCGAGAAAGCCTTTACGCAGCTGAGCAAGCCATTTTTGTTCGATCTCGTTCATGCGATAATTCAATCACATAATACTTTGTTATGCAATGTATTATGTTAAATAAATATCGGGCAAGTAAACATATCTGCCTGCTTATTACTATATTAGAGAATAGCCACGGGCTCTTGTGAGTGGATATATCTTGCACGAAACCAGCGGTAGGCGAGCTGGTCAGGGGATAATCGGGATCGGTTCAGCATAAAAAACCCGCCGGATAAAACTCGGCGGGTTTGGTTTCACGGCGGCTAGCTGCCCGCATTGTCCCGCAAGGCCTATAACCTGCGAAATTTGCGCAGGCACGCCGGTTGCGAATTACAACGCGGCGTCGAGCTCGGGCACGGCTTCGAACAAATCCGCCACCAGGCCGTAATCGGCCACTTGGAAAATCGGGGCTTCGCTGTCATTGTTGATCGCGACGATGACCTTGCTTTCCTTCATCCCGGCCAAATGCTGGATCGCGCCGGAGATACCGACCGCGATGTAGAGGTCGGGTGCGATTACCTTGCCGGTTTGGCCCACCTGCAACTCGTTCGGCACGAAGCCGGAGTCGACCGCGGCTCGAGAAGCGCCGACCGCTGCACCGAGCTTGTCGGCAACCGAATGCAGCATGGCGAAGTTGTCGCCGGACTGCATCCCGCGACCGCCGGAAACGACGACCTTGGCCGAAGTCAGGTCAACCTGATCGGTATTGGAAACAGCCTGCGACACCCAGCTCGAAAGCCCGGTGTCGCTGCCGCCGCTTATCGCTTCGACGCCGGCCGAACCGCCCTCGGCGGCAGCCGCTTCGAATTTGATAGTGCGCACCGTGATGACCTTAATCGAATCGGCGGACTGCACCGTGGCCAGTGCATTACCGGCATAGATCGGGCGCACGAAAGTATCCTCCGACTTGACTTCGACGATGTCCGAAATCTGTGCGACGTCGAGCAATGCGGCCGCGCGCGGCATGACGTTTTTACCAAATGTAGTTGCCGATGCCAGCACATGACTATAGCCGCTCGCCACTTCGACGATCAGCGAAGACAGGTTTTCCGCGAGGTGATGACCGAACTTTGCATCGTCGGCAAGCTTGACCGTGGAGACACCCACGATCTTCGCCGCGGCTGCGGCGACGCCGGCGCAATTTTCACCGGCTACCAGCAAATCGACGTCGCCGCCAATTTGTTGCGCCGCGGTTACCGCGTGCAAAGTGGCTGCGGCGACTTCGCTATTGTCGTGTTCGACGATTACCAGGTTACTCATAACTAAATCACCTTTGCTTCATTGCGCAGCTTTTCTACCAGCTCGCTGACACTGTTGACGATAACCCCGGCGGCACGGCCTTCGGGCTCTTCGACCTGCAAGGTCGTCAGGCGTCTGGCCGTGTCGATACCCAGGCTCTCGAGTTCGATTTTGTCCATCGGTTTGCGCTTCGCCTTCATGACATCGGGCAGCTTGACGTAACGCGGCTCGTTGAGGCGCAGGTCTGCACTCATGACCGAAGGCATTTTAACCTCGATGGTTTCAAGGCCGGCATCCACCTCTCGCACCACGGTCGCCTTGTCGCCTTCGATTGTGATATCCGAGCAAAAAGTAGCCAGTGACCAACCGAGCAATGCAGACATCATTTGTGCGGTCTGGTTGGAATCGTTATCGATTGCCTGCTTGCCCGTGAGCACCAGGCTAACGCCTTCCCGATCGGCAACGGCTTTCAATACCTTGGCAATCGCCAACGGCTCGAGGTCATCCTCCGTCACCACCTGAATCGCACGATCCGCGCCCATGGCGAGACCATGGCGCAGCGTCTCTTCGGTCTTGCCGCCGCCAACCGACGCCACGATGATTTCTTCGCCAACGCCGGCTTCACGCATGCGCAGCGCTTCTTCCAGCGCGTTTTCACAAAAAGGATTCATCGTCATTTTGACATTCGTCAGGTCGACACCAGAACCACCCGCTTTAACGCGAGCCTTAACCTGCGGGTCAAGTACGCGTTTAACACATACCAGTATTTTCATTATGCTCGTAACATCTCTTTTTGGGGAACGAGGAGTTCCTCGATCACCGCAGATTTGAACTATTCTCCGAGTATTGCGACCTTCAGCTCGGTACCTATTTCATACAATCCGTAAATTAATCCGGTCTCCAACAGGCCCGGCGCCAGCGACTTCCACCAACGCCTACTGTAACCACAGAGGTGGTGCGACCTAAAAACCGCGAGATCCCGGTTTCTCAATTCCGAAGCGCGCGGGCAACAAGCTTCGCTGCCGCTCCCATAAAGGGTTTTGTGCAACCCCTTTGCCGCCATTCAATTGAACGCCGGCTGACCGCCGAGACCAGAGTCTAGATCCCGAAAAAGCGCTCCGGCCCCGCTTCGACGGCCGAATATTCTATCGACATTTCCCCTGGAATCAAGCGTCAGCAAGGCTCCAGGCGCTACGATTCAATCGACCGAATAGCGAAATGTTTGATTTCGAATTCGGTGTCGGCAGGGGTCATCCTGTCGACCCTGAGGCCGGTTCCGCGCCTACAATCAACCATGCTGCAAGATTTCGCCGTTAAAGCCGGCATAACCTTAAAGAATCGACGGATACTATCACAGACTCAACCCGAGTGAGAATTGTGCGCGACTGCCGATTGTCTAATTGCGCCAAAACACTTCAAACCGCGGCTTGCGCCTGTTTGCGGCATTCACCGGGAGATTGTCGGTAGTAAATTTTGAAGCGGCGCGAAAACGACGACTGCGAGTTGAAACCGGTGCGAACCGCGATCTCCTGTAACTTCAGGCGAGTATCGACCAGCATACGGCGAGCGGTTTGCAGCCTGAGACGCCGATAATAAGCCGCCGGCGACATGTCCAGCGTCTGGCGAAACAGATATTCCAACATGCGCACGGAAGTGCTTACCTGGGCGGCAATCGCTTTGATCGCAACCGGTTCGTCGATTTGCTGCTCCATGACCTGGATCGCGGCAACGACCCGCGGATCGTTATTTTCCAGCATGCCCAGCGAAACCAGCGGCTGGGTATCCGTGGCGCTGTGAACCCCGTCATAAATGAACACGCTCGACACTTCGATCGCCAATGGGTAGCCGTAGCGCTTGCGAATCAGGTAGAGCATAAAGTCGAAAGTCGGCGAGGCCCCGCCGGTGGTAAACAACTTGCCGTCGATGACAAAACGATCGGATTTCAAGTCGACCTCGGGGAAATGGGTGGCGAACTCCTCCAAGTCTTCCCAGTGGGTCGTCGCCGCTCTGCCGGTGAGCAACCCGCTGCGCGCCAGAATCCAACTACCGGCCTCGATGCCGCCCACCGCAGTAAAATTTCGCGCCACGCGCTTGATCAGTTTGAGATGCGCGGGGCCGGCGTGATACTGCTGATTGAAACTCGCGATCACGATCAATATATCTCCGCCGGTCCGATCATCGAACCCGATATCAGGCTCGATGATCAGATCGCAGGTCAGGCGAGCGGACTTGCCGTTCAAGGTGGCGATTTCCCACTCGAACAGTTCGCGGCCGGAGATACGGTTGGCGGCGCGCATCGTGTCGAGCGCCGAGGCTAGCGACATCATCGACGAATCGGGCAAAACCAGCAACGTGACCCGCAGTCTCTCGGAACTGGAAGTAAAAATACTCATTGCGTAAATTATCAAATATTTTGCGTTAAAGGGCAATCAAGTTCCAAAATTCCGTGACATGATTCGGCCTCCAACCTTCGGAGGTGCGCCATGCCCTTAACAGCCAATCTGAATCCATTCATTACCTGCGCGGTCACCGGATCCGGCGGTACTCAGGATCGCTCCCCCCACGTGCCGCGTTCGCCCGAGCAAATCGCCGCGAGCGCCATCGACGCCGCCAAGGCCGGTGCCGCGGTGGTGCACTGCCACGTGCGCGATCCCGAAACCGGCGCCGCGGGACGCCGCACCGATCTGTTCCGCGAAGTGGTCGACCGCATCCGTGAATCGGACACCGACGTCGTGATCAACCTGACCGCCGGCATGGGCGGCGACATGATGTTCGGCGATGTAGAGCAGCCGCTGCCGCTGAACCAGGACGGCACCGATATGGCCGGCGCCAGCGAGCGGGTCGCGCACGTGGCCGAATGCCTGCCGGAAATCTGCACGCTCGACTGCGGCACGATGAACTTCGCCGAAGCCGACTACGTCATGACCAATACACCCGGTATGTTACGCGCGATGGGACAGATGATGACCGATCTCGGCGTACGCCCGGAAATTGAAGTTTTCGAAACCGGCCACCTGTGGTTTGCCAAGCAATTGGTTGCAGAAGGCATCATCCAGAACCCGGTCATGATTCAGATGTGCATGGGCATTCCCTGGGGTGCGCCGGACGACTTGAACACCTTCATGGCGATGGTCAACAACACCCCGGAAAACTGGACTTTTTCGGCGTTTTCGATCGGCCGCAACGAAATGCCCTACGCCGCGGCGGCGGTACTCGCCGGTGGCAACGTTCGGGTCGGCCTGGAAGACAACCTGTGGCTGGAAAAGGGTGTGCTCGCAACCAATGCTCAGCTGGTAGAAAAAGCCGCGACCATTGTGACCAATATGGGCGCCACGCTGATGACGCCGGCGCAGGTGCGCGACAAGCTGCAGCTGCACAAACGCGCGCCGATTGCCAAATAACGGAGTAACGATATGCCTGAAGTCAAAACGGCCGCCATCATCGGCGGCGGGGTAATCGGCGGCGGCTGGAGCGCACGTCTGCTCGAAAACGGCATCGACCTGCGGGTTTACGATCCGGCGCCCGATGCGCAGGCGAAACTGGATGCAGTATGCGCTAATGCCGAGCAGGCATTCGCCGCTCTGAGCCAAATCCGCTGCGCCGAGCGAGGCAGCGTCAGCTGGCAACAAACCGCGGCAGCGGCGGCCAGTGGCGCAGATCTGATTATCGAATCGGTGCCCGAACGCCTCGACATCAAGCGCGCGGTTTACACCGAAATCGAAACCGCGGCGGCCGCCGACGCAATCATTACATCATCGACTTCCGGCATCATGCCGACCGAACTGCAGGCCGAAATGAAACATCCCGAGCGCCTGATGGTCGCGCATCCGTTCAACCCGGTTTATCTACTGCCGCTGGTCGAACTGGTCGCCGGTGAAAAAACCGATGTGAAATACATCGAATGGGGCAAACGGTTCTTCGCCGGGATCGGCATGCACCCGCTGCACTGCCGCGTCGAAATCGAGGGCTTCTTGTCGGATCGCCTGCAGGAAGCCCTATGGCGCGAGGCGCTATGGCTACTGCACGACAAGGTCGCGACCGCCGAGGAAATCGACACCGCCATCGCTTACGGCCCAGGCCTGCGCTGGGCGCAGATGGGTACCATGCAGACATTCCACCTGGCCGGCGGCGAAGGCGGCATGCGGGCGATGCTGGCGATGTTCGGCCCCTGCCTGAAGTGGCCCTGGACTAAACTCATGGACGTACCCGAACTGTCCGACGAGTTTGTCGACGAGGTCGGTGAGCAGTGCGAACAACAGGCCGGCGGACTGTCCCCGCGCGATCTCGAGCGCGTGCGCGACAGCAACCTAATCGCAATTCTACAGGCGCTCAGGGGTAACAATTGGGGCGCGGGCAAAACCCTGGCTAACTACGAACAACAACTAATGCAAGCTACCAGCGACGGTTAATGGCGTGCAATTATTGATTAATGCCATCCCTGCGCAAGCGCGACCCTCGCGTGGTCACCAATAATTCTGGGTCAGAGTAAAAATTAATTTTTGCTCTGACCCAGAATTATTGGTGCGCGGGGATGATTTGAATATTTGGAGAGATACATGCACTTCGGACTCAGTTTTGAACAAGAAATGATCGTCGATACGGTCAGGGCATTTGTCGAAAATGAAATCTATCCCTACGAGGCGGAAGTCGAACGCAGCGGTGAAGTGCCGCTCGAACTCGGCCACGAGATCCGCGACAAGTGTATCGAGGCCGGTTATTTTGCCGCCAACATTTCCGAGGAATTTGGCGGCGGAGGTCTGGGTCACCTCGACTTCACCCTGCTCGAACGCGAACTCGGTCGCGCCTCCAACGGCTTGGCGGTATTTTTCGGGCGCCCATCGGGCATATTGCAGGCCTGCAATGCGGAGCAGCGCGAACGCTACCTGCTGCCGGCGGTTAGCGGCGAGAAATTCGACGCCCTGGCAATGACCGAGCCCGGCGCCGGTTCCGATGTGCGCGGTATGCAGTGCAGCGCTAGGCAGGACGGCAGCGACTGGATTATCAACGGCAGCAAGCATTTCATTAGCCATGCCGACATTGCCGATTTCGTTATTGTCTTCGTCGCCACCGGCGAACAGGAAACGCCGCGTGGCATCAAGAAAAAAATTACTTGCTTCCTGGTGGACCGAGGCGAGCCCGGATTTGAAATCAGGAAGGGCTACAACTCGGTCAGCCACCGCGGTTACCAGAATTGTATTCTCAATTTCGATAACTGCCGTGTTCCCGCAACGCAAATCCTGGGCGAGCTGCACGGCGGCTTCGATGTCATGAACGAATGGCTCTACGCCACTCGGCTGACGGTTGCCGCAACCAGCGTCGGCCGCGCGCGCCGCGCCTTCGAATACGCCCTGCCCTATACCGTCGAACGCAAGCAGTTCGGTCAGCAAATCGGCAAGTTCCAGGGGGTGTCGTTCAAACTGGCCGACATGATCACCGAAATCGACGCCGCCGACTGGCTGACGCTGGCCGCCGCCTGGCGCCTCGATCAAGATCTCGACGCCAACCGCGAAATCGCCAGCGCCAAGGTTTACGCCACCGAAATGTTGGCGCGCGTGACCGACGAGGCGATCCAGATTTTCGGCGGCATGGGTTTGATGGACGAACTTCCGCTAGAGCGCTTTTGGCGCGATGCCCGGGTCGAACGCATCTGGGACGGCACCTCCGAGATCCAACGTCACATCATCTCGCGCGAACTGCTACGTCCGCTGGGCGGTTGATACAGCGATGCGTTTAGAGAGACTCCTGCGCCCAAAATCGATTGCCGCCATCGGCGGATTGCAGGCCGGCCGCGTCGTCGAGCAATGCCAACTAATGGGCTTCGCAGGCGAAATCTGGCCGGTGCATCCGAATAAAAGCGAAGTCCATGGATTGCCGGCCTATCGCTCGGTCGCGGATTTGCCGGGCAGCCCCGATGCCGCTTTTATCGGCGTCAATCGAAATCTCACGATTGACGTAGTCAAGCAACTACGAGCGCGCGATTGCGGCGGCGGGGTCTGTTTTGCCGCGGGCTTCGTCGAAGCCGACGCAACCGGCGCGGATCTGCAGGCCGAATTAACCGCGGCCGCGGGCCAGATGCCGCTGCTGGGGCCGAATTGTTACGGCTTTATCAACTATGCCGACGGCGCTTTGCTGTGGCCGGATCAGCAGGGCGGCAAGCGCCTCGACAACGGCAGCACCGGGGTCGCCATCATTGCGCAATCGTCCAATATCGCGATTAACTTTACGATGCAAAAGCGGGGGCTGCCGTTGGCCTATGTCTTTACCGTCGGCAACCAGGCGCTGGTCGGCATTTCCGAACTTGCGCTTAACCTGCTGGACGATCCGCGCGTCACCACGCTCGGCATTTATATCGAAGGCTTCGATTCGGTAACGGCCTTCGAGCAGCTCGCAACCAAGGCGCGCCAATCGAACAAGCCGGTTTTGGTGTATAAGGTCGGCAAGAGCCAACAGGCGCAGGTCGCGGCGCTGTCACACACGGCGTCGCTGGCCGGTTCGCATGCGATCAGCAGCGCATTTCTCGAACGCAACGGATTCGGTCAGGTGGATTCTATCCCGGCGTTCCTGGAAACCCTGAAATTGCTGCACCATTACGGTCCGCTGGACGGTTACCGGATATCGTCGATGAGCTGCTCGGGCGGCGAGGCCAGCATTATTGCCGACGCCGCGGAAAAACGCCGGGTCTACTTTCCAGAGCTCGAAACAACCCAGAAAAAATCGCTGCAACAGGTGCTGGGACCGCTGGTAAACGTCGCCAATCCGCTCGACTATCACACTTACAGTTGGGGTAACCGCGAAGTCATGCAGGCCACCTATACCGCGATGACCGCAATTGGATTCGATATGAACTATCTGATCCTCGATTTCCCGCATCCGGTGCGCTGCGATGATTGGGAATGGCACATCGCGGTCGACGCCTTCGAAGCCGCGCTTAGCGCCAGCCAGGCGCGCGGCGCCTTCGTCGTCGGCATGGCGGAAAACATCCCCGAAGATTATACCGACAATTACAGTGAGCGCGGTATCGTCAGCTTTTACGGTATCGACGAAGCCCTGCAGGCGACCGAAATCGCGGCCGATATCGGTATCGCCTGGAAGCGGGAGCCGCCCGCGCCGCTATTAGCACTGCCCAGGCCCGGCGGGCAGCGGGTTATCCTCGATGAAGCCGCTGCCAAGCAGGTGATGCAACAGGCGGGAGTACCAATTCCGCGCGGCGGATGCGTCGATTCGGTCGAAGCCGCGCAGCAACTCGCCGCCAAGCTCGGCTATCCGCTGGTGCTAAAGGCGTTGGGCATTGCGCACAAAACCGAGCACAATGCGGTGTGCCTGAATCTGAACTCGGCTCAACAGGTCGCGTCGGCGGCTACGGAATTACTCAGACTGAGCGATCGACTCTATCTAGAGACCATGCAAGCGTCGCAGGTCGAACTCATAGTCGGCGTCACGCGTGACCCGCAATTTGGGCTGGTGCTTACGATCGGTAGCGGCGGTATCCTGGTCGAATTGCTAAATGACAGTAAAACGCTGTTGATGCCCGCTACCCGTGCCGAGATCGAAGCAGCCCTGGTAGGCCTGAAATCTGCGCCTCTGCTGGCGGGTTATCGCGGTCGGCCAACGGCCGACACCGGAGCCGCGGTCAGCGCCATTTTGGCGATCCAGGCATATGCGATATCGCAGGCGAGTTCAATCATCGAGCTTGATATCAATCCCTTATTAATCGGCGCAGAGGGAGCAGGCGTTTTCGCCGCCGATGCGCTTATCGTTTTAGAGGAGCAGGAATAAATGTCAGATGTCATTATCACGCGCACCGAAGGCGCGATTCTCGAGATTACGCTGGACCGGCCCAAGGCAAACGCCATCGATTTACGAACCAGCCGCCTGATGGGTGAAACCTTTAAGGCGTTTCGCGACGATCCCGAGCTGCGGGTTGCAATTGTCAAAACCGCGGGCGACCGATTTTTTAGCGCCGGTTGGGATCTCAAAGCCGCCGCCGATGGCGACGCTGTCGATGGCGACTACGGGGTCGGCGGTTTCGCCGGATTGCAGGAACTGCGCGGCTTGAACAAGCCGGTGGTCGCGGCGGTTAGCGGCATGGCCGTCGGCGGCGGTTTCGAGCTAATGCTATCGGCGGATTTGATCTATGCCGCGGATCATTCGACCTTTGCATTGCCGGAAATCACGGCCGGCACCCTGGCCGACGCGGCCACGATCAAGCTACCCAAGCGTATTCCCTATCACATCGCGATGGAAATGTTATACCTCGGGCGCTGGATGGATACCGCGGAAGCGCAGCGCTGGGGTTTGATCAACGAAGTTCTGCCCGCAGACCGGTTGATGGAACGTGTCTGGGCCGTGGCGCGCGAATTGGCCGCCGGGCCGCCGCTGGTATTCGCATCGATCAAGGAAGTCGCGCGCGAAGCCGAATCGATGCAGTTCCAGGAAGCGATGAACTGGGTCACCAAGCGCCAGTTCGAGACGGTCGATAGACTCTACGGAAGCGAGGATAACCTGGAAGGTTTCAAGGCTTTCGCCGAAAAGCGCGATCCGGTGTGGAAGGGTAAGTGATTTTTTGGCTGCCGCAGACAGCCGCAACAGGCCTAGCGTAATTTGCTTGGCGCCGGCGCTGCTTTCGGCCCGCGGGGCCCGATATATCCGGGAACCTGTCCTGCCGGCGTTTAATGAATCGCCGTTTGCGCGGGGAAAAGCGTACCGCGTCATTCCCGCGCAAGCCTGCGCGGCGCGGCGGAAATCTTGTTAAAATTGCCGATTTGTTGTGAGATCCCGAGACGTCGGACCGCCGCTTACGTGGGGATGACGGTTGATGAATAGGAGATGACGGTTAGAGAATATGAATAACGATACGCCCCTATGGACGCCGAGTCAGGCCAGCATCGATGCGGCCAATATGACCGCTTTCATCGCCCAGGTAAATCGACGACATGACTTGTCGATTGCGGACTACGATGCGCTTTACCAATGGTCGATCGACGACAAGGAAAATTTTTGGTCCGAGATCTGGGATTTCTGCGGCATCGTCGGCGAACGCGGCGAACGCATCCTCATCGATGGCGATGAAATCGAAAAGGCGCAATGGTTTCCCGACGCGAGCCTCAACTTCGCCGAGAACCTGCTGCGTAAGAAGAACAACGAAATCGCGATTTACTTTCGCGCCGAGGATCAAGTCGACTACAGGCTGACCTACGAGGAACTCTACGCGCAGGTAGCGAGCCTCGCCGCCTGGCTCAAATCGAAGGGACTAAACCCGGGCGAGCGCGTCGCCGCCTATCTCCCCAACATACCCGAAGCGGTGGTGGCGATGCTGGCCGCCACCAGCCTTGGCGCGGTCTGGACCTCGACTTCGCCCGATTTTGGCGCCGATAGCGTGGTCGATCGCTTCGGCCAGACCGAGCCGCGTTTTCTGTTTACGGTCGACGGCTATTTTTATAACGGCAAGTCCCACGAAATCAGCGACAAGATCACCCAAATCCGCAGCCGGGTAACAAGCATCGAGCAGGTGGTGCAGATCGATCTGGCCGGATTCGGCAATAATATCGGTGCCGTCGACTGGGCCGGCATCATCGCCAACCCGGTAGGCGAAATCGATTTTGTGCCGCGCCGATTTAACGATCCCCTCTACGTCTTGTACTCGTCCGGCACCACCGGTATGCCCAAATGCATAACGCATAAGGTCGGCGGCACGCTGATCCAGCATTTGAAGGAGCATATGCTGCATTGCGACCTGCACCCGGGAGATCGGGTCTTTTATTTCACCACGCTGGGCTGGATGATGTGGAACTGGCTGGTGAGCGCACTCGCCAGCATGGCGGCGTTGGTATTGTACGACGGTTCGCCGTTTTACCCCGATGGCGAAGTATTGTGGCGTTACGCCGAGGAAATCGATTTGACTTTTTTCGGCACCTCGGCCAAGTACATCGACGCAATGAAAAATGCCGGGCTCAAACCGCAGGGGAAATTCGACCTGGACGCGTTACGCACGCTTGCATCTACCGGCTCGGTGCTCGCGCCCGAGAGTTTCGATTACGTATACGGCAACATCAAACAGGATATTTGCCTGGCATCGGTATCGGGCGGCACCGATATCGTTTCCTGTTTTGTCATCAGCTGTCCGCTGCTGCCGGTTTACCGCGGCGAAATCCAATGCCGCGGCCTCGGTTTGGCGGTTGCGGTTTTCGACGATGACGGCCACTCGCTGCGCAACCGCAAAGGCGAGTTGGTCTGCACCGCAACCTTCCCCTGCCAGCCGGTATATTTCTGGGGCGATCCCGGGGGTGAGAAATACCATGACGCCTATTTCGCGCGTTTCGACAATGTTTGGCACCACGGCGACTACGTCATGCTGACCGATCATAACGGCATTGTCATCTACGGCCGCTCGGACGCCACCCTGAATCCCGGCGGCGTGCGTATCGGCACCGCCGAAATCTACCGTCACGTCGAGCAGCTAGAGGAAGTCGTCGAAAGCATTGTTGTCGGGCAAGACTGGCAAGACGACGTGCGCGTGGTGCTGTTCGTCGTACTGCAAGCGGGGCAGGATCTGGATGACGGACTAACGGCCAGAATCCGTCAAACCATACGCGACAAATGCACTCCGCGCCACGTACCGGCAAAGGTGGTACAGGTGGCGGATATTCCGCGCACCAAATCGGGCAAGATCGTCGAGCTCGCGGTGCGCGAAGTGGTGCACAACCGCCCGGTCAAAAACCTGCACTCACTCGCCAACCCGGAAGCGCTCGAGCTTTACCGGGACCTGGCGCAATTGCAAGACTAAGTCTTGAATCGCAGCACCGCCCTGCTCAACTGGACGCTGTTACTAGTGCTGGTAGCGCTATGGGGTACTTCGTTTATGGCTACCGCCATCGCGGTCGAAACGGTCGATCCGGTTGCAGTCGTATTTTATCGCCTGGCGTTAGGTGCGGTAATACTGTCGCTGGTTGTCTATGCGCGCGGCGATCCGCTGCCGCTGGAATGGCGTACCTGGGCCGGATTCCTGGTGATGGCCATCGCCGGAAACGCGCTGCCGTTTTTTCTAATTTCCTGGGGACAGCAAACAATCGACTCGGGCGTCGCCGGCATGATCATGGCAATCATGCCGCTTTTGACCATGGTGTTCGCACATTATTATGTCGACGGCGAAACCCTGAATCGTTACAAGCTGATCGGATTTGCCCTCGGTATCACCGGCGTGGTGCTGCTGCTGGGGCCGGTATTCGAAGGCGGCGGCCGCGAGTTTTGGAGCGGGCTCGCGATTTTCACCGCGGCCACCTGCTACGCGGTTAACACCATTTTGATAAAACGCCTGCCGCGCTTCAGCCCGATGGTCGGCGCCTGCGGCGTATTGATCATGGCGAGCCTGATCATGTTCCCGTTGTGGCTGATCGCGGGGCCCGCAAACAACAATGCCAGCCAGGACTCGATGGTCGCGGTGATTTGGCTCGGCATCGCGCCGACCGGGATTGCGACCATCGTGTTATTTTGGGTTGTCGATCGCGCCGGACCGACCTTCCTGTCCACCATCAATTATCTGATCCCGGTGGTGGCTTTTTTATGTGGTGCCTGGCTGCTTGCCGAACCGGTGAGCTGGCTCCATTTCGTCGCCCTGGGCGCGATCCTCGGCGGCATCGGCATTACTCGTATCAGGCTGAAGCCAGCGCTTCGGTAAAGTGCTCGACAAAGGCGTTCACCCGGGCCGAGCGCGCCAGGTCCGGGTGGGTCAAAATCCATAAACCCGTGGTCAATTCGTCGACGGGCACTTCCAGTCGCTCGAGCAGCGCCGAATGATCGCCCAGAAAACAGGGTAACAAGGCGAGACCGATTCCTGCCTCGGCGGCGATCCGCAAGGCAACGAAGGAATCACAACGCATACCGATGTTAGGCCGTTCGATCGTTGCATCGAACCAGGCGCCTATCGGAGTGACCGCCAGGCTGTCGGCACAACCTATCCAGCGCTCATTAAAAATAGCTTGCCCCATGTTCGCGATAAAGCCGGGGGCCGCGTAAATGCCAAATTTCATGTCGCACAGCCGGCGACCGACCAGATTTGCCTCCGGTTGCCCGGTAGGTCGAATCGCGACATCGGCGTCGCGCCGGTTGAGATCGAGAATATTGTTAGTGACCAGCAAGTCGACCACGATATGCGGATAATTCTGCCGAAAACTCGCCAGGTGCGGCCCCAGCATCGAGAGCATGAAACTATCGGTAGTGGTCACGCGCAATTCGCCTTCGAGTTTGAGTTCGTGACCGGCGATCTGCCGCTGCATATTGAACAGCGTGTTTTCCACCTCGCGCGCGGCGGTTATCATTTTTTCCGCTTCCGGGGTCAAGACGTAACCCGCCTGGCCTCGATCGAAGATACGGCAATTGAGGTTTTGCTGAAATTTATCGATGCGGCGTAACACCGTGGTCCGGTTCACTTCGAGTTCGCGCGGCCGCGGCAACCGAACCCTTGTTCGCGACCATCAAAACATAGCGTAGGTTATCCCAGTTGATATGCTGCATTTATGCAGCACTATAACGCAAAAATGACTAATTTGATGTAAAAATATTACATGTTAGCATAACAGTTTCGATGCAACCGATCGCAGGTGAGGTTACGGATACCGGCAGCAAACGCCGGCATCGCTAAGCGATTACCGATTAACAACCTGAAAATCCGACAAATCCTGATGGAACAGCTGCTCGACCGGCCCGAATTTCAAAGCGCAATTATTCCGTTTTTTGTCGCTTTGCTGGTTTACGGCGGATTGCGGAAACTGGTCGCGCCGGCCTGGATGCTCGCCCTGTTCGCCGCATTCCTGATTGCATCCGGCCTTATCAACGGTCTCAATTTAATACCGCTTACCGGCACTCGAAAAATCATCCTGCTGATACTGGGTTCGCTAATCCTGGCGTGTCTGGCACCCTACCTGATTAGGCGGCTAAAGCTGCAGCGAGTCGCGCTACCGGTGCTGTCAATTCTGGCTTTGTTGTGGGTCTTCGGCAGAGTCGTGATGCGTATGGAGTTAACCGGCATGGTTCTGTTCCTGGCGGCGGGCGTGGCACTGATTGTGTGGTTGCTGTGGAGCTTCGACCGAATTGCCGACGACGACGCCAGGTTTCACGCTGCGGGCCTCGCGCTACTGCTTGGCATCGGCCTGTGCGCCACCGCCGCCGCTTCCGCGCTGCTGGGGCAACTCGCTTTAAGCATCGCCGCCGCGACCGGCGGCGTGTTGCTGGCCTGGGTATTTACGGGCAGCGCGACGGGCTCCGGCAGGACCCAAACTTCGTTCTCGATCCTGCCTTATGTTTTAGCGGCGAGTTTACTCGGCCTGGCAGCCGTCATATTCGCGCGCCTGCCATGGTACGCACTGATACCCTTGGCGGCGATACCGCTCGCGACCAGCCTGATACCGGTAAAACCCGCTACGCGTTTTTTTAGAGCACTGTTAAACAGCATGCCTGGACTAATCATTGCCCTGTCCACGGCCGTCTGGGTCTGGCAGGCGGGCAACTCAAACTCGTCGGGGTATTAGAACGATTCGGCCCCGCTTGGGGTCATACCATATGAAATGTATTAACATAGGAGACACCAATGAAAAAACTGATTCTAACGGCAAGCCTGGTCCTGTTGCCCATTAATGCTCTACTGGCCGCCGGCTACACGGTCGATCCAGCACATACCTATGTCAGCTTCGCGATCAATCACCTCGGATTTTCGACCATGCGCGGCAAGTTCGACCGACAATCGGGTTCTCTCGACTACGACCCCGGCAGCAAAAAAGCTTCGGTCACAATCGAAATCGACGCCGCCTCGATCGATACGGGTCACGATAAACGCGATCAGCATTTAAGTTCGCCCGATTTTCTCAACGCGGTGGAACACCCGACCATTACCTTCAAGTCCACCAAGGCGGGCTGGAGTGGCGGTAATCTCGCTTCCGTAACCGGTGATTTGACCATTCTGGGGGTGAGCAAGCCCGTCACCTTGAAAGTCGACTCGATCAATTGCGGCCAGCACCCGTTTAACAAGAAACAGGTTTGCGGATTCGACGCCAGCGGATCGATCAAGCGTAGCGATTTTGGCGTCAACTACGGGCTTCCGGCGATCGGCGAAGTGCTGGATCTGCAGATCGAGCTAGAGGCTTTTAAGAACTAACCCGTCAACCGATCCGGCCGCGGTTCTATAGTCCCCGGTCGGGTCGGATTTCTATGCAGGTGTAATGGTGATGGTTAGTAAATTCAGACCCGGTTAGTTTTATTGGCCGGAGGTTTTTGCATTTTCGAAAAACGACCCAGGGAGATCAGACATGAAAACTGTATCAAAACTGCTATTGGTAATCACGGCCTTGACGCTATCCGGGCCCGGCTTTGCGGCAAAGGATCCGCTGAAAAAGGCAATCAAGGCGCGCCAGGGTGAAATGCAGCTGCGCTCATTCAATGCCGGGCCGCTGTTCGCGATGGCCAAGGGAGAAATCGAATACGACGCCGCCATGGCGTCGACGCTCGCCGGAAACCTGAAATTAATGCTCGACCTCGACAATGGCCGCGCCTGGGCCAAGGGTTCGGACATGGATAATTACAAGGGCGAAACCACGGCGCTAGCGAAAATCTGGACCACCTATCCCGAAATCGGTAAATACGGCAAGAAGTATGCCGCGGCGGTTAACGATCTGGCGGCCGCTGCCGGCAACGGCCGCGGCGCGCTTAAATCCAAAATCGGCGCGCTGGGTAAGTCCTGCAAGGGCTGTCATGACGAGTTCCGCGAAAAACAGTAACGGCCGAACTCCGTTGCAAGGATTTGAACTCGAAAAAGTCTGGGACCCGGTGACACGCATGTGGCACTGGGTCCTGGTGCTCGCGGTCAGCGTCGGCTGGAGCTTCGGCAAGTTCATGTCTTTCGATACCATCCAGTGGCATTTCTACCTCGGCTACCTGATTCTCGCCCTGATGCTGTTTCGTTTCCTGTGGGGATTCATCGGCCCCGCTACGGTGTCTTATCGCGCAATCATCCCGACGCCCGCGTCGTTAATCGCATATCTTAAGAATATCGGCCGGCGGCAGCCGAGCGGATCGCGCGGCCATAATCCGCTTGGTTCGATATCGGTAATAGCAATGCTGATATTCATTACGGCGCAGGGTATAACCGGGCTTTTTATCGAATCCGACGATTTTTTCGAGTATGGCCCGCTGGCCGGTTATGTGTCCGAAGCGACGGTAAGCCGGTTGACCTGGTGGCATCACTTTAACGCCGATGTCATCATGGTTTTGGTAGGGCTGCACGTCGCGGCCATATTATTCTACCTGCTGTGGAAACGAGAAAATCTGATCAAACCGATGATCAGCGGCTGGAAATGGGTTAAACGCGATCAGGCCGAATCTTGATTAACCCGGCGACGCTATACAGCGCGATCAAGTCTTCCACTGGCTGATCGAATTGGCGTAGTAGTGCAGCACATCCTCCGATTCCCCGCCGACGCGATACAACCCGTCCCTGTAATCGATAAATCCGCGGCCTTCCAGCATCGCCAGCGCAGCCGCGAGCACGCCTTCGCAGGCGCTGGCCGAAATTGTTATCGGCGCGCCCTGCGCCTGCAACTGCGCGATGCGCTCGACCGCCAGCGATTTTAGTTCGAGTTCGCTCAGCCAATCCCGTTTACTTGCCAGCAGGCATTCGCTCATCAATGCCACCGGCAGCACCGGCACTACCGCGGCGATTTCATCCATCAACCGTTGACTTAACAGCCTGATATTTTCAAACCGACTGCCCTGGTCGAGCGCCGGCAAATCGATATCCCGCTCCTGACAAAACTGAAGCATCGACAGCGGATGGCCGAAATTGACGCTGGCGTAGCCGAATCGCAGCCAGCGTTTCTTGCGCGACATCAGCAGAGTTTTAAACGCGAACCTGACACTTGTCTTGATCACAAACCAGGCGCTCCTGCGGACGGCCGTGGGATCGAGCCTGCGCACCAGGCTCAAATCCTCGACTACGCGATCGTAGTTTATCCCGACCGGGACGAAGACGACATCGCGGTCATGCTCGCGGTGATAATCACGCAGCATGTAATCGAGAAACCCCTGTTTCGGCGCGCGCAGCCGCCCATCGCGGGTCAGGCCGCCCTCGAGAAAAACGGCCTGGCAAACTCCGGCGCGGGTGGCCAGATTGACGTAACGTTCGAGCACCCGCCGATAGAGCGCGTTGCGCGAATTACGGCGCACGAAAAAAGCGCCCATGGATTTAATCAGCGTTTGCAGCGGCCAGATCCGGGCCCATTCGCCAACAGCGTAGGACAGCGCGGTTTTCTCAGCGGCCAGAAAAGACACCAAAACGTAATCCATATTGCTGCGATGATTCATGACGAATACGACGCTCGCATCGGGATCGATGCGCGACAACTCACCATCGTCATGGAAACCGACGCGCACCCGGTATAACAACCTTCCCAGCGATTTGGCCAGCCAGTAGCCAAAACGAAAATAAACATAGGCGTTGAATGAAGGCGCGATCTCGTTGGCGTAGCGGAAAACCTTGGCCTGCACGACTTCCTTGGGCATATTGTTTTCGGCGGCGAAATCTTTCATCGCCGCTACCACCTTGTCATCAAAAACCAGCTGATCGACCAGCGCCTGCTTGCGCGTTAGCTGGAACGGCCTGATTTCGATATCGAGACGGGTGTTGACCTCCTCGATGACGCGATTGACGCGGCGTCGCAAGTACCAGCGGAACCCGGGCAACAGCACGCGGTCCAGCACTAGCAACAAGGCCGTAATCGACAGCAGTAGAAACAGCCAGAATGGAAGCGTGATCGAACTTTCCATAACGAATCAGTGTGGCATGTTCGCCCGGCGACTACCAATAATTTAGAGTTAGGGGTTGTTCAACCGCGCCAGACTGCGATAGTGTCCATGGCGGCAAACTGCATGTCCATGCTGACCCCGGATCAGGTCAAGCTGGTGAGACCCCCAAGCTTAATAACGAGGGTGAGATATGCGGGCTAGGAACGCAGGTAGGAAGCGCCGTTGACATCGACGATGCAACCGGTCATGAATTCGGGCGCTTCCAGCGCCAGGAAAGCGATGGTTTTGCCCAATTCCTCGGGTTGCGCGACCCGTCCGATGCTGCTCTGATTTCTGATATTATCTCCCTCCGCCGAAGCCAGCACTGCGGCCGCCATTTCGGTCTCGACAAACCCCGGGGCCACGGTATAAACAAATACGCCCCTGGGACCCAGCGCCTGCGCCAGCGATTGTCCCATGGCGTTCATCCCGGCCTTGGAGGCGCCGTACCAGGGCATTAGCGGTTCGCCGCGAAACGCCCCGCGTGACGACAGGTTGACGATGCGCCCGCCACCGCGGTCAATCATTTTTTTACCCGCGCAGAAACACAGATTGGCGGCGGCGGTGAGATTGGTATCGACGATGCGGCGCCAGGTCTCCCGCCAGGTGTCGTAATCGATATCCTCGAAATTAAGACGCTGCGAAATTCCGGCGTTATTAACCAGCACATCCAGTCCGCCGAAAGCTCGATCGGCCTGTTCGATCAATTGTTGCGCGGCTTCGGCGTCGACGATATCGCACTGAAACAATTGATGGCCGTCACCCGGCGTCGCCTCGGCGCGTTCAAGGTTAGCGTTGTAATGCACCCCGATTCTGGCGCCGCGGGAAGCACATTCAAATGCCGCCGCGCGACCAATGCCGCCCGAGGCCCCGGTAATCAGTACTGATATGCTGGTAGTCATATTCATAACGTCCTGTCGACTCGCCGCAATGATAATGGAAATAGGAAACGAACCCCAGTAACTTGAAATACTTGCTCCAAAACTAGCAGTGCCGACAGCATTAAATCCTATGATCGGCATTGTCGCCAAACAAAAAAACTATCCGGCGTGGCCGCTGAGACCAAAAAACGAACAGTCCCGGCGACGGCCGTTAACGGCTAGAGGTGGGATAGTATGACTTGATGACGGCGACGGCAGTGGTCGGAGCAGCGTCAAACTAAGTGTGGATTCGCCGCTACAGATCGTGAAGTTTTAATCTGCGGGAACCTGCCCGACATGAGGTGTAAGCTAATCGGGCATTCCGTCGAGCGGCGGTAAACCGCGCGGGATATTTTTAGCAGCGTCGTAAAACGGCGGCGCAACCAGTTCGATCGGACAATCCTTGCCGTTACGATCGGCGATGACGAGACCGGCGGCCGTCATGGCTGCGGCCGAATCGAACAGCCCAAACCCGACGCCGCACTGCAGATAAGGCGAAATTTCGTAGGCGCTCACCCGGCCCAGGGATTCACCGGCGGACTTGATCGCGGCACCATAGCGCAGCGAGCGGGGTTCGCATTTAAAACCGGTGAATCGGGTTTCCCGGCTCGCCCCTTTGAGCGCGTCGCGGCCAATAAAGCCGTGACTGTCCAGGTCAACGAACCTGCCTAGCCCCATATCGTAAGGCGTCGTCTCCCAGCCCATATCCGTACCGTAATTTAGAATGCCGCCCTCGATGCGGCGAATGTTCATCGCCAACTGGCTACAACCCGCCATACCGAACTCGGCGCCGGCGTCGATCAGGTGATCCCACAGGGCGGGCCCGTCAACCTCGGGATCCAGGTTGTAAACCTCGAAACCCAGCTCGGCCGACCAGCCGGTACGGCTTACCAGCACCTCCTGTCCGCCCATGCGACCCTGGAAAGCATCGAAATATTTAAAGCCCGGCGGCGCGGCGCGGTCACAGGCGCGCGCCAGCACCGCCATCGAGTCGGGCCCCTGCACCTGCAGCACCCAGGACCGGGGATCGTGGATCTCGACCGTGAAATCATGGGCATGGGCCACCAACCAGAGGTAAACATCGGCATCGGCATGCACGTACCAGTAGCGATCCGTGTCCAGTTTGAACAGGATACCGTCGCAAACCAGACCACCGCCTTGATGGCACAACAGGCCGTAACTGCCGCGCCCCACATCTAACCCGTCACAGGGGCGGGTGAACAAATAATTGATGAATTTAATCGCGTCCCGTCCGCGAATTTCGACCGGTCGCTCCGGCACGTCGAATAAGCCGACCGATTTTCGCAGCGCCCAGTACTCCGCCTCCGTATCCCCGCCGATCGATAACAGCACCAATCGACCGGCATATTCGCCACACAGCGCGTTTTCGTTCCAGCTGCGGGAAAACCAGGGAGACCTGGCGCAATGGCTAATGACCTTGAGTTGCCTGGGCGACAAAAGATGCTCTTTAAATTTAATCAGGGCGAATGTTCGGCGCAACCTATTAAACGCAAACCCGAGCCCGGATTCAATCGGAGATTAGCCCGCAAACGCTTACTTCCCCTGAGCCTCCTGGATCGGATTGCCGAACACCCAATAGTGAGCCGTGCCATCCTCATTGTAGGGCGCACCCCTGAGCAGCTTGATCAGCTCGAGCCGCCGGTTTGCAATCAGCGCGTCGATCAGCAGCTGGAAACCAGTTTGATCGTAGTAATGACTGCGCGTCGATATTACCAATATTCCCCCGGGGCGCACCAGTTGCAGCAGTACCTCCAGGGCTTCGGGAGGCACATGTCCCAGGGTAAAAACACCCACCGATATCACCGCGTCGTAGCTAGCGGCGGCAAACGAATCGTTGGCACGCAGCATTTCGATGCCGCCGTTCAACCGCCGATAAACCCCGCTCGCTCGCGCCTGTTGGGTCATCGCTTCGGAAAGATCGAAACCATCGATACAGCGATATCCGAGAGCAGCCAGTTCTATCCCGACCAGACCGGTGCCGCAACCGGCATCGAGCAGTGCAGCGCCGGTATCCGCGAGATACCGCTGCAGCAGTCTGGCGCCACACACCGGGCCGCTATAGCCGGCGTTATCGATATCCAGATTGTAGCTGGGCGCCCAGTCGTCGTAATAGGCCCTGACCTTTTGCGGGTCCCCGTCGAGGTGTAAGGCAGCGTCAATCGCCGGGTTACCGGAAATCTTGTCATCGCTCATGCCCGCAGGGTATCACGAAAGCGGCCGTTATCATGCGGTTCCGGCTGCCGCAGATATGCGTCATGCGGGCATTGTCCTGCGATCGATGCAGCTGCTACCATTGGCGGCGAATATATCCGAACCGGAAAATCCGATGGCTGGCGACGACCCCCTGCTGCAACCGTTTCAGCTCAAGCACCTGACATTCAAAAACCGGTTGATGACGTCCTCGCACGAACCGTCTTATACCGAGAACGGCATGCCCAAACAGCGCTACCGACTGTATCACGCGGCGCGCGCGCAGGCCGGGCTGGCGATGACCATGACTGCGGGTTCCGCGCTAGTGTCGAAAGACAGCCCGCCGGCATTCGGCAATATCCTCGCTTATAAGGAAGAGGTGGTGCCCTGGATGCGCGAACTCACCGACAGCTGCCACCAACACGATTGCAAAGTCATGATTCAGCTAACCCACCTGGGACGCCGGGCGCACTGGAATCACTCCGACTGGTTACCGACACTGTCACCCTCCGGGGTGCGCGAGCCGGCGCATCGCGCCTTCCCCAAGATCATCGAAGACTGGGACATCGAACGCGTCGTCGCCGATTACGCCTTGGCTGCCGAGCACATGCAGACAGCCGGGCTCGACGGTATCGAACTGGAATGTTACGGGCATTTAATCGACCAGTTCTGGTCGCCGGTAACCAATTTCCGCGACGACGACTGGGGCGGCGCGCTCGACAATCGTTTACGATTTACCCGGCTGGTTCTGACGCGATCCGCGCCCGGGTATCTGCCGACTTCATCGTCGGCTTGCGCCTCGTCGTCGACGAACAAATGGAAAACGGCATTACGCGCGAGGTCGGCCTCGAAATCGCGCGCCGCATGGTCGCCGGCGGGCAAATCGATTTCCTCAACGTCATTCGCGGGCACATCGACACCGACGCCGCGCTAACCGATGTCATCCCGGTGCAGGGCATGATCTCTTCTCCGCATCTCGACTTTGCCGGTGAAGTCCGTGCGGCGACCCGGTTCCCGGTATTTCACGCGGCCAGAATTGCCGACGTCGCCAGTGCGCGCCACGCGATTTCCAGCGGTAAACTCGACATGGTCGGCATGACGCGCGCGCATATCGCCGACCCGCTGATAGTACAAAAGCTGAGCGAGGGGCGTGAGCATGACATTCGCCCCTGCGTCGGCGCGACCTACTGTCTCGACCGAATATACTTGTCCGGCGAAGCCCTTTGCATCCACAACCCGGCCAGCGGTCGCGAAGCGACGATGCCGCATCAAATCAGCCGGCAAAGCGGGCAGCCGCAAAAGATCGTCATCGTCGGTGCGGGACCCGCGGGTCTCGAAGCGGCCCGCGTCTGCGCCGAACGCGGCCACCGGGTTATCCTGTTCGAAGCCACGCCCAAGCCGGGCGGACAGGTATTGTTGATGACGCGCTCGCCGCGCCGGCGCGAAATGATCGGCATTATCGACTGGCGCGTCGCTCAATGCGACCGGGCCGGGGTCGAACTGCGCTGCAATACCTACGCCGAGGCCGACGACATCCTCGGAGAAAGCCCCGATATCGTCATTATCGCCAGCGGCGGTTTGCCCGATACCGAGCTACTCGACAGCGGTAACGAACTGGCGGTCTCGGCGCACGCTATCATATCCGGGGATATCGCACCCGCGGCCGACGTCCTGCTATACGACGACGGCGCCGATCATCCCGGCTTGCAAGCGGCGGAGATCATTGCCGCGAGCGGCGTCAAGCTCGAATACGTATCGCCGGAGCACCAAATCGCGCCGGATCTTGGCGGCACCAACCTGACGCCTTACATGCGCCATCTATTGCCGCTGGATGTGAGGTTTACGCTCTGCCGCCGGGCGCGGCACGCCCGGCGAGACGGCGCTAAAATCCGCGTCACCCTGGGCAGCGACTATGGTGATTTCCAAAGCGAACGGCTGGTAGACCAGATCGTGGTCGAGCATGGCACATTGCCGCTGGACGAAGTTTACTTCGCGCTCAAACAACTCTCGAGCAATCTTGGGGAAGTCGACTACGATGCGCTGATCGAAGGCAGGCCGCAGCGAATCGAGCGTAATGCCGACGGCAAATTCAAGTTATTCCGCATCGGGGATGCAGTCGCTTCGCGCAACATGCATGCGGCAATTTACGACGCTCTGAGACTGTGCAAGGACCTGTAAGCCGGCAATAACGGCCTGTTCCCACCGAGCCATCACCGCGCAAGCGGGAATGGCAAATAAAGCAGGTTCGCTAGATAAAGAAGATGCCGACAGAGCTTAGCAACCGCCCTTATTGCGCTGCATCGTCGGCGGGTGCTTTTTCTCGTCGGGGTGTACTCTTATTTCGACACAGTCGTCTACTTCAAAATCCCGGCTCTCGTGGTAGACGGTCATCTGACCGCCGTCGGACAGATTTATTTCGTAACGTACCGGCTCGGGATCGGAGCCGCCCGATAGAAACGGCGACAACAAAAATCCGATACCGATGGATACCCGGCCGCCGGTCGATATCGAACCGTAGAGGCTGGTCCTCGAACGCCTGTCCTTTTCGACCTGATCCATGCTGACATCTTCCTTGGCGCCGATAACACCGATCTTGGTAATGATTTCGGCCTCGCCTTCGCGGGCGCTCTTGGAGCTGCAACCGAATACCAGTAGCGCGCCCAGCAATATGATAGCGTAACGCATCGTCCATTTTCCTGAATATGACGTAACTAGTTTAACAGTTGAAAGTGGATTTAGTTCAAATCGGGGGGAGCCGCAGGGCGCGCCGGCGGATTCGGAATGCCCCGGGAAGGCAAAGCAACCCGGGGCTCGGGTGAAGCCTATTCCGCGTTGGCGAACTCGATACCTTTCTGGATATTGCCGTCGAGCGTGGCGCGCATGTCATCGAGCACTTTTTGCTCATAGTCGCTCAGCGGAGGGATCTCCGGAATCGAATCCACGCCGCCCTTGCCGAGCACCACCGGCTGCGCGTGAAAACTGCTGGAATCGTCACCGACCTGCACGTAACAGCACTCGGTAACGGACTCACCGTTCATCGCCGCAACCAACGACATGGTAAAGCGCGCGGCCGCCTGCGCCATCGACAAGGTGGCCGAACCGGCGCCAGCCTTGGCCTCGACCACTTCGGTGCCGGCTTCCTGAATGCGTGGGGTCAGGGCTTCGATGTCGGCCTGGCCCAGTTCGACCCCGGGAATGCTGGATAGCAACGGCAGGATAGTCACCCCGCTGTGGCCGCCAATGACGTTGACGTTAACTTCCGCGGTACTCTTGCCGGCGGTTTGCGCGACAAAGGTGTTGGAGCGAATCACGTCGAGCGTAGTCACGCCGAACAGCTTGCGCCGGTCGTACACGCCGGCGGCCTTGAGCACTTCGGCCGCGATCGGTACGGTCGAGTTGACCGGATTGGTAACGATCGCATAACAGGCGTTGGGGCAGGCTTTGGCGCCGGCGCCGACCAGATTCTTGACGATGCCCGCATTCATGTTGAACAGGTCGTCGCGGGTCATGCCGGGCTTGCGCGGCACACCTGCCGGAATGACGACGATGTCCGCATCCTGCATTGCGGCTTCGACATCGTCGCCGACGAATCCGCTGACGCTGACGTCGGTCGGGATATGGCTCAAATCGACGGCAACCCCGGATGTAAACGGCGCGACGTCGTAGAGCGACAATGCACTGCCGGCGGGAAGCTGTAACTTGAGTAACAGGGATAGCGGCTGGCCGATTCCACCTGCGGCGCCGAGTACACAGACTTTCATGAGAAACCTCGCAGATCTTGAGTTTTATACCGAGCATCATAGCCATGCCGGTGGCTATTCACAAGATTAAAGACTGGTCACGCAACAAGGTTTAATACAGACTATTGGCCGTCCCTATCGAATTCGGAAAGACATCCCGTGGAACCACCCCCGCGCGACAATCTGAAGCTCGCCGTCGGCGCAATCCTGGGCGGCTGTTTTGCCCTGTCGCTGGGCGATGCGCTGATCAAACAGCAAAGCGCGAGCTTCGTCATCTGGCAGATATTCTTGATGCGCTCGTTGATCGTGGTGCCATTCCTGATCTATTTCGTGCGCATCCGCAGCTGCGAGACATCGATCATGCCGCGGCTGCTCGGATGGACGCTGCTGCGCAGCCTGATCCTGATAGCGATGTGGGTAGTCTATTTCGCCGCGCTACCGCATATAGAACTGGCCATCGCCGCGGCGGCGCTATATACCACGCCGATATTCATCACGCTGTTCGCTGCTATTTTCCTGGGAGAAACAATCGCCGCCAGAGGTTGGTTCGCGGTGCTGCTCGGCTTTATCGGCACCCTGCTTATCCTGCAACCTCAGGCCGACGATTTTAACGCTTACGCGCTGCTGCCGATCATATCGGCAGTTTGTTACGCCTGCGCCATGATCCTGACCCGCAGCAAATGCCGGGGCGAAAGACCCACCGTACTGGGGCTCTGGCTCAACATCGGTTTCGTCTGTGTCGGCGCGTTCGCATTGATACTGCTGTATTTTTGGAGTCCAGGCGATGAAACCATAAACATGAATCCATTCCTGCTGGGCGCTTGGACCCCGATGTGGCTGGACGAGTGGCGCATCATGGCGATCCTCGCGGTCGCGATTCTTGGCGGCAGCGTCGGCGCCGCTATCGCCTACCAAAATGGCCCCCCGGCGATAGTCGCAACTTTCGATTTCGCCTACGTAGCCTTCGCCGTGATCTGGGGTTTCCTATTATTTGGCGAAGTGCCACAAGTTTCGGTCGCGATCGGAATTACCCTGATCGTCGCTGCCGGCACCCTCGCGGTGCGGCAAAAGCCGCTCCTGCGAAAGTTGAAACCCGCCGCTCCCGGTAGTTAATAGTCCGAGGTGAGGTAACGCTGCAACACTTGAACTGAAATATTAGTGGCTGCTTGGTGCTGATAGATAACGGCAAATGAAGCAAGCTCTGCATAAGTCATCCTGACTTGGCAGAGCAGGATAAACACAACAGCGATTTTGTGTTTATCTTCATTTATTAATCACACAAGTATTTGAAAAATGGCGGCACATCCTGGTGCCGCAGGAACCTCTGCCTTTGCAGAGGTTCCTTGAATGAACTGGCCCAATTCTAGTCAGGCCGCGCGGGGAATCCGCGGCCGATTATTTTCGACCAGGAGAACCAGCCTTGTCTGCACATCATCGGGGGCGGCGTAGAGCAGGTCCTCAGGCTCGATGTCATTTTCGGCCATCCATTCGACGATCACTGAATGTGGCAGCTTGCGTCCGATTTCGGGCAGGATTTCGAACGTATTGGCAATCAAGGTAGTCGCGGCAAAGGTCTTGTAACATTGCATGTCGGTTTTCTCCTGTTGGCTGTCTGGCGGCGGCGAGCCGCTGCGAAATAATCCTACGGTTTTCTCGATCACGGACAAATATAACCTTCGAAAATGAAGATTTGATTGCATATGGTGCAAAAGCTGCGCGCATATGGTGCGTCTGGATGGACTCGAGTTAGAATCGCCACAGTCCGGTTTCCTCGAATCCGTATTCGAGCCGGCGGACTTGTTCTTGCCTGGTGCTGGCTAAGTAGTGCCGGCCGCACCGAACAGAGACTTCAGTTATACCCGAGAATAACCACGCGTTCGATTTCATCGGCACTACTGTTATTTCGATCCAGGTACTCCAGGCCATATTGCTCGTGGCGCAATTGATAGGGATTACCAAAAAAGGAGTTTTCCGCTTGGTCAAGCTCGATTTTCGGGCTTGGTGTTATGGTTTCAGGTGTTTGCATGACTTATATCCTCGGTTTTTTTGAAATTCAGAAAGGGCATCATAGCCAGCTTTCCTTTCATTCAGGTTACAAACGGACCAAAAGGGTCAGTGTCGATTGATAGCCTGTGGAATAGGATTGAGGGAGCAATTGTCGCTAATTTAGAAGTTAATTTTCTCTGACAGGTATTACCTGAATATGATCCTAATGAAATCGTTCCTGTAGGCACTTGCTTGCTTGACGCCACTGAAGACCCGCCTATTTGCGATAGACCGATCCAGTATCTCGGTTAAGACAGAAACCTATTAGAGATAATTTACTGGTCCAAATTACAGAACAATTCACTGCTGTCCCGTTAACAAAAATAAGACGGCCTGATTCGAAGCCGATTTGATACAATGAGTTTGCGTATAACTTGTTGAATCAAAAAGGAGAATCAGGCCGTGGCACATTGTAATACG
>Ga0126334_10000076_pt1 | contig 35659 bp, 28 predicted proteins | sample InaspJWI49metaG_FD_94491 | JGI IMG/M metagenome (GOLD analysis project Ga0126334, IMG submission 94491) | Marine gutless worms symbiont microbial communities from Oahu, Hawaii - Inanidrilus sp. 2 OAHU.JWI-49 metaG | ecosystem: Host-associated > Annelida > Digestive system > Unclassified...
CACATCAATTGAAAAAGATCGAAAAATGGCTTAACAATCGCCCTAAAAAGTGTCTAAATTTTAAAACACCGGCCGAAGCCTTTAAAGCCGAGTGTTGCACTTAAACGTTGAATGCAGGAACTAATATCGGATCAGTTCGGCGAAATCTTTAATAGAGAATCGAATACGCCCTTGATCGCATCGCTAAGCCCGCTGCAGACCTCCCGGTCGTGTCTATGAACTCTGGAAAATGGAATACCCTGGCGAGACTATCCAGACAGCGGCAACTGTTGCTCTGGCGTAGCTTGAAATGGCTTGTCAACACATAGGAATTGGTGTAAGGCTGATGCACCTTATCAGCCGGAGTTCCGGTAACTTGAGCGCGATGCCCCCGTAGCTCAGGGGATAGAGCATCGGATTCCTAATCCGTGTGCCGCAGGTTCGAATCCTGCCGGGGGCACCACGTCAATCCTCTTCAGCAATTTCTCAGAACTGATCTTCCTCCGTGGAACCATCCATGGCCCCCACCGTACTTTGCCCGCTGGTGACCGCATCCATCAGGCGGTCAAAATAGCCGGCCCCCACGAACTTCTGGTGGGTGGTGGCCATGTAGCCATCATCTTTGCCGAAGCGGAACTCCTCCTCCTGGAAACGCGAGTAGGCCAGCATGCCCTCATCCCGGTAGCTGGCGGCCAGTTCGAACATGCCCAGGTTCAGGGCGTGGAAACCAGCCAGGGTCACGAACTGAAACTTATAACCCATGGCGCCCAGTTCACGCTGGAATTTGGCGATGGTGGCATCATCGAGGTTACCTTTCCAGTTGAACGAAGGCGAGCAATTGTAGGCCAGCAACTTGCCGGGAAACTTGGCATGGATGCCTTCGGCAAAGACCTTGGCCTGCGCCAGATCAGGCTTGGAGGTTTCACACCAGACCATGTCGGCATACGGCGCATAGGCCAGCCCCCGGGCAATGGCGGACTTGACCCCGCTTTTGATATAGAAAAAGCCTTCGCTGGAACGCTCGGCATCCAGGACGAAAGGCTTGTCGCGCTCGTCAAAATCACTGGTCAGCAGTTTGGCTGAATCGGCATCGGTGCGGGCAATGAGGATAGTGGGCACCCCGCAGACATCGGCCGCCAGACGGGCGGCGACGAGCTTGGTCACGGCTTCGAAAGTGGGTACCAGGACCTTGCCGCCCATGTGGCCGCATTTTTTGGCGGATGATAACTGGTCTTCGAAGTGCACCCCGGCAGCTCCGGCTTCGATCATCATCTTCATTAATTCAAAAGCGTTCAGCGGACCACCGAAACCGGCTTCTGCGTCGGCCACGATGGGCGCGAACCAGTAAGGACCGCTCTTGCGCCCGTCCAAAACCTGGATCTGATCCGCCCGGCGCAAGGCCCGGTTGATGCGGCTGGCGACGGCCGGCACACTGTTGGCGGGGTATAGGCTCTGGTCCGGGTACATCTCTCCGGCCAGATTGGCGTCGGCGGCCACCTGCCACCCGCTGAGATATATGGCTTTCAATCCGGCCTCCACCTGCTGCACTGCCTGGTTGCCGGTCAAGGCGCCCAGAGCGGCCACGTAGTCTTCATTTTTAAACAGGTGCCAGAGCCGCTTGGCACCCACCTTGGCAAGGGTATATTCAATGGCCAGATTCCCGCGTAATTTAAGCACCTCTTCAGCGCTGTAGGGTCGCACAATGCCTTCCCAGCGTGGATCTTGGGCCCAGCTTTCTTCCAATTCATGCTGCTCGTCAATGACAACCTCATGACAGGACAGCCGAGCACATATCTCCTCGGCTTTTTCTTCGATGGTCTTCATATCTCCTCCCTCCCAATGTTGCCTTTCGCGATTAAAACGGGTCCCGTTGCAATTTCTAACCGGGAAGCACTATCGCAGGTTTTCCAGGATGCATTTTGAATTCAGGGCGCAAGCTACAATTCAGCATAGGCCGCCAGGGTTAAGAACTCGGCCAGCTCGTCATTGGTTATAATGTCGTCGAACATCTGCGCCGCCTGGGCATAGTGGCCCTTCTCAAACGCTGTGGCCCCCACCACGGCTTCGATTTTGGCTACCTCCTCCGCTTGGATAGTTTTGTACAGATCGAGGTCGATGGCACGTCCATCCGCCAACCGGCTGTCCGGATGGTGCACCCACTGCCATAATTGGGCCCGGGATATTTCAGCAGTTGCCGCGTCTTCCATCAGATTGTTCAACGGCACACAGCCCGACCCAGAAAGCCAGTTCGCCATATAGCTGATCCCGACACTGATATTGGTGCGCAGGCCCTCTTCGGTAATCGTGCCGGCCGGCACGCGCAGCAGGTCCTGCGCCGTCACCTGAACATCCTGCCGTAACCGTTCGATCTGGTTCGCACCGGGCATCTGCTTGTCGAATTCATCCCGGGCAATGGCCACCAAGCCCGGGTGGGCCACCCAGGTACCATCATGGCCGTCGGTTACCTCCCTGGTTTTGTCTTCGCGCACTTTGTCCAGGGCGGCTGCGTTGCGATCCGGATCATCCTTGATGGGGATCTGCGCCGCCATGCCACCGATGGCATGGGCCCCCCGACGGTGGCAGGTCTTAATGGCCAGTAAAGAATAGGAATGCATACAATGGCGTGTCATGGTAATCTGGGCCCGGTCGGGAAAGAGATAGCCCGGCACGTTTTTGAAGCGTTTGATGAAGCTGAAAATGTAATCCCACCGGCCGCAGTTCAACCCGGCCATGTGGTCCTTGAGCTCATAAAGGATCTCGTCCATCTCAAAAGCAGCCAGAATCGTTTCGATCAATACCGTCGCCTTGATGGTACCGACTGGGATTCCCAGGGCCTGCTGGGCAGCAACAAACACATCGTTCCACAGCGCAGCCTCCCGGTGGCTCTCCATCTTCGGCAAGTAAAAATAAGGGCCGTTGCCCTGTTCAATCAGCGTTTGGGCATTGTGGAAGAAGAAGAGACCGAAATCGAACAGACTCCCTGAAATCGGCCTCCCGTCCAGCAGAACATGCTTTTCATCCAGATGCCAGCCTCGCGGCCGTACAATCAATGTCGCCGTCTGGTCGTTGAGACGGTAGGCTTTTCCCGCAGGGCTCTTGAAATCTATGGTGCAGTTGACCGCGTCCCGCAGGTTAATCTGACCTTGGAGCGTGTTATCCCAGGTGGGGGCATGACTGTCCTCAAAATCTGCCATGTAGGTGGAGGCACCGGAATTCAAGGCATTAATGACCATTTTGCGATCCACCGGCCCGGTAATTTCCACCCGGCGGTCCTGCAGATCCGCCGGCACGGGGGCGATACGCCAGTCCCCGTCTCTTATGTGTTTTGTCTCCGGCCGAAAATCGGGCAGCTTGCCCTGATCGATATCGGCCTGCACGGACTGGCGGTGGGCCAGCAGTTCCAGCCGCCGTTCATCAAACCGGGCACATAGGTCGGCAACAAAGTCGAGAGCTGCCGGGGTTAAAATGGTTTCGAAATCTGCCGAAACCGAGGCAGTGATGCTGAGATTTCGGCTGGTGGTACTGGGCATGTGAACCTCCTTTCGTTCACTGTGGCTGCATGTCAGGTATCTGCAGAAATAAAAGCAAAACGGATCGCCGGATGAGACTAGCGGCTTTCCGCCGGGCACACGCGGTGCCTTCGCGGAGGGATGTCCGCGGATCGATTTAAGGTTGGATACCTGCTAACATAATGATTCTGGCGAGATTGTAAAGCGGCAAGCGCCTCCTGCAGGTTCTCATCTAATCCAGCGTAACGCGGTAATCCGGGGTATATGGCAAAATGTGTTTGATATTGCCGGCCTGAATGTCGGCCTGCACCCTTTGCCAGAATTCAGGATCAAAGAGATTCTGGTGGTGTTTCAAAAACAGCGCCTTCAACTCGGGCGACAGTCCCAGAAAGCGGACGTGCTCTTCGGGAAAGACATCATTCTCGGCCACATAGTACCATGGTTCGGCGGCCATCTCCTGCATATGGTTGCGGGGGGGCGGCACCTTTCTGAATCTGCAATCGGTCAAAGGTACAATCTCGTCATAATCGTAAAACACCACCCGCCCGTGGCGCGTGACGCCGAAATTCTTGAGCAGCAGATCCCCGGGAAACACGTTGCTATAGGCCAGATCCTTAATGGCGTGTCCGAAATCGACTACCACCTGGGCAGCCATTTCTGGGGCCGCCTGTGCCAGAAACAGGTCCAGCGGAGTAACCCGGCGTTCCACATAGGCATGTCGGATGATAACGCGGTCTTCCTCGATCCGGACGGTTCGGGAGGCCTCCCGAATCAGTTCGTCGAGGAGCGCCTCGGTGAACCAGCAGATATCGAACGACAGGTATTCGAAGGGCTGGGCTTCGATAAGTCGACCAACCCGGTAGTGTTTGAATACGAAATCGTATTGATCCATCACCTTGCGCCGGGTCGTGTTTTTGGGTTTCTGGAATTGGTCGCGGATCAGTTTCAACACCATATCGTCGTTGGCCATATCGAACACAATCATGACCATGCCGCGCTGACCCGCTGAAATTTCGAACCGATCGGAAGTGCATTCCCGGGTATGCTGTCGCAGGTCACGGTATAAAAGGGTTTTCCCGTGTTTGTAATAGCCGATGGCGGAGTAGATCTCGGCTTCCGGTTTGGACTCCAGGATCGAGTCCAGGAAATGGACCGTGCCGGCCGGCCGGGGAACAAGGACATGGAAAGCGCTGCGGGTGAAAGAAAACAGGATACGCACGGGCGTCACCCCGATTAAAACCGCATCCACTTCAATGCCCTGGGCTGAGTGCAACAGCGCAAAGACGACACCTGTGGCAGCCGTGCCGTCTGTGAGCCTTCCGATCAGGTAGGCCCCCTGGCCCCGGTAAAAAATCTCGCGATGCATTTCCAGGCGCGGGACTACATCCGTTTCTGTAAACGACCCTATAGCGTGTTCAATGGGCGCGGCGATCTTTCGCAGGGTATCACCGGTCCCCAGAGTGCCCACACTGAAACCGTAGTCAGCTAAAATTTTGGGTAGCACGGGTTCAATTTGCGATAAAGGTGAGTAGGTCCTGAAAACGGAGGCGCTGTCCGGCGGATCAAGGTCATCGAAATCATCGGAAGGAAATTCGATCCGTGCATCTACACCAACGGTGGTAAAAATTCGCCGGGTAACCGAATTGAAAAAAGTCCGCGCCAGTTCGGGAGCATCCGACTCGCCCAGCAGTCCGGTGTAGACGTTTTTGATCTCTGCCCAGAGTTGTTTGTCTTCACCATGGTCGCCCAGCATCCTTTCAAGTGCGGCCGTAACGGTATCCAGGCAGTCCGGATAAAGGTCCAACCGTTCAACGGCATCGGATTGCATTTCAGACCACTGCCGATGTGCAAATCGACCGGAAGCCCGCCTGGTAACCAGCTGGAAACGGGCCTGGTACTCTGCGAACAGGGCATATATTTTGGTAGCATAGGGGGTGGCGGTTTTCATGTTGGTTGTCATTTTGCAGATATTCCGCGACCGGCCGGACGAATTCTGATTGGATAAACACCTTATTGGCTCTGCGAATCCGGGCAGATTCTCTTCCCGAACCGAAGATACATCTATATGGTTGAAAACAAGGTGTTTTTTACCTTAAACACCAACCGCGATTCTTTACTTATGTTAAAATAGGTGTTATTCTTCGATATGCAAGCATATCTGGCGATACGAAGCGCCGGCCCGCAAACGGGCCGGTGATGGCAGCATACCATAAGCCCGTTAAGCGTGGTGGTAAAATCACACAATACCATTTGAAAGCTTGATAAGCCCTGCTAAACGTTTGCAAGGGGTATAATAAGGGGTATAATATGGACAGCGAGCAATATAAATTTGGTGATCCGGAGGCCCTATTTTCGACGTGGATGAAAACAATCGGCGATTTCTGGCAGGGTGCTTTCAAAACATGGAACCCGGATGCCGCCACACAATCATCTTCCCAAAATAGGAACAAATTCAAATCAACCAACTTCAAGGGCAACCTGAGGGCCACCATGAGCGCCTTTCAGGCCGCCGCGACCGGCATGACCGACCCGGCAGCACTGCAATCCCTTTTCAAGGGAGCCGGCGCCATGCCGGAACTCCTGGCCCGTCTCGCCCAGACCAGCCTGGGCAGTTTTGTACAGATGCAGCAGAAATTGTTCGAAAGTGCCGGCCGTATCGGCAAATCGGCCGAGGCCTACAATTTCGATGAACTCGATGAAAACGTCTTCCGCTCCTGGGCGGACATTTACGAAAAGGAATTCAAGCAGTTTCTGAACGTGCCCCAGCTGGGATTGACCCGCCTGTACCAAGAAAAAGGTAATTTGGTCCTGGATAAATACATGGTCTTTCAAACCGCCCTGGCCGAATTCTCCCGCCTCCTGGCCCTCCCGGTTGCGCGATCCTTCAACGTCCTGCAGGCAGAGCTGGGGGAACTGGCGGAAAAGGGAGAACTCCCTGAAGACAGCAAGGTGTATTACAACATGTGGGTAAAAATACTGGAAGAGCATTACATGACCTTATTCCAGTCGCCGGAGTATATCAAATCGCTGGGGCATACCTTAACCACCATGTCGGAATTTACCCGAGCCCGGAACGACCTGGTCGAAGATTTTCTGGGAGCCCTGCCGATACCCAGGCAAAAAGAAGTAGACGAACTCTACGAAGAACTTTACAGACTGAAAAAGCGGATAAAGATTCTAGAGCAAAAACGTTAGATAGCAACAGACTGGTATAGACCTGCAGCCCGGTTTCCTGGAGAATCTAGAACTGAAGGCTTGCAGCGGGAGACGATGTTATGAGCCGATCCAAAATCCCGGTTGACCTGATCCTGTCCAAACTGGCTGAAGAGGCGGACAAAGTCCAGGAGAGGGCCCAGAAGGCCTCCGATGTACTGCTCGACGACCTGGACACCGATCTGGCGAAAACGCCTTACGAAGTGGTCTATCAGGAGGACCGCGTCAAGCTGAAACACTATCTGCCCATCACGGAAACCCGGTACAAAACCCCCATGCTGGTGGTTTATGCCCTGATCAACCGCGAAACCATGTTGGACCTGCAGCCCGGCCGCAGCGTGGTCGAGACCTTTTTACAGCAAGGCATCGACCTGTACATGATCGACTGGGGGTATCCCACACGCAAGGATCAATCTTTAACGATAGATGACCATGTCAACGGGTATATAGACACCATGGTCGAACACATTCGCCAACAGCATGGCGTAGATAAAATAAATCTCATGGGCATCTGCATGGGCGGCACTTTCTGTGTGATCTATTCGGCCCTGCATCCGGACAAAGTTAAAAACCTGGTGACCACGGTTACGCCGACCAATTTCGACACGGACAAGGGGCTGCTGCACATCTGGATGAAAGGCGTCGACGCGGACCGCCTGGTAGATACCTATGCCAATATTTCCGGTGATGTGATGAATTTTGGTTTTCTGTTGCTGAACCCCGCCCGGTTGATGCTCGATAAATACGTGGGGTTTTTTGAGCATATGGACAACAAGAAGTTCGTGGAAAATTTCGTGCGCATGGAGAAGTGGATCTTCGACAGCCCTGATCTGCCGGGTGAGACGTTTCGTCAGTTCATCAAGGATTTTTACCAGAAAAACCTGTTGATCCAAAGCAAGCTCGAGGTGGGTGGCAAACGGGTAGATCTCAAAAACATCACCATGCCGCTGATGAACTTTTATGGCAAGTTCGACCACCTGGTGCCGCCCGAAGCCTGCGAACTGTTAACCGGAAAGGTAGGCAGCCGGGACACCACCGATGTCTGTCTGGACACCGGCCATATCGGCATCTATGTCAGTTCCAAATGTCAGCGTGAGTTTGCCCCCCGCATCGCGCACTGGCTTTTGGAAAGAGATGCGCCGTCTGTCAAGAAAACCAAAAAGAAGACCCCGGCCCGGAAAAAAACCAGCGCTCGGAAGAAAGCGCCCGGAAAAAAATCTAAAAAAACTCAGACCAAATCATAACCCAGGAGTTCATCCATGGCTAAAACCAAAGATTTTTTCAAAGCAATCTGTGAGGTCAGCAAGGCGTTCGGAACGACCCTGTCCCGGGAAAAGTTGCTGGATCTGATCGTAACAAACGCCGTTGACAGCATGGACGCCAAAGCCGCGTGTCTGTTTCTGGAAGACCGTGAAAATGACATTTTTATACCGGTAGCCCAGAAGGGGCTGTCCAAGCAGTACCTACATGCCAAACCGATCAGTGCCAAAACAATTGTGGCCGCGGTATTGAAAGGCGGCCATCTTTACATCAAAGATTGCACCACCGATCCGCGCGTGGAAAATCATGCCGAGAAAAAAGCAGAGGGCCTCGCCTCCATTCTGGATGTGCCGGTCATGGTCAAGGACCGCGTGATCGGTATCCTGGCACTGTATACCGGTGAAATCCGAAAGTTTACTAAAAAGGAAATCGAATTTTTAGATGCCCTGGCCGACCAGGGGGGGATGGCCATTGAACATGCCCGCCTGGTGGACCGGCTGCAGAAAAACGCCCTGCTCTTTCTTGATCTGGCATCGGACATCAATTCCAGCCTGGACATCAAAAAAATCCTGGGAAACCTTACCGATGATATCTGTAAAGCCCTGGGCTTGAAGGGGGCCGCGATTCGTCTTTTGGATAAAGAAAGCGGCGAACTTCAGTTGGTGGCCAGTTACGGGCTGAGTGATGACTTTCTTAATAAAGGTCCGGTAACGTCAACCAAGAGCGCCGTCCAGGCCCTAAAGGGCGAAACGGTTGTCATCTCCGATGTCACGAGCGATAAGCGGGTACAGTACAAAGCGGCAATGAAAAAAGAGGGTGTTGTCTCCATGATCGTAACACCGATCAAATCCAGGGATGAAATTATCGGCACCTTGCGGCTCTACAGTGCCGTACCCCGCGAATTTCCCGAGGATGTCCAGATAATGGTCAAAGCCCTGGCCCACCAGGGCGCTCTGGCAATTGAAAATGCCTCCATGTACCTGCGGTTGCAGGCCGACAAAGAGAGTCTCGAACAGGATATCTGGAGTCATCGCCCCTGGTTCTGAACATACTTTATAAGCCCCAGGATAAGATTTCAGTCAACCGGCTGAAATTAGATGTGCCGTGGCAGAAAGGAGTGTTGCTATGATGCATGGCAAGACAATCGACCAGATCAAGGTTGGCGATCAGGCCGCGGTAAGTAAAACCATCTCCGAATCCGACGTCTACCTATACGCCGGTATCACCGGTGACCTGAATCCCGCCCATGTGAACGAGGCCTATGCCGAGCAAACTTTTTTTAAGACCCGTATTGCCCACGGCATGCTATCCGCCGGCTTTGTGTCCGCCCTGCTGGGTATGCACCTGCCCGGCCCCGGGACCATATACCTGCAGCAAAGCCTGTCGTTCAAGGCTCCGGTGAAAATCGGCGACACCCTGACCGCCACCGTGACAGTCATTGAAGTGATTGCAGAAAAAAACCGGCTGCGTTTGCAGACGGTTTGTGAAAACCAGGAGGGCACTGTGGTCCTGGACGGTGAAGCCCTGGTCAGCCCGCCCAAGAAACCTAAAACCTAATTGCCGCTTAACAGCCGTTGTCCGAAAACAATTGTAAAAGCGGTTTCTATTCTTTGGATTCAAAGGCCTCGGTTAGATTCTGCATAAGATCCTGAAACTCATCCGCCTGCTTTTCCATCAGCCTTGTAAAAGCATCCATGGCGGCTAGGGGCGTGCCGCCATCCGGAGTTCCCGCCTGACGCAGGCGGCGGATGGTGATTTCCTGAGCAGCCAGTTTCTCTTCAAGGTCGTGTACCTTTTTCTCCAGGGCCTCATATTCCGACCGGGGAACCACTGCCAGCATTTCCAGCCAGGCCGACAGCGAGGCCTGGAAGCTGTCGAAGGCCTTTTGCCAGGCAGCTGTCTGGTCCGCATCCTCTCCGGGTAGTGGGCCAAGACCATAAAACTTGCGGAACAGATTGTCCAACTCCCTGTTCCCACCCGGTGCAACTCCCATCCAGGTTTGCATCTGCGTCAGCATTTGCTGGCTGCGGGCGGCATTGAGAAAAAAGTGGCCGAGAAATTCGAGGAAGCGACTATCCATTTTTCTGCTTGCCGGTTTTCTTCTTGGCCGCGCTTTTGCGGCGTGGTTTGGTTTTCCGCGGTTTGGCCTGGGCTTTCTCCAGATCAAGCTGGAACAGGACCGGCCCGCGGTAATTGCCTTCTCCGAAACGGGTGTGCAAGGCGCAGGCGGATTCAGGATCAGACCAGGAGGTGGCGATGGCCACGTGTCCTTTGGGAAACGGCGTCACCTCAGCTTCTATATGGTCAAGCGGTGCCAGGGCCGTCTCTTTTTCAACCAGGTCGTCATGCTGGCCATAGCATATCAACCAGGGAATCCCCATGGCAGCAAGCCGTTTGAGATTCAGCTTTTTTCCGAACAGCTTGACCGGCAGGGTCCCGTCGGCCGCAATCGGATCATTGTAGGAAGCAAAACTCATCCGGGTGATTTCCAGGGGCAGGTCGTTGCGTTCGTTATTCAACCAGTAATTTAAAGCGGCTGCGGTCTTGCTGATCTGCAAGGCTTTTTCATTCTGCCCGGAGAACATCGCCAGGTCACGGTAGAAGGCCGCAAGCGGTGATTCCTGCTCGATGCTTTTTAGCTTGTAGACCCACCCCATGAGCTTGCCGTCGGCCACCTGGTTCCCATTCGGCAGGGTTTTGGTGCCGTAGATCAGGTCATTGAATCGCACGGGCAGGTTGTCCAGAAATTGCTTGAGTCCTTTGCTGCGCGTGCCGTCCATGGGGGCCACACAAGTGATAAATGCATCCACGAGCCCGTCGAGTTCTCCTGATAGTAGGTTGCACAGGGCCGAGAAGCCACCCTGGCAGTAGCCATTCAGGGTTACCGGTCGGCCGTGGCGTTTTTTAACGGTCTCGCAGAACAAGCGTGTATCCCGGGCATCATCCTCACCGGTCATGACCTGCAGCGCCGCGGTGGTTTCGATATCCTTGAGAATGCGGATATACGTCGGGATGCCGCGATTGGCATAACAGTGGGCGTAACTGCGGCCCTCCTGCGGCAAAAACCCGAGAATATTGGCACCCAGAACATAAGGCGGCAGTATCAGTAAGGGTTTGCCGTTTTTGCGAATGCGGGTCTTTTTATTTACCGGTGCGATCTGGTAGAGATAGAAGCGATCCGTTTCCGCCACCAGTTTATGATCACCGCGTTCAAAATGAAATCCGTATTCAGGTTCGATCGCCTGAATGGCCTGCGGGTAGGTGTTTGCCAGTAAATCCATCAAGCGGGCCTGCCGGGCGGCGAAAGCTGAAAAGGCTTCACCATCCATCTGCCGCACTGAACTATAGAGGGCGGCCAATAGGTCGTTCAGGGCAGTCTTCCCAAAACCGTTGAAGGACTGCATGGCCCCAAAGACCCCACGGCGAAAAATGTCCATGTTGAAATCAAGCAGTTTGAGGTATGAAAAAAAGCTATCCAGAGGAGATGTCCCGGCCAGACGCTCTTTTTCTATGTTTTGGAAATAGCCTATCGAGATCAGGTATGGCACCATGAAATCGGCGGCATAACGGGAAAGTCCGACCAGGTAGTTTTGAGATGCATTCAACAGCTGATTGAAAGCGGGAAGATTTTTTAAGTTTTGTGATCCGTTTACGGTTGAAAGCTCTGGCGCGTGAGGGTTCTTGGGCATCTGTCGCTTTGCCTCCCAACTCGAGTGACCGGATTGCACTAGCCGTTTACGGCCCGGGCCGGCCTGCCCGGGCCGTAAGGCGCTTAATTCGATGGGGCCCTGTTCTATAGTAGTGGGATTTGAATGCTACATTGTCAAGTGTTAGTCAGACCCGGTGAAAAACTCATCGACTTTCTGATAGTTGTCATCAACCATCTTTTTGAAATCAGCACAGCCCTTTTTGTAGGCATCGACCCAATCGGTAATAGCTTTTTTACCTTCGTCGGGCAGCCAGGTGGCCTGGTCCAGGAACGCACCGATCATTTTCTCGTTTTGTTCATATACCATGGTCATGGCATTGAAGCTGTTGTCAAAGGCGGTTTTGTTGAACTGAATCATCTGCAGGGCGATTTTTTTCTGGTCCATCTCTTTTTCCTCCATTTAAACAATTGGTTTTTACCCTCTGGGGGTGTTTTTAACCGGGGAGCGACCGGCGAATAGCCTCTTGCTTCTCCGGTACCGAACTCGATCCGGTTGCATGTTGTTATGGACCAATTATAGTACCGCTGTGCGGCATGTCAAGAAATTTTTGTTGCACTGCACAATTTTTTATTTTAATGCGTCTTATAGCCATTCTTTCATATATTTGTTATTATCATATTGTTTTTGTTGTGTTAATTTGTTATTGACTAATTCTAAAATATATCTATTATATTGTGAAGGCCAAAAAATGTCGCAATACAGCATTTCAGGTGACCATCAAAGGAGCCCACCATGGAGGAAAAAATCCTCTTAAAAAAGTATGCCAACCGCCGCCTGTACGATACCGGGCAGAGCAAATATGTGACCCTGAATCAGGTCGCCGCGCAAATTCGCGAGGGCCGTCAGGTGGAAGTTCGTGATGCGAAAACCAAGGAGGATGTGACGGCGTTCATCCTGACCCAGATCATCCTGGAAGAAGCCAAGCGTAAGAATGTACTCTTGCCGGCGCCCCTGCTGCACACGATTATCCAGTACGGCGACAACGCCCTGGTAGAGTTTTTTGACAAACACCTTCAGGAAACCATCAGTGCGTACCTGACTTATAAGAGTTCAGTGGATGAACAGTTCAAGCAATGGTTGGGGATGGGCATGGATATTTCTCGAATGACGCAGGAAGGCGTGGCGCAGATGAATCCGCTCCAATCCATACTTAAAAGTTTTGCCGGTGGTTCCGAACCGGACAAAGACAACACATCCAAATAGACATCGGCACCAGGTTTACAGACGGCATTCAGGGGTTTTGCTCTCTAATATTTTCCGAATCTTCTTGTAAACAGCGGCTTCCGCCTGGTTGGGAAGGCTATCCGCATCCGCCAAAATCTGCTCAGCAATGCGCAGCACCTCCCGGCGCCGGGCCATTGTCTGGAGCAGTTGGGGCAAGGTTTCCAGCGCAAGCGCTTCATCCGCCTGGATGATCATCGCCTGCTGCTTGGCAATCCGCCTTAAATCAAAGGGGGCGATCTTACGGAGCACCTTGTGTTCCAGAACCACCTGCCTGGCGATCTGGTACTCGTTGCGCTCAAAAACCCGATCTGCACTGAGTATGGCAATGATCACGCGAATCGCCGCCTCTTCGAAACCGCCACTGCCCGCCTCCTTGACCAGCATTTCCTGATCGGCATCCGCGCTCGATGGCTTTTTTACCGCAGCATCTGCATCTTCCGGGTCCGAAAACAACCATTTCATCCAGGCATTGCCATAAAGAGACTTAAACACGAATTCCTGGCTGGCATCCCGTATATCCCGAAAAAGATTCAAGGCATCCACAATGCCGTCTGAACAGTCTTTTTCAAAGGCCAGAAAGGGGTTGTCCGGCCGGGCCGGCTGACGCTTGTTTTTTGCTTTCTCGGCCAGCGCTTTGGCCGGCAGCATAAACGGGTTCATGTCCGAAAGCAGGTACTTGGATATCCGCAAAGGATGCATCTGCCGGATCCACGCGGCCATGGGTTCCGTCATCGTCATTTTAATCCAGGGGCTCAACATGTTTCGATACATCTGGTCATTCAGCCGCGATAAAAAGGCCGCCGGTTTGAAATCCTCCTCATCTTCGAAGCCGTCATCCAGCCCCATGATATGCTCCATGTCCCGCTCTTCGAAACGGACCGTACACGCCCCGTCCCCCCGAACCACCGGGGTTTCGTCAATAACCATTTCGTACAGCCCCGGCGCAAGGTAGTCCAGCATGTCGAAACTGGCGATTATCTGTTTGTGCTCTTTGCGGGCCACCTTGGCGGAGACGAATATCCCGAGGTGGCCGATGTTCTCGTGCACCATGTAGACGATGACCTGGCCGTTGCGTTTAATTTCGTCGACCGTATGGTAGACTTTGACGATCCAGTTCAACGCCTGCTGTGGCGGGGTGATATTGTCACCGCGGGAGGCAAAAACCACAATGGGTTCTCGAAAATTCTTCAGATCGACGGTGGTCCCGTCTTCAAGCACCAATTCTCCGGTTTCCAGCTTGTTGCCGATAAACAGGCTGTCCACAATAAAATGGATCTCTTCGGCATTCATAAGGTAGAAGCCATTCCACCATCTTTCAAAATTTAAATAACGGTCCTCCTCGGTGTCGCAGCGGGTGTAGGTGTTGTACTGCTTGGTCCAGTAGGTGTTCGCTGGATTCAGGTCTTCGAAACCGGCCACCAGGTGGGCGCCGTCAAAGCGGCCATTGCCCAGGTCGTTGGCTAAAGAGGTCATCCAGGCACCCCCGAACAAACCGCCCCGGTAGCGCATGGGATTGGCACCCTCCACGCCGCCCCAGTACGAAAGCGGAGATCCGTTAAATACCATGGGGCCGACCACATCCGGCCGGGAACCGCCGATAAGAGCGGCTGCCCAGCCTCCCTGGCAATTGCCGATGACCACCGGCTTTTCAGCTTCAGGGTGCCGCTGGGCCACCCTTTCCAGGAACAGGACTTCGGCATTGCGTACGTCAGCCAGCGTCTGGCCTGGTTCAGGATTAGGATAGAAGATGATGAAATAGACCGGATGCCCCGCGTCCAGAGCAATGCCGATCTCGGAATCGCGCTTGGATCCGCCAATCCCAGGGCCGTGGCCGGCGCGGGGATCGATAATGACAATGGGTCTTTTGACAGGGCCCGAACGGGCTCCCCCCTTTTTGCGCCGCTCCGCCGCGCCTTTGGCCCTGCGCGTTTTCTTGGCCCTCCGGTCGATGATGCCGACCAGGGCATAATTTACCGGGCGTTCCAGGTCCCTGCCATCAACGATCGTCTCGTAGTCGAACACCAGAACCGGCGGCATGCCCTCTTTGGCATGCTCAATATAGATATTGCCCCGCTTGCGCATGATGTCGGTGTATATCAGCGATTTTTGGCAGGTGTCTAACCAGTATTCGGCCGCGCTCGTAAACCAGTTGGTATCGCGCATCAATTCAGTCCACCGCCGCGTCATTTTACTTAAATCCAGGGGCACCATGTTCATACGGTCCTTTCATGTCTGTAATGATCAACATAGATCCAAGATAGGCTATCAGGGTCTGAGGTCAAGTTTATACAGTTTGCTGCTTAGAATCAAGACATCGCGTTGGAAGTCGTGCCGAGTTTCCATTGCCGCCACCACAACCTTGCGACCCTTTGGTCCAGCTTGTATTAAAAATTCACAGCGCTTTGAATAGGCCGCCGATCATCCGGAAACTATCCCAAGGTGGCAACCGATTGATATGCGGCATCCGCGCTTCTCCCGCATACCGAGCTGAGCTATTACTCCGCTTCTTTTACATTAAAACACTCGTTTTCAACAAACATTTCTTTCGCCCCGTCCGCCCGGAAACATAGTCCGCCGTGCGGTCTGAGTGGATCTTCTGCTTGCAACGGCAGTTGACTTAGATTGGTATCTTGGTGTAAATCACCCCCATGCGTTTTATCCGCAACGTTAAAGTAAACTTGGCCGTTCGCCTAATCATGGCCGTTGTCGTGACAACTTTCGGGAGCAGCGGGGTTCTGGCCGGCGAAATATCGGTTTACAAAGATGAAGACGGGGTCATCAATCTCACCGACCGCCCGGTGCCATCCGGCACCCAGGTTCAGCATGTGATCCGCTACAAGAAAAAAAGCGCGGAAGAATTGGATCAAGCCAAGGCGGCCGATGACCAAAAACGCCGGGCGGCCGAAGTGCAAAATGAAGCCGAAAAGGCACAGGGGCTGCAGGAAACAGCCGTAAAAGCTCGTGAGGAGGCTGAAAAGGAAAGCGCCCTGGCCCGGGAAAAAATTGAAGCCGCCGAAAAATACCTGGAAAGGTATCGCCAGAAAAAGCGGCGCCTGCGCCGGCGTCATCGCCATGAAGCTGAGCGAATCGCGCGGGAAGCCGAGGCGGCCCAGGCGCGGGCCAATGCAGCGATTGAGCGGGCCAATGAAGCCGAGGAAGCAGTCCGGAAAGGGTCCACGGCTCAATCCGGAAAAAATTAGAACTTATCTCAAATAGCGGATTCTGGTTCAAAATGACGCGAAGCGAATGCCTAACGTGGTGCAAGGCGGCCGCGAATATCAAACCGGAGGTGCCAGCGAAGCCAATGCCTATCGTGGTAAATACGCCAGTATTTCGAAAGCTTGATATGCGCGCCCAATGTCGAGTTTGGGCCCAAAGACTTTTTTGAGATGGGTTATCATGGCCTGCCTGTTCAAAACCAATTAATTTCTCAAGTAATTCCACTTCAGGCCGATTGTATGGTCAGTAGCGGGTTCCGCGAAAGCCTGCTATTGTAGTTCCTTTCTTAACGGGGGAGCCTAGCGTGTGGGCTCCTCCGTGTCCTTTTGGGGCCAAGATTATACAGACTAAAAACCGGCATTCACACCGAGGTCATCATAACAATCCGATAATATTATTTTTTTATTATATTTTTTTGTTGCTTATTACAGAAGAATAGTATATTTCTTGAATAGTACTGTTCATCTATTCAAGAAAGGAAGAATTGTATGCGTCGAATTGCGGTCGCTATGGCCAAAGGCGGTGTGGGCAAAACCACCACGGCCGTCAACCTTGCCCATGGCCTGGCACTGAAAGGACACAAGGTGCTGCTGGTCGATTGTGATACCCAGAATCAAGCGGCCCTGTTTCTTGGTGTTAAACCCGTCCACGGTCTGTACGAATTCATAACCGGTACCGATGAAAAGGGGCGCGCCGTATCAAAAAAGGACAGCATCACTCCGGCCCGACCGAATCTCTGGTTACTATCCGGGGGCCTGAAACTGGTGGAACTCAAACACTGGCTCGGGGAACAACCGCGGGCCCAGCGTCAGACCCTGCTGGGCAGCCGCTTTGCACCTCGCAACGGTACCCTGGATTACCTGATCTTCGACTGTGCGCCGGGCTGGGACATCCTCAGCGTGAACATCCTCATGGCAGCCACGGAGGTCATCTGCCCGGTGGCTCTGCAGAGCCCTTCCATCGAAGGGCTGAAAACGTTTTTCGGATACCTGTTGTCTGCGCAGAAGTTGAACAGCGACCTGCAGCTCAAGTATGTCCTGCCCACTATGTTCGATCAGCGCACCCGCCATAGTCTCATCATCTTGAAGCAATTGCTTAAGCTGTTTCGCAAACAGGTTTGTGATCCAATTCCTTACAACGTCAGGCTGTCGGAAGCGCCGGCTGCTGGAAAGACTATATTCGAGTTTGATGCCCATGCCACAGGTGCCCGCGGCTATAAAAAACTGATCAGGAGGATTACGGATAATGACACCAGATAACCCCGGTCCAGCCGATTTTTTCGAAGATACCCATCTAGATCCAATTCAGGCGGCTACCGGTGGCAAATCCACCGCGGTAGCCAAAAAAAAAGCCGGTTTTTATCTTTCTTTGGATTTACTGGAGCGCTTCAATAGAAAATTTTTTGAACTCAAACTGGCCGGGTGCCCTATCGAAAACAAGTCTGCCCTCGTGGAAGCTGCCTTGCTGTACGCTCTCAATGATCTGGATCGGGGCGAGAACAGTCGCATATTGCGCGGCATGAAGGCGTAAATATGGTGCCGCGCAAAAATCTGCACCCATCGCGCTTGTTTGGCATAAGTTGGGTCGGCAGGCTATATCTCAATAGGTTTGGCTGGTCAGGATTGCAAACAGCCAAAAAGACCTTTTGTTCCCCCACATTGTCTGTTAATGAGTTGATCCAAAGAGAGCCGGCCGGAACTTGGGACACCAACCCGGGCTCGCAAGACGCACCTGGAGAATACACATGAAAGGCATTATACTCGCAGGAGGATCCGGAACCCGCTTGTACCCCATCACAAGGGTAATCAGTAAACAGCTCTTACCGGTGTACGATAAACCCATGATTTACCACCCTCTGGCCGTCCTGATGCTGGCTGGGATAAGGGAAGTCCTGATCATCTCCACCCCGCACGATCTGCCGCTTTTCGAAACCCTGTTGCAAGATGGGTCCCAATGGGGCGTCGAATTTTCCTATGCCGAGCAGCCCCGTCCCGAAGGGTTGGCCCAGGCATTTATCATCGGGCGGGAGTTTGTGGGCAGCGGCCCCGTTTGCTTGGTGCTCGGCGACAATATTTTCTATGGAGAGGGTTTGACGGAAAGCCTAGCCCAGGCGGCCGACCGGCAAGAGGGCGCCACGGTTTTCGGATACTGGGTCAAGGACCCGCAGCGCTATGGCGTCGTGTCATTCGACATGCAAGGTAAGGCAATTGCCATCGATGAGAAGCCGGAAGATCCGCAGTCGAATTACGCGGTCACCGGACTCTACTTCTATGACAACCAGGTACTCGACATTGCAGCCGGCCTCAAACCGTCCGCCCGGGGGGAACTGGAAATCACCGACGTAAACGCCACCTACCTGGCCGCCGGTAAGCTGCATGTGGAAAAACTGGGCCGGGGCATTGCCTGGTTGGATACCGGCACTCATGAGAGCCTGATGCAAGCGTCCAGTTTCATCGAAACAATACAGGAACGACAGGGCATGAAAATCGCCTGTATCGAGGAAATTGCTTACCAAAAAGGGTATATCGATGCACAGCAGGTGGTAAAGCTCGCCGAGCCCATGATGCATAGCGAATACGGCCACTATCTGATGAACATGCTGAAGTATGAAAGGTATCAACTTTGAAGACGGTCGTTACCGACATTGAGGGGCTGCTGGTTATCGAACCGAGTGTTTACCCGGACAAGCGCGGATTCTTCACCGAAACGTTTCAGGCGCGACGCTATGCCGAAGCGGGCATCCGGTGCGAATTTGTGCAGGACAACCTATCCTTCTCAACCCGGGGTACCTTACGGGGGCTGCACTTCCAGATAAAGCGGGCCCAGGCCAAGCTGGTGTATGTCATTACCGGTGAGATCTTCGATGTTGCCGTGGACTTGCGTCCCGGTTCACCCACTTACGGGAATTGGGCCGGTATCACCTTATCTCAAGAAAATCGTCGGCAGCTTTTTATTCCGGAAGGTTTCGCCCACGGTTTTTGTGTGGTCAGTGAAACGGCCTATTTCGCCTACAAATGCAGCGACTACTATGTTCCCGAAGATGAAGGTGGTGTACTCTGGTCGGATCCCGAGATCGGCATCCGCTGGCCAACAGACGATCCCATTATCTCTCCCCGGGATCTTGGCTTGCCGACTTTAGCTGCCCTGACCCCGGACAAATTGCCTTCTAGGTAGGAATACACAGCAAGACTGGACAGGGATAACGATGCGAATTCTGGTAACCGGTGCAAAGGGCCAATTGGGTAGGGAGATTATAAGGCAGGCCCCGGCCAGGGCAAGGGATTGCATCGGCATCGATATGGAAGAGGCGGATCTCACCGATCCCACCCAGGTCAACCGGGTTGTGGACGCTATCCGACCGCGACTGCTGATCAATACCGCGGCTTACACACTGGTCGATGTAGCCCAAACTGAAACGGATACGGCCTTTGCTGTAAACCGGGAGGCGGCCGCGCACTTGGCCGCGGCATGCGCGGTCAACCGTATCCCCATGGTACACATTTCAACGGATTTTGTCTTCGATGGAACCCAAGCAGTACCGTATACCGAAAATGATCCGGTCGCCCCGCTTAGTGTTTACGGCCAAAGCAAGGCCGCCGGCGAAACAGCGGTGCGCGACACCCTGGATCGGCATCTTATCATACGCACGGCCTGGCTTTACGGAAACCATGGCCACAATTTCGTCAAAACCATGCTGCGCCTCGGTCAAGCGAAACAGGAGGTACGGGTCGTCTCTGATCAGGTCGGCTGTCCGACCTACGCCGCCGATCTGGCTGCCGCCCTGCTGAGCCTTGCTGAGCGCTTGTCAGGTTCGACGGACATCCCCTGGGGAACTTATCATCTCTGCAGTACGGGCGAAGTGTCCTGGTACGAATTTGCCCGGCACGTCCTGAAGGTGGCCCACAGGCTCGGCCTGGTTCCCCCCGTGGCAGTGACCCCGATAACCACCCCGGAATACCCGACACCGGCCCCCCGCCCCGCATATTCGGTGTTGGCGTGCCGTAAAATCGAAGCAAATTTCGGAATTGTCTGCCCGCCCTGGCAGGTCAGCCTGGAAAAAATGCTGCAGCGGCACGCCCACCACCTTCAGGAGGCGGGCTGATGCGTGGTGATTCTGCCCGAAAGGTCGAACTATTGGCCCCGGCCGGTAATTTCGAAAAACTTGAAATTGCCGTGCATTACGGTGCCGATGCGGTCTACCTGGCCGGCAAGGAATTCAGCCTGCGCAATTTTTCAGGAAATTTCAGTTTGGATGAAATGCAACGGGCGATCGCGTTCGGGCACGAACAGGGAATAAAGCTATATGTGGCCTGCAATATCTATCCCCGCGATGAGGATTTACCGGCCATACGCGACTATCTGGCCGCTGTGGGCGCCTTGGAACCGGACGGCGTGATCGTGGCGGATCCCGGCATATTCAATCTGGCTAAAGAGACCATCCCTTCCATACCGCTGCATGTGAGCACCCAAGCCAACACAACCAATTCCGCTACCGCCCGGTTCTGGAAAGAGATGGGTGCCGTGCGGGTAAACGTTGCCCGCGAGTTGAACCTGGCTGAAATTACAGACATCGTCACATCCAGCGATATTGAAGTGGAAGCCTTCGTACATGGCGCAATGTGCATCTCCTACTCCGGTCGCTGCCTTTTAAGCAGTTTCATGGCACAGCGCGACGCCAACCGCGGACGATGCGCCCACCCCTGCCGCTGGAAATATTCGATCGTTGAGGACCAACGCCCGGGTAAATACATGCCGGTCGCCGAAGACGCGCGGGGCACGTATATCTTCAACGCCTACGATCTTTGCATGATTGCGCACATACCGGAAGTGATCCGGGCCGGTATAGCGGCTGTCAAAATAGAAGGCCGTATGAAGGGCATCCATTACCTGGCAGCAACCGTGAAAGTATACCGGGAGGCAATCGATGCCTGGTACGCGGATCCGGGCAACTACCAAATCGATCCGGATTGGATGACTGAATTGAACCGAATTAACAATCGGGGTTACTGCACGGGCTTCTATTTCAATGCCCCGGATCAAGTAGCCGCCAACCTGAGCAACCTCAAACCAGATCCCGGAGCCCGTTTTGTGGCTAAGGTGTTGCGGGCGGATGTCCCGGGAACGCCTCTGGTTGCAGTGCGCAACAAGATCCAGACCGGGGATCAGGTAGAGATCCTACCCGCTAAAGGCAAAATAGAGCGCAGCACCATTGGGGGGATTACGGATGAATCGGGACAGCCTACCAGCGTGGCCCAGCCGGGGCAAATAGTCACCCTGGCTCTGGCCGCATCTTGTGCTGAAATGGACCTTATCAGGCGCATTAATTAATTATAAATATATATAAATTAATTAATATTTATTATAACTAATATTTGTTATATATAACTAATTTGTATTCTATAATATTGTATTCTATGTTTATATATATAAGCATAATTGTGTATGCGCATTCACGCTATGTTGTTTCGGGATCTACCGGCCGACGCGCACCCGGTATGCGCAGACCACCTCGGCGTTCTCAGGAACCGGCACTAAAAATTCAATCGTAAAGGCATCGGTCTGTTCATAGGGATGACTATTTCTGAGGATACGCCAATTGGCCGGCAGCGACTCCACGACGGCGACCGTCACCGCTTCTTTTTTGCGATTCTTTAGAATAATTTTCCAGGCTGACTCGTGCTGATGGTCGCTTATTTGGCGGTAGTCTGTCTGTATTCTGTTTGCCACCAGGTCAAATGCCTCCCCCACGCGCAGCTTGACGGTCTCCTCCTTGGGGGTGTGACCGATGCGGTCTTCCCCGATATACTGATAGCTGCCATCTGCATCGGCTTTGTATAGGCGCACAATGCCGGCCGGCAGCGGTCGCCCCAGCTTGTTGGGCTGGGTATTGTCGAACTGAATGTATACCGACACGGGAACCCTCTGTGCCTGGCCGCCCCGGGTACGCCGGAAATAGCGCCCGGAACTGCGCACCTGGAGAGATTTGACAACTTTGACCGGAGCGGCTTCCAGCAGTTTGATCTGTTTGGTCTGATTGTTTTTCAGATCGGTTTTACCCTGCAAATTGTAGACGTGGTATTCAAATAATTCACTTTCGCGGAAAGCCGGCGGGCTGGCGACCGCCATGGGTGCTTCCGCCGCGTAAACGCGCTGGTCCGGACGAGGTTGGACTTTGTGCGGACTTCCGGCCACGAGTTTCAGCCCCGCGTTGCGGTAAACGGCGCCACTCTTGTTATCGATGGTCACCCAGCCGGACAGATCGGCCCGGGTATCGGCCTTATTCAGGGCCAGAACGTAATCCGCCTTCCAATTCATTTTGCCGGTAAGGTAGGTTACCTCGAGCTGCTGGGCTTCGCGCAGGTTATTGCGGTATTTCCAGGTGAGGGTGGGCGTTGCGATCAGGGCCTCGGGCAGCTTCGGCAGCACCCGGATGCCCGGGTATCCCAGATAAATCCGGCCGTCAATTTGAAACACTTGGCCCTGATTGTTGCTCAACAGCAGCGCCGAGACTTCGCGGCAGGGCTTTGACTGACTGCCGCACGCCGGATCCAGTATGGCAATCTTACGGCCGACATATTTATCCAGTAGTTTATCGGCGTTCATCAGATCATATTCATAATTTTGCTCAATGACCCTGAAACCGTCCTGATGGTTGATGGAACGCGCCCGTACTGTAACTGGGTCGACATGGGCAGCCACGTCCCGAAAGCGTAATTCACCCTTGCCAACCGGCAATTTTAGGGTGCGCACATCGCGGATCAGCCCCTGATTGTTATTGTAAACCGTCACCGCCACATGCTCGCGCTGCCGGGCATCGCTTTCAGCCGCTATTGCGGTCCAATCACAGCTGCTTGAAATCAAAACGAGGGTGGCAATAAGCAGCGTGCCTTTCCGGATCGTAGGCATGATCCACCTCTTCTTTATTTAACCTGGTTGAGTTCGTGTTCGTCCGTTTTTACAAACGGTCCGCGCCAACCCCGCATCAAGTCGACTTTCTAAAAACACAGTCTATTTTTTTATGGTAGCCAATATCTGTTCGAACTTGCCGGTAAGGCGCGCGGTCATATCCGCCGCTTCCAACAACTGGGCACCGGCCTCCGGCATTCCGTTTGACTGCGCCCTTTGCGCCCAATCCCGGTAGGAATCCACATGGTCCTCGTTGTGTTTGATCCAGTGTTCCAAAAGTTTGATCATTTTATCTTCAAATGATAGGGTACCTTCCGCGTGCTGGGCGTTATCGTGGTTATGGCCGCGGCCATGCGTATGTTCGTGGTCATGATGGTGGCTCATGCTGAAACTCCTGTTTCCGGTTGTAAATTGTCCCCTGTGGCTATGGGGCTGCCTGCAATCTGAGACCTTTCAAATACGGGCATATAGAGAAAGCTTCAAACTCATTATACAGAATGATTGAGAATGCAACTGAAATCCTTCCTTGATCGCAAAATGGCTGCCCTGGCTGCAGTTCTGTTGAGCGGCATGCTATTCGGGTCGCTGGCCGGTGCCTTTTTCGCGTTTACCCGCGACCTGCCGCAAATACGCGCGCTCGAGGAATATTCTCCATCAATGGTCACACGCATTTATTCCGCCGACAATCAGCTTCTGGAAGAACTTTTCGCCGAGAGACGCGACCCTGTCCGGCTAGCGGACATGCCGGACTACCTAAAGCAAGCCCTGATTACCACCGAGGACCGAAAATTCTACTCCCACGGGGGGGTGGACATAAAAGGAATCGCCCGGGCCATCGTGCGGGATATCCAGGCCGGTGAGTTTGTAGAAGGTGCCAGCACGATTACCCAACAGCTGACCAAGACCCTTTTTCTCACAAATAAGAAGACCATCACCCGCAAAATCAAAGAAGCCATTTTGGCGTTTCAATTAGAGAGGCGCTACACGAAAGATGAAATCCTGGCGCTCTACCTCAATCAGGTTTACTTCGGCAGTGGCGCCTATGGAGTGGAATCCGCCGCCCGACTCTTCTTCGGAAAAACGGTCGGAGAACTGAACCTGCCCGAATGCGCCCTTATCGCCGGCATGCCCAAAGCGCCCTCGCGTTATTCGCCGTTGGTTAACCTGGACTTGGCCACCCGGCGCAGAAATATCGTTTTAAAGCAGATGCTGGATACCGGACTGCTAACCCAACATCAGCATCAAGAAGCAGCGGACAGTCCAGTCCGCCTCGCAAACCGGGTGCCGGCCAATCAGGTCGCGCCCTACTTTGTCGAGTATATCAAGCCCAGGCTGGAAGAAGCCGTTGGCGAGTTTCAACTATATAAAGGTGGTCTCACCATTTTCACCACTTTGAATTCCAAGTTGCAACTAGCCGCCCGCCAGGCGGGCCGCAAAGGCCTCGACCGTCTTGGACAAAGAATGCGCCGCAACCGGGTAGCAAACCCGAACCCCCAGTACGCGCTGGTCGCCCTGGACGGACCCTCCGGGGGAATCCTGGCCATGGTCGGGGGGCGTGATTACTCACAAAGCTCTTTTAATAGGGCTACGGATGCCTATCGCCAGCCTGGATCGGCCTTCAAACCACTGGTATATGCCAAGGCAATTGAAAATGGCTACTCCCAGGACCGGTTGATTCTGGACGCACCGGTTGTCTACCGACAAGGCGCCACGAATAAACCCTGGCAACCGCAGAACTATTCCAAAGACTTCAAAGGCGAGATCACCCTGCGCCGGGCCCTGACCCTTTCAAGAAACATTCCCGCGGTACGCTTGATAGACGCTCTGGGGCCGCCGACAGTCATAGACTTCGCCCGCCGTATAGGTATTCAGGCCCCCCTGCGGTCCAACCTATCCCTGGCGCTGGGGACCTCGGAAGTAACCCTGCTGGAGTTAACCGCAGCCTATGCGGTCTTTCCAAATGGCGGACACCACATCAAACCATTCGGCGTCACGGCCATTACGGACGGATCCGGCCATATCCTCTGGAAGAACACTCGGCAGAAAAACGTGGCCATGCCGCGAGACGCGGCCGCGGTCATGACCGATATGCTCATAGGCGTTGTTCGTGAAGGCACCGGTCGTCAGGCCAAATTTCTAGGTCGTCGTGTGGCGGGTAAAACCGGCACGACCAATGACTATCGGGATGCCCTGTTTGTGGGCTTTTCGCCAACGGTTACCGCGGGTGTCTGGGTCGGCAGGGATGACGGCGGTCCCCTTGGCCGGGGAGAATCCGGCGCCAGGGCCGCCCTGCCCATCTGGATTGATTTTTTCCATGCCGTGTTTCAAGACGACACGGTGGCCTATTTTGACCATCCGGACAATATCCGGCGTCTCTACCTACACCCGAAGACGGGTAAAACCGCGGGCGCGGCCTTTCCTGGTGCTGTGCCGGCCCTTTTCCGGGCCGCCAATCCGTGAAGATCAAATGCGCACCTTCTAAAATGGCCCTCTATACCTCAGACTTTTGCCGATGTTCTTTAAACGCCGCTTTTTATTTAGCCGGTGTTTGGTTCCGCCAGCCAAAAATAAGCCGCCCCCTCAATGAGCCCTATTGCCGACCTTCGCATGTTGACTTATTCTATAGCATGCAATATAAAAGTATAACACCTTCGGGTGGTTAACAGCTCTATCCGCATTTTTCGGGTGTCTTCTTCAATCTGAAACCGGTCTTTCGATACTGGCGAGACCCTTGGGAAATGCCCAGTTTTGTTTCCGTTCACCCTGGCGCTGAATCATTGCTGCTACAATCCGGTGCGTATAGTCTGGATACGCGGGGAATTCGGTGAGTGAACGGACGCAAGAGGGTGTTTTGAAAGGGCCTCCAAGCATTCACGCTGCATGGTGCCTTTATGAAAAAACTATTCAAGTTATCACCCTTTAAGCTATCTATCCTGATCACCGTGGCCGGCATTGTAACGTATATGGCCGGGATTCCCTTTCTGGATCTCATGGAGTTGAAAACCCTCGACCTGCGGTTCCGGTCCCGGGAAAAAGCTCCCGCGTCCCAACAGGTCGTGCTGGCCGTCATTGATGAAAAAAGCATCAACACCGAGGGTAAATGGGTTTGGCCACGATCAAAAATGGCCCGGTTGATCGACAAGCTCTCCGATGCCGGTGCACGCGTGACGGCCTTTGATATCGGTTTTTTGGAACCGGACGACCAGCGCGTCGTCAACGCCATCAGCACCCTCCAATCTGATATCGGACAGTTTAAAATACAAAATAACCGGCTGCAGACTTACTTGGAAGAGTTGAAACTCAGATCGGACGAAGACCGTCTCCTGGCGGGAGCTATCGAAAATTCGAAATCAAAAGTCGTCCTAGGCTATTTTTTCCACATGGGCCAGTCAGACCTGTCGCATGTGGATGAGCAGACCATTGAAACCCACCAGGATAACATCGCCCCCGGTGGGTACAAGTTCGTACGCTATGCAAACCCGGAAGCCCAGCAACTCCCCATGATTGAGGCGACCTTACCACAATCGAACATTGCCCGAATCGCCACGGCCACACCCTATGCCGGCTATTTCAATATGTTTCCAGACCCCGATGGGGTCGTGCGCTGGATTCCGGCTGTGATTAAGTTCCGCGAGCAGCTCTTTGCGCCTCTTTCCATGATGACGGTAAGCGCTTTTTTGGAAGAACCTCTCTCCGTGAGAGTCGCCGATTTCGGCGTGGAATCCGTCGACATCGGGACCCAGGGCGTACCCACCGATGAATTCGGCCGGGTGCTGATCAACTACCATGGACCGGAAAAAACGTTCCCCCACATTTCGATAGCCGACATCCTCAATGACGCTGTTCCGGAGGATGTGCTGAAAGACAAAATTGTCATGATCGGTGCCACCGCCGTGGGCATCTACGATCTGAGGGTCACGCCCTTTGGGTCGGTATTCCCCGGGCTGGAAATTCACGCCAATGTTGTCAGCAGCGTACTGCAAAACCGGTTCATCATCCACCCCGCTTGGGGGGCCGTGTTTGACCTGATCGCCATCATTGGCGCTGGTTTTCTGCTGGGCTTCGTGCTGGCCCGCACCGGCGTTATCGCCGGCGGCCTTACGGCCTTTTCCCTGGGCACCGTGTTTATCCTGTTCTGCCAGTATATGTTCTCCTCCCAGGGAATTGTATTGAACCTGGTTTATCCCGTTACGGTTCTGCTTGTGACATATACAGCTATTACCGGCTATAAATATCTATCCGAAAGTCACCAGAAAAAATTCATCAAGGATGCCTTTTCTTCCTACCTGGCGCCCACGGTAGTCAAACAACTGATCGATTCACCGGAGACCTTGAGCCTGGGCGGGGAAGAGCGCACCATTACGGCATTCTTTTCAGATGTGCAGGGGTTTACCAGCATATCCGAAAAACTCACCCCAAGCGAGCTGGTCGAACTACTGAATGAATTTTTGACGGAGATGACGGACGTTGTCCTGGAGCACGAGGGCACCGTCGATAAATTTGAAGGCGATGCCATTATCGCCTTTTTCGGAGCCCCCAATTACCTGGAAAATCAGGCCGAAGTCGCCTGCATGGCCTGCATCGACATGCAGGCCCGACTTAAGAAAATGCGCGCCCGCTGGCGCGCAGAGGGGCAACCGGAGCTGCACATGCGCATCGGTCTGTGCACCGGCCCGGCCGTTGTCGGCAATATGGGCTCCAAGAGCCGAATGGACTACACCATGATGGGCGACACGGTCAACACCGCCGCCCGCCTAGAGGGCGTCAACAAGGTCTACGGCATCTATACCCTGATCAGCGACTCTACGCGGCATGCGGCCGGCGACAGCATCGTCACCCGCGAAATTGACGCCATCAATGTAATCGGCAAGGCGGTCCCCATAACGGTCTATGAAGTCCTTGGGTATCAGGGCAGTACCGATCCGACCGTGTTGGAGGTGGCCGACGCTTACACCAAGGGCTTGTATGCCTACCGCAATCAGGAATGGAACCGCGCTATCATCCATTTCAACGCTGCGCTGGATATTGACCCGCAGGACGGCCCCAGTAAAACGATGCTGGCCAGGTGCAATGACTACAAAAAAACACCACCACCCAAAGATTGGAATGGTGCGTATTCGATGACCTCAAAATAGAAGGAAGTTAAAATGGGGATATTTAAAAAACATCCGACCCTGGTTCTCGGAGTTTCCATTACCATTCTCTTTCTGGCAATGGCGTTCATGCGGGCCGGATTTCTGGATACCATGGATCTCAAATTGTACGATGTGGGTATGAGCCTGCGTAGCGATCCGGAAAGTGCCAGCAATATCGTTATGGTCGACATTGACGATGACACCATCGAAAAGCTGGGCCGGTGGCCCTGGCCCCGGGCTCTGGTGGCCGCGGGTCTGGAAAAGATTGACGCCGGCAGTCCCCGGGTCATTGGATTGAATTTTATCCTCAGTGAACCCGAGAACAATCCCGGTATCGCTGCCATCAGACAGCTTGAAGACATGTTCTCCCAGGAACTGCTGGCCACAACCGGGGAAAAAGGCCAAATGTTCGTTGAGGCCATGGTCGACATGCAAAATGTACTGGATAATGATGCCGCCCTGGCCGACGCCATTGCGTTTTCGGAAAAGGTCATCCTCCCGGTATTTTTCAAGCCGCCGGTACCGGGTGCCGCCCCGGATCAGGGCCTTTTGGAAGTTCTCTCCGGCAGCAGCATTCCGAATGTCAGTAGCCCGGAAGGGTTCTCCGCACCAATGGCCGGCGATATTATCCTGCCGGTAAAAGTGTTTTTCGATACCGCCATGGGCATTGGACACATCAACCTGGCCTACGACATGGACGGTACTGCCCGGCGCGAACGTCTGCTGTATGACTATAACGGTAAATACATCCCGGCCTATACCCTCCGGTTGGCAGCCGCCTATCTGAACGTACCGCTGAACAAAATGCGCGCCGAGCTGGGCAATACGGTCCAGTTGGGCGGCACGCAAATTCCAATGACGCCGTTTTCCGAACTCCTGGTCAGCTTCAAGGGCCCCACCGGATCCTTTAACCGCTATTCCTACTTTGACGTGCTGAACGATAAGATCCCCCTCCAGGTATTCAAGAACAAACTCGTCATCGTCAGCGCCTCGGCTTCCGGCATCATGAACCCGTTGAGTACGCCGGTGGATGCCAGTATGCCCCTGGGCGAGTTCACCGCCAATACCATCTGGTCCATTCTCAACGGCCAGTTCGTCTCCAAACCGGTATGGGCCGCTCTGGCCGGACTGGTCATGATCGTGGTCGTGGGTCTTATCATCACGTTTCTGCTGCCCCGGCTCAAAGCCATGGTGGCCGGCCTGCTGTTCTGGCTGCTGGTATTTGCTCTGGTGGGCAGTTCGACCTACCTTTTCGTTTTCGAGGGCCTGTGGATCGGCATCACCTATCCCGTCTTGCAGCTCATCTTGGGGTATATCGGCGTTGTCAGCATTAAATACTTCGTTACGGAAACCGGCAAAGAAAAAGTCGAAGGAGAATCGGCGGAAACCAACCGGATGCTGGGGCTAAGCTTTCAGAACCAGGGCATGCTGGATATGGCCTTTGACAAGCTGCGTCGCGTGCCCGTCGACGACGAAGTCAAGGACATCCTCTACAACCTTGCTCTTGATTTTGAAAGAAAACGGCAACTTAACAAGGCAGCCGCTGTTTTTGAGTATATAGAGGAACATGACGCCAAGTTCAAAGATGTTAAAGAACGTAAAGGGAAACTCATGCAGGCCAGTGAAACCATGGTGTTCGGCGAAGGGCTCGGCGGATCGACCGGTGATGGTCTGCTGGCCACCGGAACCGGCACGAAGCCCACCCTGGGCCGGTACGAAATTCTCAAGCAACTCGGCAAGGGGGCCATGGGCATCGTCTACCTGGGCCAGGACCCGCGCATTAACCGCACAACCGCCATCAAGACCTTTCGCTTCGGGGACGATCTGGAGGCGGAAGAGGCCGATAAACTCAAGAAAAAATTCTTCCGTGAAGCGGAAAGTGCCGGAACCCTCTCCCATCCGAATATTGTGACCATCTACGATGCCGGCGACGAGCAGGATTTAGCGTACATTGCCATGGAATTTTTAGAGGGCAGCGACCTCGAGCCATACACCAAAAAAGACAACCTGTTACCCATTCGCCAGGTAATGGACTATAGCGCCGATGTGGCCGACGCGCTTGATTACGCGCATGAAAAGGGCATCGTCCACCGCGACATCAAGCCGGCCAACATCATGCTCATCAAAGGCAACGTCATAAAAATCACTGACTTTGGCATCGCTCGGATTACGGCGACCTCGCAGACGCAAACCGGGGTAGTAAAAGGAACCCCGTTTTACATGTCACCGGAGCAGTTTTCCGGGGAAAAGGTTGACGGCCGTTCGGATATCTTCTCACTCGGCACGATGCTCTATCAGATGCTCACTGGGTCCCTCCCCTTTCAAGGTGACAGCCCTCCTGCGCTCATGCACCAGATCATGAATGTGAAACATAAGAATCCCAGAACCATCAACACCAAGATATTCAAACCCCTGGTTGCGATTATTGACAAAGCCCTTGAAAAAGACCGCGACCAGCGCTACCAGCGTGCCATGCAGATGGCCAACCACCTCCGCACCCTAGGTAAAAAGGTGGATGCCGCCATCGCCCATCGCAAAACCATGGATTCCGGTTAAAAGCATTTCAAATTCACTCACCCGGCTGTTGGAAAGCCCCCCCTTGTACGGTGCCTAAACCGTTGGGGCCGCATTCGGACCTTGTTGAAAAGCTTGACCTTTTCACGCCAATTATATATAAAGAACAGGTTGCAAAAGGTTGCGATGCAGACGACTTTATACTGGATTGACCATCAGAGTCGGGCTTGCTCTATTCGCGTGGGATGAGAGTAGTTTCAATGGAGTCCAGGGTAAATGGTTCTAATAGAATCTGCAGGCATAACCGATGTTGGCAGAAAACGACCCCACAACGAGGATTCCCTCTTTATTGATGAAGAACAGAATCTATACGTGGTTGCCGATGGGATGGGCGGACACGCAGCCGGGGAGGTAGCAAGTAAGCTGGTCGTCGAGACCCTGCGCGACTATATGCAACGTTTTAAGGAGGATGAAGACGCTGAAGAACTGGAAGACGCCGATGAATCCCTTTCAAAGGAGGCCAACCGACTGCTCTCCGGCATTCAGCTGGCCAATCGGGGTGTATTTCATGTCGCATCCAGCAAAGAGAAATTAAAGGGCATGGGTTCCACCGTGTCGGCGGCTTATTTCACCGATGATGCCCTGATTCTGGCCAACGTGGGCGACAGCCCGATTTACGTGATCCATAATGGTTCGATTGAACTGCTGTCCGTGACGCACAATGTCATCTCCGAGCAGATGGCGATTGATCCTGACGCTGCCCAGCAAATCGGCGCCCAGTATCGTAATATGCTCACCCGAGCCATGGGCATTGAAGAAACGGTTTTCCCGGATATAACGGAAATCCCCTATTATCAAGGGGATATGGTAGTAATCAGTTCTGACGGGTTGACCGATCTGGTCGAACCCGAAGAGATTCTGGATATCATTGAAAACGAAAAACCGGAGAAAGCCTGTCGAACCCTGGTGGATATGGCCAATGACCGTGGCGGGCACGACAATATCACGGTCATTACCCTGAAAGTAAAAGCGATCAAACATCAGAGCGGTGGAATCATGGGCGTGATTTCATGGCTGATGTCCCCCTTAAAAAGGTTACTTAACTAAAAAGAGGATTTAAGATGCCGACGCTGACGTTAAAATTCAAAGACAACAAACTCGGTGAATACCCCATTGAGCCTGGGAAGTCCCTGACCATCGGCCGCAAGGAGAGCAATGACATCTCCATTGAGAACCTGGCGGTGTCCGGTCACCATGCGAAAGTAGATGCCGTGGGAGAAGAGTATCTGCTCACCGACTTGAAGAGTAAAAACGGCAGCTTCGTGAACAAGGAACTGGTGACCACGCATTGGCTCAGGCACGGTGACAAGATCATCATCGGCAAGCATTGTCTGGTTTTTGAGTACAATGAAGGCGAAAAACGTCCGCCTGCGGCAGCAGCCGGCACCATGGATCAGACCATGGTCATGGACACGGATAAATACAAGGATATGCTCTCGAAAGCCGCACCGGCCGCCAAGAAAGCCGCCGTCGCCACCGGGGTGCTATCCTACCTGGCCGGCGGTGAAGGTGAAATCGAGCTGACCAAGAAGCTCACCAAAATCGGCAAGGCATCCTCGTGCGACATTGTCATCGGCGGTCTGATGATGGGCAAGACCGCCGCCACGATCAGCAAACGCCCCAACGGCTATTCGCTGGCTTTCGTCGAAGGCATGACCAAACCCAAGGTGAATGGCGAAACGGTTAAAGATGCGGTCATGCTCAAAGAGTTCGACAACATCGAGTTCGGGGCCGTCAAGATGCAGTTTTTTATCAAGAGTTGATCATAGACCGCACGATTCCATATTTATTTAGAAAGGCCTGATATTCAGGCCTTTTTTTATTTTGGAAGTTGCGTTTTAAAGGCTCAGGCCACGTATCAACATGCTGAATTATAAGTCGGAAACACCTGAAATATCCGTCATTATTCCCGTGTATAATGCCGCCGGCACCATACGGACGGCACTTACTTCAGTTTTCCGACAAACATATGAAAACATACAAATAATCGTTATTAATGACGGTTCCACGGATAACACCCTCAAACAGGTGGCGGCTCTGACTGATCCGCGCCTTGAAATCCATTCTTATCCGAACAGCGGTGTTTGCTCGGCCACAAACAGGGGGATGGAAAAGGCCACCGGCGAATACATCGCCTTCCTGGATGCTGATGATTTCTGGGCTCCCGAAAAATTGGCCAGTCAGTTGAACGCACTCAGGAATCACCCGGAAGCGAGCGTTGTATACAGTCAAGTAAACGCCGTTGACAGTCAGGGAGAATTTTTGTTTCGTTACCCTTTTAGCTTGGCCAGCGGCAATGTCAGCAGCCGGATTATGGAATCCTGTTTCATTGTAAGCGGATCTAATCTTCTAATAAAAAAAGATTGCCTGAAGCACACCGGGTTCTTTAATCCAAGCTTGGTCTGTTTCGGAGATTGGGAGTATGCCATCAGGCTTGCCCGCAGGTACCAGTTTTTAGCCGTACGCGACTATCACATAAACTATCGTTACCAAAACGATTCACTTTCAGCCAATGTCTTCCAAATGGAAAAGGACGGCCTAGCTGTTATCACCGAGCAAGTTGCGCGTCCGTTCCGTTACGAGGCAGAGGCTGCCAGGGCTTTTGTTTACCGGCATCTTACGTTTGTTGCCCTGTTCCGTACCAACGATCCCGGGCGATGCCGCCTTGCCTTGGGATATCTCGCCGAATCCGCCAGACATTCTCCACGCTCGGTGATTTCAATCGAGTATCTTAGGCTTATTGCGGCCGGCATGTTGTTGGCATGTCTGCCTGGAAATAGCTCCATTCGATGCTGCCGGTGGTTGCTTAAGACGTATAACGCGTTGAGTAACGTCATGCGTCGGCAGAAAACCCGTTAACAAGTAAGTACTAGAACCATGCCACCGATCACTATCACCCCGATATAAGCGGTGTGTCGGTGGCAGACTGGCCAGATCCTATGATGCCTTCGACAGCATATTCAGGGCGATGGCTCTCATTTCGAATCAGCTTTTATTAATGTGATCAAACCATACCGCCTTTCATAAACTTTCATGCCCTAGCGCGCACAATGAAGCATGAAAGAGTAGTTCTAATGAACATGTCCGTTATCCTTTAACTCTGTACCTAGCAAACCGACTCCGCCATAGTGGCCACAGGCTACGACGGATGGGAAGTCCCAACATGCCATGTTAACCTTTCCGTGTAAGTCCTGCATTGAGTGATTAGAATTTGGCGGTTAGCTATAAGAACGGATCGATCGAGAAGTGCTTTCAACGGACATGATTTTGTTAAACTAACGGCCAAAAGCCAATAGCTGACCGCTTAATGCAATTAGGGGGTTCTTCATCGTTCTACTTCACATGATGATAGGATTGATCAAACGGAACATTTTTTTAAAGGCACTCTATTTCTGACAGCAGACTGCCGTATAATGCCCTGTTAGATACCTGGTGGGCAAACGGGAAAGCTTCTCAAAGCGCTTCAGATATTTCAGGAAAAGCCTCTTAGTCCGCGATGAGGCGTGGTGTTCCACCCATTTGGCAACCGGAATAGCAAAAACCCGGGGGCAATGCAGCACTGGTTGCATGTCCAGTATTTTGAATCCGGCTTTTTCCAAAGTCCTTTTCAGGGCTCCCGGAGAAAGGGTACGACCATAGTAGAAAGTGGTTACACGCAGTTTCAACAGAAGGTGGTTAGATAGTTCCTGGCGTATAGCCAAAACGGGATTGAGAGGGTTATCCATGGTGAGAATCAGTCTGCCGTTAGGTCTAAGAACGCGGTAACATTCGCTTAGGCTGCTGGCAATCTGATCGGTCGAATCGAAATGATCCAGGGTAGAGTTTGAGAATACGGCATCGAATGAATCTCCGGCAAAAGGCAGCTCGCGTATATCCGTGGCAACTACACACTGGGGCCCACCTACTCGCCGGGCAGCCTTCAGCATTTCCAGCGCGATATCCATACCAATGGCTGTCCAGGATGCCGTCCGGGCTGGCAGGCGGATACCGCTGCCCAGCGACTCGTTGTACATATCCGTTTTAAGATACAACCCGGCCTTTTTATCCGGCAGCCACCGAGCCAGCAAGCCGGAGTCGACCGCATCACTGTGCCGTCGCCACAAGCGGCCTGGTTGTGTTTTTTGTTGAATCCGGGACACCTTATCCCAGTAAGCCGGATCAGTTTTCATCTTCTTCCCCTTCTCCACTCCGGCGGCCGCAGGCTATTAATTCCGAAAACTGACACTTCTCCAAGTCCCCCGTAAACCACTGTGATGATATGATGACAAAGCAAACCACGGAGAGGATATCATACAATTCCGGCCCAAAACTCCGCGACAGGAAAGCTGCCGTAACAACCCCGGTTGGAAAACTCACAGCTGCACCGATGAAGCCCTTGATAGACCCTATGGCAATTTGGTGTCCATGCTTTTTTAACGCGATTGATTCCATATAAGGACGATTGAATGTTGCGAAAGATCACTTAGCTATAAACATTATCGGCAGAGATTTTTGCGATTGCCCCCTTAAAATAGACAGGTGCAATTGCACCGACCAGTGCTTGCGGCAGCAACCTCATATGGTGTGTATTTACGATTAATCGCATCAGGTATTCTTTGAGTCCGGGGGAACCTGCCCGTCTTTTCATAGCCTTGAAAGCGTTTTGCGCTATTACCTCAGCTATTTCAGCACAGGGCAATCGCAACTCCTCTGACAGCCGCAACAACTGGGAAGTCGCTGAATTTATTTTTGTGTAGATAATAGACTGAATCCTCCGGCCAGGTATCGAAGCAAATTCCATGGTTCCGCCCAGTACACCGCCACAATTCGTTACCCGAGTTCAATAAGTAAGTGCAACACTTTCAGGTTTTAAGGCATTTGCGGTATGTTTTCGATATTATGCCTAAAACCTATAAACATCTGAGTCCAGAAGAGCGAGATATCCTCGCTG
>Ga0126334_10000077_pt1 | contig 35649 bp, 20 predicted proteins | sample InaspJWI49metaG_FD_94491 | JGI IMG/M metagenome (GOLD analysis project Ga0126334, IMG submission 94491) | Marine gutless worms symbiont microbial communities from Oahu, Hawaii - Inanidrilus sp. 2 OAHU.JWI-49 metaG | ecosystem: Host-associated > Annelida > Digestive system > Unclassified...
CTCAGATGTTTATAGGTTTTAGGCATAATATCGAAAACATACCGCAAATGCCTTAAAACCTGAAAGTGTTGCACTTACTTATTGAACTCGGGTTTCGGATTTCGATATTCGGATTTCGGATTTTTTCTCAAACATTTTTAATGGCATCGCCATTTAGCTTGGTTGCGATAGTAGCGCCCGGGCAATCACCAACCTCTGGACCTCGCTGGTCCCCTCGTAGATCTCGGTGACCTTGGCATCCCGAAAATAGCGTTCCACATCATATTCTTTTGAATACCCGTAGCCACCATGAATCTGAACCGCCAGATCGGTCACTTTGCGGGCCGTAGCACTGCAATGCAGTTTGGCCATGGAGGACTCGGCTGAAAACGGGTGGCCGCTATCCTTGCGGGCTGCGGCCCGGTAAAGCAACAACCGAGAGGCATCAATCTCGGTGGCCATATCGGCGAGGTAGTTCTGGATAGTTTGAAATTTAGATATGGGTCGGCTGAACTGTTGCCGCTCCTTGGCATAGGATACCGCATCCTCAAAGGCCGCCTGGGCGATCCCCAAGGCCTGGGCGGCAATCCCGATGCGGCCGGTATCCAGGGTACTTAAACCGATTTTGATCCCCTGCCCTATGCGGCCCAGGAGGTTCTCGCGGGGGACCTTGCAGTCTTCAAAAAAGAGCGAGGATACCGGGTTGGCCCGCATTCCGCAAAGATCTTCAATCTCACCTATCGAAAAACCGGGACGCTCCTTCTCCACAATGAAGACACTGGCCAGCCCCTTTTTGGCTTCGGTTTCGGACACAGCAAAAACCAGGATGGTACCGCAGACCCCACCATTGGTGACGAAAATCTTGGTCCCATTCAGCACATAGCCGTCTGCGACCTCTACCGCATGGGTTTCTACCGCGCCGGCGTCAGATCCGGCATTGGCTTCGGTCAGGCAAAAAGCACCGATCCGCTCCCCCCCTGCCAAGTCCGGTACAAATGCTGTTTTCTGTTCTTTTGTACCGAACTTGAGAATGGGGTAGATGCCCACACTGTTATGCACGGTTACACAGAGCCCCAAGGCCGCTGAAACTCTGGAAATCTCTTCTATGGCGATCGCATAACTGATGGTATCGAGGTCCGCGCCGCCGTACTCCCTTGGTGTCTGAAGGCCGAAGAAGTTGAGCGGCTTCATTTTGTCCACAATTTCCCAGGGGAAACGGGCTTCCCGGTCCAGCTCAGACACGTGGGGCTTAATTTCTTGCTCCGCAAAGTCCCGCACCGATTTACGGATCACCTGGTGTTTCATGCAGGGATTAAAATCCAAAACCATACCTCCATTGGTAAGGTGTCAGGATTAAAGGCTAAAGACTGAAGTTGGTGTAAAAGCGATTGCAATCAAGATAAGGGCAGCTCATTGCAACCATCGTTTTCAATAGAGACAGGCTGATCTGCTTTCAAGGTTTTTTTTCAGCCTTCAGTCTTTGAACCTTAAAACCTGAATCCTATCAGGGTTCTTTACACTGAACTGTTAAAATTCTCAATTTGATTTTTAGAGAAGCCTTAAACCGGCGAGAATCAGGATACCAGCGGCCAAAATAGTGGTAACACCAGCATCAGTACTAGAAAAACAACAAGGGTCAGGGGAATACCCAGCTTAAGATAATCAACGAAGCGATACCCACCCGGCCCCATGACAAGGACGTTGGCTGGATGAGAAATAGGGGAAGTAAAACTTGAAGAGGCCGCCAGAGCGATGCCCATCAAGAGGGCATGCGGCGACAGACCCAAACCGGCGGCCGTGTTCAGGGCTATCGGCACCATGAGAACCACCAGGGCGGCTGTGGGAATGATACTGGTAGCCAAAAAAGTAATCAGCAGCAGCCCTCCCAGCACCGCGTGGGGACCCATGGGGCCCACAAAAGCGACCACGTTTTCTGCCAGCAGCCGGGCCGCCCCGGTTTTGTCCAGGGCTGTACCCAGCGGCAACATGCCGGCAATAAGAAAAACAGCTTTCCATTCGATATAACGATAGGCTTCCTCCATGGTCAGGCAGCGGGTCAATACCATTACAGCCGCCCCGATGACCACGGCTATGTAAATCGGCACCCAACCCGCAATGACCGGCAGTAGAACAGCGGCCATAACAGCCAAAGCGGTTTTCGCTTTCTCTTCCCGCGGAACCTCCTGGGCAGTCTTGGTCAGGACAATAAAGTCCGGCTCGCGGCCCAGGATACGCAGTTTCTCCCAAGGACCGTACAGCATCAGGGCATCTCCAAATTCAAGGGCCATATGTCGCAAATCGGAATGGTAAGCCCGGCCTTTGCGCCAGATGGCCAGCACGGTGAGGCCATATTTTTCCCGGAAACCGAGCTGGCCCAGATTCAGGCCCGACAAGGTGGCATGGGGCGATAAGACCACTTCCACCAGCCCCACGCGGTCATCTTCGAGTGTCGCCGGGTCGGTCGATCGTGATGTATCGGCCAGCAGATCGCCCTCCAGACCCTGCATCTGCAAGATCGCCAAAAGTTCGGCCGCGCCGGAAACGAGGAGTTCGTCTTCAGGGTGCAGGACATCATCGGAGGCGGGAATCCGGGCCTGTCCCTGGGCATCGACGATAGAGAGTATCTGGAGATCGATGGCATCACCGAGGCGACTTTCACTCAAGGTTTTTCCGACCAGCGCCGGGGCATCTGCCACTTTCAGATGATGCAGACGGTCGCCGAGGGCGGTGGCGGTGCTTAATTGGGCCGGACTGAGGGGGATCGGTTTGAGAAAGTATGGTTTTTTCGGCAAAGCCGCCACACGCTCAAGGGGTCCGTAAATAATCAGTCGGTCACCAGCATCGAGCGTCAGGCCCTTGAGTCTTTCATCCATGCGCTGATCGCCCCGCACAACAGCCAGGACGGTCAATCCCAAACGATTACGGAAACCGATGTTGGCGATGGTCCGACCAACATAAGGCGAGGCTGATCCCAATTCAATTTCCACGACTTGCATACCATGGTCGCGAAGGTCTTCCACCCCGGCGGCCCGGGCATCGGCAAGCAGGTGGCCCCAGTGGTTCAACTCCTGCAGGAGGTCGAGGCGGCCGGTAACGGTGAGAACATCGTTGGGGGCAATCTGCTCAGTGGCGGACGGCGCAAGGATCGAGCGGCTGCCTCGGGTAATGCCTACCACATTGAGGCCCAGTCCGGATCCCAGGTAACTCTGGGCCAAGGTTTTGCCGGCCAGGACTGAACCGGCGGGAATATTTAGGCGGGCCAGGTTTTTTGCCAGGCCATACCGGGTTCGGTAGTCGCTGAACCCGGGGGTTTCCCGATCCAGGCTGCGTTGCGGTAAAAGGCGGATCCCCACGATCGCGACAAACGCAATCCCGCCCCCCATGATAAGCAGGCCTACGGGTGTAAAATCAAACAGTGCGAAAGGTGTCAAATTATTCTGGCGCAAGGCCTCGGTCACCAGGATGTTGGGAGGGGTGCCGATCATGGTGGTCAAGCCACCCAGAAGAGATCCGTAGGCCAGTGGCATTAGCAGAATCGAAGGCGACCGGCCGGTCTTGCGGGCAATGTCCATGACCACCGGCAGCATGAGGGCAGCGACGGCAACATTGTTCATGAAGGCGGACAACCCCCCGGCTATGACCATGATGACAACAACCAGGGTTGTCTGCCGGCCACCGCCGACTTTTAGAAGTTGACGCCCCAGGATATTGGCGATGCCGGTCCGGGTCAATCCGCCACTGAGGATGAAAACCGCCCAAATAGTGACCACGGCGGGATTGCTGAAACCGGCTAGCGCCTCGGTAGGGCTGACGAGGCCGGTGACGGCCAATACCCCCAGCACCAGGAGGGCCAGCACCTCCAGTGCCACCCATTCCGTTATGAGCAAGAGGATAACCGCTGCCAGGATCAGCAGCACACCTATTATTTCCGCGGACATCAGATAATCGTCTCCGGGCTACGCTACTAAGTGTTTTATAAATAAGATTTTGAATATAGTGCTAAAATTGGATGGCTAATAATAGTACCGAATGAAAGCCTGTCAATTCGGCGATATTGAATCACAGCAGACAGGACTATCGTTGGGGGTAATTTCAGGAGCTGTTTTTCAAGCGATCGACCGTGTCGAGATCACACACATCGAATTGCTGGCCGCAAACACCACACAGCATCTCACATTCGTCAGGCTTTCGGGTTCGCCGCCGTTTTAGGGCGCCTTTGCAATCCGGGCATACCAGATCCTGTTCATCGCTTGGTTTTTGGGATTCGCTTGCCATGTTACCTCCGCATGGTGATGCTTTGCGAATGATTATTTGATACGATTCGCTTCAACCGGTTCCAGGTCACATCAATTCCGCTATACTTATTGTTCTATCGCCGAGCATATTGACGTAACTGCCCATTTCATTATCGTACCATCCGTAAATTACCGATTGGGTGATCGGTACCCGTATCAGGGGGGCGTTGAGGGTCGCCAAGGCGTCCTTGTTCAACCCGGGTACATTCTCCAGGTCTACGGTCAGTTCAGCCGTACGGGTATGGATTTCATGACCTTCGATAGTGGCTGCCGCCCGGGGGATGCCGATGATATCGCAGGATACATTCTGTTTGTGAGAATGGCGCAGGTAACCTTCGGGGTCTATTTCCGCGGCCTGCCGGTAGATGTCATTGAGCACCTGCTTGGTAATAGGGGCGCCGGACAATTCTTCCTGCAAGTTGGTGACCAGAATGATCAGACTGCCCGTGGCCGTGGGAACCCTGACCGATTCGGCGATGAACCCGATCTGTTCCATTTCAGGTATGACCAGGCGCAAGGCCTTGGCAGCCCCGGTACTGGTCAGAATAATATTGTTCATGATACTGCGATTTTTGCGTAGATCAGCCTTGCCGCTCTTGGGCAAACGATCCAGTACCTGCTGGGAACCGGTGGCAGCATGGACGGTCGCCATAGAGGCGGAAAGGATTCGCTGGGGCCCAAAAGCATCCAGCAGGGGTTTCATCATGTGGGCCAGGCAGGTGGTGGTACAGGATGCATTGGATATCAAACAGTGGTTGCGGGCATCATAGGACTTGTCATTGATTCCCATTACGGTGGTGACGGCATCCGAAGGCATGGATGCGCCGATATCCTTGATTTTAAAAGGGGCGGACGCGATGACCTTTTCCGCCCCGGCATCGATGTGTCCCCGCATGGAACCACCCGGATGGTCGCCCGGCAGGACCGGGTCCAGGAAACGGCCGGTAGTATCTACGACCAAACGCACATCCTGGCCGCGCCAATTGATCTCGGAGGGGTTGCGGTTGGCCCGCAGAAAAGTGACCTTAATCCCGTCGATCATCATCGTGCCGTCTTCAGCATTGAGGTCTTTTATGAGTGGACGGGCATTGTGGCCGTACAGGTACCCGTGCAAGAGTCCATAGGATGAATCCCTTTCCGTGTAGTGGGCGATATCTTCAAGGCAGGTCCCGGCCTCCCGGCCGATATTGATGATAATTTCATCAAAATATTTACGGCTGATGTGATGCCAGAGTGTCAGTTTGCCGATCCGTCCAAAACCGTTGATTCCCAGTTTCATCTTCCTCCATTCCTTTATTGTACCCCCGGTTCAAACTCAACTAGTTAAATATAACCAAGGTCTTCCCAATGCCAGCGCTCTCTGTCCGGCCGCTAGCGTCCACCGGGGCCCATTAATTTGACCTGACCTTGATAAACCGATCCCCCCTGCCCGTCAATACTTATGTAGTCACCCGATTCCAGGCGGGTTTCATCAAATCGGCAGTTGCGCTCCTTTTCATTGCAGAACAGGTTGCCGCAGCCGACCACGCAGGTTTTTTCCAGGCGGTGGGCAACCACCGCAGCGTGGGAGGTGGAACCACCGCGGGCGGTCAGCAGAGCGTCGGAGGCAAACACCTCGCGGATGTCATCCGGCACCGTATCATTCCGGATCAGAATCAGCCTGGTATGCGGCTCTTTCCGGCGCCAGTGATCGATCTCCTCCAGGGTAAACACTACCCGACCGGTCAGGGCACCGCCGCTAACCCCGATACCGTAGCCCAGCGAGCGAGCCTGGTGGATCGCTACTGGATCGAAGGTGGCCACCTCCTTGACTTCACGCATGGCCATGTCGCGGGATTGAAGCAGGTACAGATCCTCGGGCTTATCACTCTCGAAGGTGAATTCCATCTCCTGCGGGCTCCAGCCCCTTTCATAGATCAGGTGGTTGGCCCATTCCTTGAGGGTATTGTAGATGGTGGGGAAATGTGTCTCCAGGGTAATGTCGGTCTGGCGCATTTCGATCCCCTGTTGGAACATGGAAATCGGCAGGGTCGTCACCAGTCCCGAGACGACGTCTTCACCCTGATTTTCGATACTGAAATCCCCCCACAGCTTGAGAATATCACCGGACCAGCGCGGGTTGTGGGTAAAAAAGACACCGGAACCGGAGAGCTGGGAAATATTGCCGAAGATCATTTCCTGGATGGTGACCGCGGTGCCCCAATCATCGGATATGCCCATGATTCGCCGGTAGGTCCCGGCCTTGTCCGAATACCAGGACTTAAACACGGCCTTGATCAGCATATAGAGCTGCTCGAAGGGTTCTTCGAGGATGACGACGCCCGCATCCTGGATCATATCCTTGTAGGCCAGGGCCACCTGCTTCATCTGCTCACCGGTGAATCCGCGTTTCAGGGAAATGCCCCATTTTTGTTTGTGATCACTGATGATGGCATCGAAGTCATCCCGTTTTAAATCGAACGCCATGCCATAGCACTGCAGAAAGCGCCGGTAGCTGTCCCACGCAAACCACTCGTTTTTACTCTGGGCCGCCATGCCGGCTACGATTTGTTGATTGACACCCGCGTTTAAAAAGGTGTCCAGCATACCCGGTTGCGATATGGCGGCGCCGCTGCGTACGGACAGCAGCAGTGGATTTGCTGGTATCCCGAACTGCTTGCCGGTCATCCGTTCGATTGAACGGATCTGCTTCTGGACACTCTCCTTAAAATTCTGTTCGGCGGGCTTGAAGCCATCGATCAACTCCCCGCAGCGGAAAGCCTCGGTCGTCACGATGAACCCCGGCGGCACCGGCAACCCGTATTGCTGCAGTTTCACCAGGTTCTTACCCTTGTTGCCCAGGTAGATAATCCCGTTGACCAGTTTCTTGGGCTTCTTGATGGACATCATGGCCCGTTTGGGATCGTAATTGAGCAGCTGCTGCAGACGGTCATTGGGCAGCTTATTCGACTGGTTGAACAGGGTGTTCAAAATGCGGCTGAGAAACAGGTCCAGCTGCTGGAGTCCGAGCGAAAGCGCAATCCGGTCGCGAAAGAAGATCTCGGAGACATGGTGCTTCAGCCCCTCGATGTCGGCCGTCTCCACCTTGGGCAGGAACTTGGGCAGAATCTGCTCCAACGGAATCTGATCCAGAATCCGGTTGAGGTTCTTTTCATGGACATTATTGAAATAATCGTTGGTGATATTTCTCACGGCCTTGGCAAAGCCCTTGAAAATGTCAAGGTACTGGGTGAAGGTAAACCCCTTGACTTTGAGGCTATGGGCCAGGATCGCCATCTGGCGCTCCAGCCCGCCGGATGAGATCCCGTCCAGCTTCAGGGCCCGGTGAAACAGCTTGAGGCGATGGTAAATCTGGAAAAAGGTCGCCTTGGTGATCAAACTGAGATCGATGTCGGCTACCAGCTGCTCAAACAGCACATTGGCGATGGACTCGATTCGAAAGGTCAAGCCCAGGGCGTCGAACTTCTTCTCATGGTAGCTGCCGTACATCGAAGGGATGTCAATCGTAAAATGCCGCTTTTTATAAATATCCTCCCGCACTTCAAAAGTTTGATCTGACGTGATCAATTGTTTCAAGCCCTCGAGATACCCCAGCAGCCCGGCCAGCTTATCGCGCACATTGTTCTGCCGCAGGACCTTTTGCAGCTTTTCCAAATCGGGGAAGGCCTCGGCTTTCAGCTGGGCCAGGTATTGCTCGGTTTCAATGAAGACAAGGTTGTACTTGTGATAGAGGATCTTGTAGAAGATCGACATCAGCTGGACCCTGCGGCGATCATCGGCAGTACCGGCCGCCATGTCGGTAAAAAGGGCCATAAAGTCATATTCAGCAATGTCGATCAGATCACCCGGCCAGTTGAAACCCTTTGCCTTTAAGGTAGCAATGACGTTGCTGACCCCGTCGATATAGAGGCCTTGTGAAGCTACCTGCTCAAAGATGCTGGGCGGCACAAAGGATTCGAGCAAACGCTTATCGCGGGTTTCCCAAAATACCAGCGCGGCTTCACAAAACTTGATGATCAGGTTACTGCTTTCCACGTGGCTCTGCTTACGTAGAAAATGAATCAGGATATCCTTTCTATGGGTCAGTTCGTCCAATTCGGTCGATATGTCCCGCAGGCGTCCTTCGGCCCCAATTTCGTTGAAGTAAGACGGGAACAGGCGGCTCAACTGCTTGGCCAGGTTGTAGACCGGTTCGATACCGCTGTTTAGAAAGCGGGTGATATCTCGCGGAAACAGGTCGGTGTCCTTTATAAACACACCACACAGCGACAGGTGGATCGTCAGGTAAGACAGCAGCCGCGGCGACCACTTGGGATTGTTCTCCACAAGCTCCAGCCAGGTCCGGATATACTGGAGGTGGGCGGGGTTGACCCTTACTTGCCAGTCGTTACCGACCCCGGAAATCATCGGGGCCTGGAAACCGAGGTCGATGATACCATCGATAAAAAAGTTAATCAGTTCACTTTCACAGGTTTTATAGACCCCCTTGCCCATATTGAGCACGCAGTTCAACGCGGTCGCCGGAAATTCATGCGTCCGGGCCTTCAGAATGCGAAATGTCTTTTCGATCAATTGCATGATCCGCGAGTAGCTTTCATGCTCGATCAGCCAGGTCAAGGTCCGGTTGATATCGCGCAGGTTCTCCTCGTGAATCATGGCGAGGCCGGGCATATTCATCATGTGAAACAGGAATATGACCCGCCAGTAATTTCCGTTTAGCTCCTTGGTTCCCGCCTTTAGCAGCGCCTGGGGTATCACCCGATACTGTTCCACGATCTGATTGTAGGTTTTTAGCCCCAGTAGGCGTTCCAGGGTGGCTGGTTCGGCAATCTTTTCCCGTCCGGCGATCTCCTCCAGGGTCTCCTGTTCCTGGCGAATGTCGGTATGTAGAACTCCATCAAGAAGCCTTTCCAGGTCTTTTGAGAGTTCGGATTGTCCGGTTTCGTTGATCAGCCATTGCAGGGGATCGTCTTCGGAAAGCCAGTATTCGTAGGTGCGCCGGTAATACTTGATCAACAGGTCGTTGACCGCCGCACAACCGGCCGGATCGTGTCCGTTATTCTGCAATAGGGCCCGGGCAATTTTACTGATCTGATAATAACTGCGGATAAACAGAGTGAAGTCATCTTCGGAAAAATCACCAATACGTTCAAAACAGGCATTCACAACCGGGGCAAACCGCTGCATCTCTTCATCGGCGCCTTTTAAAACGGTTTGCACGTACAGCAGCAGATTGTCGATGGCATCGGAACTCACCTGTAGATGGGTATTGGCTTCAACCGCGCTGAAAAAAACATCCATGAAGATACCGGCGACTTCCGGCCCTTTGGGGTGCTTTTTGAGCAGGTGGAAATAATCCAGAGAGAAGCCGCGCGCTTCCTGCACGATAAAAAGCCAATTGCGGTAAGGGTGGCAAAGTTCTTTCAGGAAGGTGTTCAGACTTTCGGTTAGACCGAAATAGCGGGACATGACCTCCTGCAAGGGGGCATATTTGGCATCGATGGTCACATCGACATGGTAGCTGGCAATATTCGCTTCCAATGCTTGGGACTTAATCTGCACACCGGCTCCTTTCCAAAAGAGCATCCGTAGGCCATCCTCGGGATCGGATGTACCTAAAAACTAGAAAAATACCAGAGAGCCCCCCTATTTTCAAGGCAATTGGACGAACGCTAACTACGACACCTTGATTTTGACCTTGATCTTGACCACTCGGGTGTCTATATTCTGAGATCTTCTGGAAATTACATGGGACTTTACAGATGACCAGCCGTGAATCAAAAGTTGGACAGCCCTTCTGGACGGCCTGCCGCCAGGCACTCATGATTACGGTGGCTGCCGTGGTTCTCGGCCTGATGGTCAATGCGCTGCGCCCGCATGGCCTGGAACTGATCCGGCCGCCCGATCCGGTTTCGCCGGCCACAACCGAAGCAGAGTTTGCCGGCCCGCGGCCAATCGATTTGGAGGATGCCTTGGAGCGGCTAAAAAACCAGAGAACCATTATCATCGACGCCCGTTCGGAATACGACTACGCCGCCGGCCACATTGACACCGCCCGGAACCTGCAGGAAAAAGACCTCGATGTCTGGATGCCGGATTTTTTCAGTACCACTCCGCCCGAAACCCCCCTCATCGTCTACTGCAGCGGACCGCGCTGCCTCCTGGCCGAGCGTTTAGCTGTCAGAATGTTTGAATTGGGTTACACCAATGTCCATATCCTGACGGCAGGCTGGAACGGCTGGCAGGCCAGGGGCTACCCGGTGGCACCGCAACCCGCCTTTTCCGCCGGCCAATCACTGGAGCAGACGGATGACTGCGCGTCCGGTGAGTGCGGCGACGCACAGATCTCACCGGCTGATCCCACCCAAAGGAATTAGAAGTTCACAATGTTGCGCTGCCAGACTGAAATGGTCTCAAAGCCTTCAATCAGGATAAGGTCCAGTCTTCGCTCTGCGAGCTAATCACGACAGGCAAGGCGGTCGAGTAGTCCAAACCGCAGGCATACTATAGAGTATTTTGAAGATTTGGCGCATACGGCCAACGTAAAAAGTAGGCCTTAAGGGAGATTTCGAGATCATTTCACAAAAAAAGCCCCGCCAATTGTGACGGGGCTTTTCGGTGCTATCTTCAGCCGGCTTATAGTTCGAGCCATGAATCAGAGTACAGGGTCTTGCCAAGGATAACATCAACGGTCTTGGCGTAGTCCTGCAGTTCCTTGGAGAGGCTGTCCCGATCGGGCTCTTCGCCGTCCATTATGCCATAAATCAGATCGACAATATCCTGGCGGTTGCCCTTGGCGATATCGATAAGCTGGTCATCCATCGGATCGGCAATACAGGAATACATGCCGTGTTTTTCAAGCATGACCATGTAGGTCGCATTCAAAATTGGCCGCAGGTGATCCGGAGGCCCATTGGAGATGTTGGACAGACCGCAGGTGGAAAGTGCACCCGGAGCCATATCCTGCAGCATGCCCTGGAACTCCATCAGGCTGATTAACTGCGGCTGCTGAATATTGACCGGCGTCACGATCCCGTCCACCCAAATCTTTTCATTTGGAATTCCGGCTTCATTGGCGAAATAGAGCAATTCTACGCAGAGGGCGGCGCGCTCATTTTCATCTCGCGGCAGGCCGTCCGGTCCCCACATAAGGGCGACGAAGTCGGCCCCGGATTCCGCTGCCATGGGCACCATGCGCTCATAACGTTCCGGCCGAACCATGATGGAGTTGATAATGTGCGACTGGCCGGGGACTTCCTTGATGACCTTCAAGGCCGCCTCGATGGCATCGATATTGGATGTATCGAGCGCCAGCGGAACATCGGGCACGACGTCCTGGACGACTTCAACAACCCAGGGCATCAGTTCATGCCCATCTTTTTTGGCAGGACCGAGGTTGATGTCAATCACATCCATTCCTTTTTCCTTCTGGAAAAGGGCCTCTTCCTGGATCGGCTTGGGATCACGTTCTTTAAAGGCCCGACCGATCTTAGTTGAAATTACGTTTAAACTCTCGCCTATAAGTTGCATAGAACCTCCCTTCTATTATATTCAGTACGGGTGAATGGCCCGGAACCGATCCGGCGTGCAACTGTCGCCGAATGCCCCGGGCCAACCATATCATACTATAGCTGCCAGTAATCGACTGCTATTTAGACTTGAGGAACGCGGGAATATGGGCTGCTTCCCGTGGGCCGACCGTAATGGTCCAGCCGGGCAGTTCTTCCTCGATGTCGCCTACAATGGCAGCGGCATAGCCGGGAATCACCAGTTCCTGGTGTTTGACTTTATCCATGATACCGGACTTCTTGACGAAAATACCGACATCATCACCGGCAAACTTACCGGCGGCCCAGGCCGTCAATACGGACAGACCTTCGGAGTCCTTGATCAGCAGCCAGGTGGGAACCTTGCTACCTTCAATTTCACCGGATACGATGAAGTAGGTCAGGGCAAAGTTCGTGGTCACCAGCACCGGCGAATTCTCATCCGGGTTGCCGATTTCGTAAATACCCTCGGTGACCGTCATGGGCCGCTGCGGGTCGGTAAATATGTTCAGCCGTTCCAGCAGCAGCGGGAATACCGCTTCACCGGCCAGGTCGGACATCACGACGATGCCGCCGTATTTGGCCACGAACATGGCGGCGATGAGTGCTTCCATGTCCAGGTTGCCGGCCATCTCGCACGGGAAGGTGATGCTGGGGAATCCAGCGGCCCGGTTACCGTCCTTCAGGGCGGCCCGCCGCAGGGCAACCTGATCTTCCAGCGCCTGTTTCATGTCGCGGGTGCCGGTATCGATTACCAGGTCCTTGACGCCCATGCCGGTCAATTTGTCGGACAGGGCTGTCACGCCATCGATCGAATCGGCCTTCAAGGCCAACGGCAGATCGTTGTCCAACGCCAACTGACCAAAGTCATCGGCGTTGGCTTCCGTGGCCGCAAACATGAGCGGACGCTTGAACCCGGCCGCTTCGACGCCGGCTTTCATGACTTCCAGATCTTCGGTCATCAGGATGACGTTGAATTCAGACGTTTCGGCAATCTGTTTGGCCACCGCCGCAAAAGCCGCCGCATCCCCGTTGACGTCTTTGACCGCAGCCAGTTCCGGCCGCAGGTTCAATCCAACCCGTTCATACTGGAAGGCGTTCCAGGTCTTCAGTTTGGCTTCCAGGTCGGCCGCACTGGTGTCGGAGTTAATAACACCGGCCAGCAGACTCGGGTTGTAAAAGGTTTTCTCATGCCTGTACTGCACGGTTTCACCACCGGTGGTTGCCTTGCGGGCACCCGCGCCCACGACTACCGGGCGGATGGGCGGCGCCGATGCTTCCGACAGCTGTTCGCGGGCTTCGTCCGAAACATACGGGCAGGCGTCCAACTCCGCTTTACCGGATGCCAGGTTCATGGCAAACGCAAGACAGGTGGGAACACCGCACTCCTTGCAGTTTGTCTTCGGCAGGAGTTTGAAAATTTGAATACCGGTTAATGCCATTTCTGTCTCCTTATGTTTAGTCCCAGAATTCGAAAATTCAGGCCTTGTGCAATGTGATGAGCGGGAGCGGACTACCGGGTCCGCTCCCGCCTGGCAAAAGGTTTAGCCGATAATCGGATCCATCTCCAGAGCCGGATGCCCTTTCTCCTGGAGGAACGGGAGGATCTCTTCTTCGGTGATACCGACAGTTTCATCAGCGATCATGTCGTAGAATCCGGGCACGCCCAGTTCTTCACCGCGTTTATCGAGTCTCTCCTTGAGTTCTTCCTTGAGCATTTTGGGCATCCAAACCATCCGCAGAAGGCCGCCGTCGCCGGCGATGAATTTCTTCTGAGTGACATTGAACTTGGAATGGCCCACGAAACCCGGGGAGGAAGCCCCACCGCCCATGACACCGGCCAGGGTGGTGAACTTCATGCCCGACGGGGTTTCACCGGTATAATCCCGACCCACCGTCATCACACCGTTGCAGGTGGGCAGCATGGCCGCGATGCACTCGCAGCAGCCGCAGGTGGTCATGGGATCGGTTACCATGGAATAGAAGTTATAGTGGGTAACGGCGCCACGGGAGGCTTTGTAAATAAAGTCGTTGACGCCCTTCCATTGACCCAGGACCGGATCCAGGCACTCGCCCTTTTCAATGGGCTGGTTGGGTCCGGTCGGGTTGATCTCAAAGGACGCCTTGCAGTCCATCCAGTTGTAGGCGCCGCACAGACCGGTCCTTTCCGGGCTGACCGTACAGACGTGGCTGGGCGCGAAGCTCTGGCACAGCGTGCAGGAGTAATAGGTCTCGACATCTTCGTCGGTCATCTTCTCCACGCGCTCGTCGCGCATCTTGTACTCGGCCCGGGCCGTTTTGGTCAGTTTATCAACATCCTTCTTGTCCGTGTAGAGGGTCACCTGGACCTTGTCCACGATCTTGGTGAAGTCCTGGTGGAACTTGGCGTGCAGGACCACACCGATGTCTTTGATGGTAAAGCCCTTATCGATGGCGGCCTTGCTGACCCGCACCCAGGCGATATCGCGCTGTCCGATATGCATGATGCCCTGGATGTAGTTGATCAGGTGATGGATCTGGCGTTCCATGATCGGTTCAAAATCCGTCTGGAACTCACGGCCGGCAATCTGGACAAAGATTCCCAGGGGCAGAGTGTCGCCTTCCTTGAGGTCGCCGATGTCCGGGCCGATCACGTCGACCTGGCCGTCTTCGATCTCGTTCATCTCGGCCATCTTGACCAGCTCGGTGGCCTGGGTCTTGCCGCCGCCCATCTGGCAGAACAGATCAGCGCCGCGGACACGTTCGCCCTCGAAAGCCGGACCGAAGGACAGCGGAATGTCGATTTCGGTCACGCTGACCTTCAGGCCGCGGACTTCCACGGACCGCTGGCAGATTTCATCGTGGGGCACATTGGCGACCACGTGCTCATACGTACAGATACCGGTCGGCAGAATCTCCGGAATGTCGGTGTCCGCCAGGGTCGGGAAACCCCAGTTGACGCAGCCGGCGGCGGCGACACCCCATTCGGTGCCGATATCGCCGAAGGCGTTGACAAACGCAAAGACACGCTCTTTGTTGTACATCAAAATCTTGCGATAGTCACCCGGCTCCACACCACCGAAGGCCATGGCGGCCCGGTTGGCGAACCCGAGGGCGAAGACAGCCGAAGAGATATCCGGACCGAAGGGAACGATACGGGTGTTCCAACCGATTTGGACCCCGGCTTCGATGAGCTGATGGGTCACACTGGTCCCATTGTGGTTGGCCGCACAGAAGATGTAAAGGTTCTTCTTCTGGTAGTCTTCCACGATCTTCTTGGCGGTTTCCGGATCCGGGCAGGCGCCCACGATGGCTGCAAAGCCCGGGGCAGAGCCGTCCACGAATTCCACCCCTCGCTTCCGCAGGATGATGTCGTCCGCCGGACCGACCCACATCTTGCCGCCTTCCAGGTCGGGATCTTCCTGCGGAATGTAGTAATCAGGTTCGCGCAGGATCCTCAGGGCCTCGATAATCTCGTAGGCGAAGATAGAGGCCATACCGGCGTCCAGCAGGGGACCGAGATACGGCAAATGGTTTTTACCCTTGATGTGCGGCGGCAGCAGCCCGCGCGCGAATTCCAGGGGTTTTTTCAGATCTTCCAGGGTTTCCACCTTCATGCCGGTCAGCGAGTAGATGACGGGCAGGTAGTAACCGGTATTGGGGAATTCAATCTTCGAGTCCGCATTAAAGGACTGAAGCGCATTGTTGAACTCGCCTTCAGCCTGGGAGACAACTTTATAGCCACCCTGAATGGCTGCAAATGCAACTAACTTAGACATTTCCTTCCTCCTTCGTTGAGGATTTGTTGTTCAGTTTGAGACTCTTATGCATCCAGCGCCTGACGACTGGCCATATCCATCAGGACTCTCTCCCTGGCCTTATCGATGCCGAGTGCTGCTCTCTTCTTGTCAATGTGGGCAATGATCTTGTGCGCATGCTTGATGGGATCGGGTTCGCAATCCCACTTGCCGCCGTACAATTCTTCGATATCCTCGTAGAGGTATTTCTTGAACTCGGGCGCGCCGTCCAGAGGCATGTGGTATCCAAACACGACATAAACACCCGAAGTGACGAAGTACTGGCCGATGGCAATCGCCTTCTCGCTCATCCATTCGGGCGCACTGCCGGCTGCCGGCAGGTCGCTGATGTCGTTGCCCAGGCCGCCGGCCTTGACCACCTCGGTGGCCGCCAGCAGAATCCGGGTATTGTCAACGCAGGATCCCAGATGCAGGACCGGCGGAATACCAACGACTTCACACACTTCAGCCAACCCCGGTCCGCAGTAGACTGCCGCGGTTTCGGGCGTAAGCAGGCCGTGAGTGCCGCATGCCAGGGCGCTACAACCAGTGGAAAGCACCAGCACGTCGTTTTTGATCAGCTCTTTAACCAGCATGATGTGCTCTTCATTGTGCTTGGTCCGGGCGTTGTTGCAGCCGACCACACCGGCCAGCCCGCGGATGCGGCCGTTGATGATGTTGTCGTTCAGGGTATAATAGGTGCCGCGGAAGGATCCGCCCAGATGGTACTCGATCGACTCCACGCCGAAACCGGCGATCTGGGGTTCTTTGTGACGCGGGATGATCACATCGGCACCCCGGTTGGCAAAGTTGTCCACGGACATTTTGATAATTTTCTTGGCATCTTCCATGGCGTGATGTTCGTCAAACTCCATGTGGATGACGTTGTCCTGTTCCATCTTGGCAATGGGATGGGTGGTGATCAGCTTGGTGTGGAAACACTTGGCCACGTTGGCCAGGTTCTGGAACACACATTGGACGTCGACCACCATGGCATCACAGGCGCCCGTAACAATGGCCAGTTCCTGCTGCAGGAACGTGCCTGCCGGCGGGATGCCGTGACGCTGCAGGACCTCGTTGGCCGTACAGCAGATGCCGCCCAACTGGATCCCCTTGGCCCCTTTCTTTTTGGCGTAGTCAAGCATATCCGTTGACTGAGCAGCCGCGACGATCATCTCAGAAAGAACCGGCTCATGCCCATGGACGATGATGTTGACCTGGTCTTCCTTCATGATACCCAGGTTGGCTTCCGACTGCAGCGGCGTGGGCGCACCGAAGAGCACATCCTGAAGATCGGTGGCCATCATGGCCCCGCCCCAGCCATCGGCTAACGAGGTCCGGGAGGCCTGTTTGACGATGTTCTTGTAATCCTGGTCCACGCCCATGGCCGTGCGGTGCATGATTTCCACCACTTCGCGATCCACGTTCCGGGGACGCACACCGTACTTTTTCCACTTCTCATACAGGGCTTCCGGGGCACGCTTGAGATACATCAGCTCGCCTTCCGATTTACCCCATTCATCCAGCGCGATCTCCGCCACCTCAAGGGCAACCTCGTCCAGGTCACGGGTTTTGGTTTCGCCATCCTCTTCCACCGTGGTGGCAACGCCGAAGGCAGGCGCAATCTGCATCAATTTGGCGGGATCCTTGATTTTGTAGTCCTCGGTCTCTTTCCGGGCCACGGACAGGAACACTTCCGCTACGTTGCGGCCATGATCCGAATGGGCCGACGTACCGGCCGCCACCATGCGCGCGAAGTTCCGGGCGGCAATGGTGTTGGCCGTGGCGCCGCACAGCCCCTTGCGCGTATCTTCACCTTCAATGCCGCCTTTGGGCAGGGGCAGGCGACAGGGACCCATGGCACAATTTTTACAGCATGTGCCCTGAAGACCGATGTTACAGGGTTTCATTTGAACGGCCCGGTCAAAGACCGTATCAATACCCAGATCCTGAGACCGCTTGATCAACTCTTGCGTTGCCAGATCCATTGATGCGGCGACCGGATCAGCGAGTTTGGGTTTTTTGGCTGCTTTCTTGTCTTTTACTTCTGCCATCTGAGGTTCCTCCTCATGTTATGTGCTTTTAGAGATATCTTCTGGCGCCGGTACTGCCGCCGATGGCCGTGCAGGCCCCGTGGCATTCCTATGCGCGTTTATGTACCCAGTCGAGATTTTCGATTAACTTCGTCATCTCGTCTTTCTGCTCTTTGGCGGCGGTCATGGAGACTGGCTCGTCAGAGGCCTGAGCCGCCCGGGCAGCCGCCATTTTTTCACGCTCGGCAGCTCGTTTTTGCCGCAGTTCGTCTTCAGCCGCATCACGTTCGGCGCGGGCCTCGGCTTCGGCAGCTTTCTCGGCTTCAGCGGCGGCCTTCTCCTTGGCTTCGGCTTTGGCCTTGGCTTCAGCTTCCGCCTTGGCTTTGGCTTCCGCTTCGGCCTTGGCAGCCGCATCGGCTTCCGCCTTGGCTTTGGCTTCGGCTTCCGCTTTGGCCTTGGCTTCCGGATCTTCCGCCGGTGCCGGGGCCGCCTCTTCCTTCTTGGCCGCGGCTTTCTTGGCAGCTGCTTTCTTAGCCGCCGCTTTCTTGGGTGCGGCTTTCTTGGCAGCCGCTTTCTTGGGTGCGGCTTTCTTGGCCGGCGCAGCGGCTTTCTTTTCTTCCTCTATGGCCAGATCCGGCTCGGGCGCCAGAGACGCATAGTCGATATCAACATCGTCGAGCTGTTTGGCGATACCAGCCACGTCGGCCGCACTGCCACCGTCGGCAACCAGTTCGATAAACGCCTTGGTCATGCGAATGGCTTCCGGATGACGCATGATCAGCACGTTGGAGCCGGCCATGAGGTAGCAGACCGCGCCGACGGCTTCCATGAGGATGCCCCGGCGCTCGGGGTCGCCCAGGGTAGGCGCCTCTTCCACGCTCTGCTTGGCCTCCTTGCATTTCCAGACTTCGTTGGCCAGGTTGTTGATGATCGGGAATTGCAGTTTGTCGTCCCCCTGCGCCATGGCGGCCATGCTCAGGCGTTCCATGACGGAATAGGAATATTCCAGGCCGTAGCCCAGACCGCCCGTGGTCGGATCAACGATAATGCGATCCATGGGCATTCCCAGATTTTCCAGCAGGATGTTGACCTGTTTGGCGAGGTTTACGTCAATGGGGGAGGAGGAAATGACGGTGTGACCGTAGCCCATGGCCGCGGCCCCGATTCTCTTGTGGTTCTTGTCTTCAACGGGACCAATGGTCAGCTGGGCCCCTTCATGATCTTCACAGATCTGTTTGAAAAGTGCTTCGTCCTTTTCGATGTTTGATGTTCCCCAGAGGATCAAGGGGACATCGACCGCATCCAAAACCTTTTTGACCTTAGCAGATATATCCGCCGGGCTGGCGTCGTCCGCGTTGGGGTCGGCACTCTTGAGCTGCATGACGATCATCTCGGCACCGAAATCGTCCACGCATTTTTTCGCCCAGGCGGCCGGGTCGCCGACGACGTCTTTAAACGGCGCCAGGGCTGCCTCCGGCCACTCTTCCGGTTCCATGTCCCAGATTTCCATCGCAATTCTGGGTTTATTGGGCATCTCACCTTCGAATTGGTAGAATGGGTAGGAGGTTTCGCCACCCACTGTAACGGCTTTGTCTCCTTTACCGATGGAAATCGGTTTGATGCCACCGGCGTAGGATTCTTTGTAGAATTCGAAACCCAATGTCTGTCTCCTTTGTCAAAGATTAACGTTTCATTCAGCTACATGCTTGAGTCACTTGTCGGTGTACTCGCAGCCATAAACGCACTGCACTGTTAGGCTTTATCGACCCCCTTTCAAAATGAATTTTTTATGCGTATTTAGGCACCTGAATCGGCAGGTGTTATGTCCGGGTGAGAATGGTGGAACCGCGTGTGAAAAAATGACCATGCAGATGCTGGAATCCTATTCGGGCAGGAAATGAGTCCAACTACCATATGTGCCCCCTGACCCGGTTTCAGGCACAACAGGTTGTACATGGTGACGTCTCCGGATCACCAGTGTACTTTTGCTTGATTAATCCGGCAGCTAGCGTTTGGGTTGTCGGAATTAACCAAGTGTTACCAATTATATAAGGAAGGCCTTTTTGTCAATAGAACAGTCCGCTGAATCTCATTTAAAAACTCAATGAACTTAAGTGGCCTTTGGCCGGCGCGCATCCATCCGCTGCTTCACACCGGGGAACAGGTTCATGTCCGTGTGCGGCAGGAAAAGGGCGGCGATGTAGTTGTCCATGTAGGAAGGCGTTTCGGAAAGTTCAAAACTGGTCATCATGCGGGTCACGGCGGCGACATCCCGCCTGATCCGATTGGTCAGGGAACTCATTTTGGCCCCCATGAGCGAGCCGTTGCCGATGAAGGTAATCTTGTCCGGATCGATTTCGGGCAGCAAGCCGATGGTCATGGCTTTTTCCAGGTCCACGTAGGAACCGAAGCCGCCGGCCAGGATAATGTGTTCGATGTCGGCGACACCCATGCCGACCTCCTCCAGCAGGGTCATGCACCCGCTGTATATGGCTCCTTTGGCTCGGATGAGGTTTTCGATATCGATTTCCGTAAGCACCACGTCACGTTCGATCTGGGTGTCCTTTTGCCAGGCGAGGACATACTCATAGATTCCATTGCGTTCACGAATCCGATCCGTGTCGAGATCGCGCGCAAATTTGCCCTGGCTGTTGATGACTCCATGTTCAAACAGGACCGCCACAATAATGATCAGGCCCGACCCGCAGATACCCCGCGGCCGAACATTGCCCACCGTGATATTCATGGGTTCCAAGGTAACGGGATCTATAGAAAAATCTTCAATAGCCCCTTTGGCGGCTCGCATGCCGAATTCAATGCCCCCGCCTTCAAAAGCCGGGCCGGCACTGCAGGCCGCACAGGCCATCCAATCCTGGTTGCCGATTACAATCTCGGCGTTGGTCCCGATGTCGAGATAAAGGGTAAGCGCCTCGGCCCGGTAAAGGCCGGCCCCCATCACACCGGCCACAATATCCCCGCCCACGTAACTGGAGATCTGCGGGTAAACCAGGGCGGTGACCTGGTCACCGAGTTCCAGGCCGAGATCGTTGGCCCGGATGGGGGGGTAGAGGGTCGCTGTCGGTACGTAGGGCGCCCGTCGGATGTAGCGGGGATTGACCGCCAGAAACAGTTGGGTCATGGTGGTGTTGGCGGCAATGGTGATGGTGGAGATGTCGCCGGCATCAATTTTAGCCTTTTTAACGATCCGTCCGATAACCTTGTTCATGGTCGCGATGACAACCGCGTTGAGCTTTTCCAGGCCGCCCGCTTTTTCGGCAAAAACAATGCGGGTAATGACATCCTCGCCATAGCTGATCTGCCCGTTGAAATCCCCGTGCTCGGCTAGGATATCGCCGGTTTTCAAGTCCAGCAACTGCCCATAAACGGTGGTCGTGCCGATGTCCATGGCAATGGCGTAATTACGATCTGCGGTATCACCGGCCTGGATGTTGATAATGCGGGTTTTGCCTATCTCACGCACCGGACGGGCCAGGGTGGCGGTCACTTTGAAGTCGGCCTGGCGCATGACATCCGGGATACTGCGGATCACCCGCAGATCCACTTCCAGGCGGTGTTCATCGTGCTGCAGGTCCAGGAAACTGACCAGGCGGGTGACGTCCGGGAGGTGGTCCTGGTCATCGGGCTGCGGAAGTTCCAAATAGATTTTTTCCACCGGCGGCACGAAGAGGCCCTCTTCCTTGAGCGCTTCGAAATCCATCTGCTGGATACGGGCCGTCTGGCGCGGGGTCACCTGGGTACCCAACGCAGATGTATCCACCGCGGATTCCACCGGGATACGCACCGTCAAATCACTGGCAACGGTGGCCTGGCAAGCGAGGCGGTATCCGTTCTCCAGGTCGGCGGCGCTCAACCGCTCGGATTCACCTCCGGTCACGGTCCCGCTTTCGATCAGGACCCGGCATTTGCCGCACACACCTTCGCCACCACACGAGGCATTGACATGCACCCCGGCTTCCATGGCCGCCCGGATCAGGGTCTCGCCCCTGTTAACAGTGATCTTGCGATTATAGGGCAGGAAGGTAACATCATATTGGTTCATGGTGCGGTCTCCTTGGGAAATCAGGATCAAAACTCGGGTAACCGTGTTGCCAAATGATTGCGCCTCACAGTACAGGCTCAATCCAATGGTTCATTGAACATGCATCTTAACTCAACCACATCGCCGTCATACGAGCTCGTGGTTTTATAAGGCAGGGTTTTGAACAGAGCGATCATGCCCTTGTTACCCGGTGAGGTATAAGCGACCAGGCCGGCGATCCCGTTCTCGTGGGCGGCTTCGGCCAGTTTGGCCATCAGGATCCGTCCGAGACCCTGGCCCTGCCATTGCTTGCTGACGGAAAAGGCCACCTCGGCCATGTTCTGGGTTTCCTCCAGCAGATATTCACCAACGGCGACCACGCTGCTGAAACCGATCTCACCCACCAGGGCCACTACGGTGAGGTCCTTGACATAATCGATCTGGGAGACCTCGGCTACCTCCTTGGAAAGAAAGCAGGTTTTTTCGTGGAAAAAACGCGACACCACATCGCTTTTGTCCAGATTGTAGAAGTGTTCCTGGATCCGACGTTGGTCGACGGGTTTGGCCGGCCGGAAAGTCAGGGTCTCCCCGTCGATTTCCAGGGTACTTTCCAGTTTGGTCGGGTAAATACTCCCGTACATGGCCTCGGTCAGTTCCCGGGACCGGCTCAACAGCCCCATCTTCTTGGCTTTCTGGAACAACTCGTCCCTGAAATCAGGATGGGCGATGCTGATCATGGCCATGGCCCGTTCCTGGAGGCTCTTGCCAAAAAGACTGACCATGCCGTATTCGGTCACCACGTAGTGGACATCCCCGCGCGGGACCACCACGGCAATGTCATCGATCATCGGTACGATGCGGCTGGCCTGTCCCTGGTTCGCGGTGGCCGGCAGCATCAGGATCGACTTGCCGTTTTCGGATTGGGCCGCCCCCCGGATAAAGTCCAGCATTCCGGTAACACCGGAAAAATGGTTATAGCGGAGGGCATCCGCCGCCACCTGGCCGGTCAGGTCCATGGCTTCCGCCACGCAGATGGAAGTCATGTTGTGGTGCCGGGCGATGATGGAGGGGGCGTTGACGTAGTCCGACGGCTGAAAATCGATGGCCGGATTGTCATGCAGAAAGTCATACAGCCCCTGGGTGCCGATGGCACCGCTGGCCACCAGTTTCCCTTCCTTGTGGCCTTTGGCCCGGTTGGTGATGACGCCTTCGGAAACCAGCCGCATAATGCCGTCGGTCAGGTACTCGGTATGGATCCCCAAATCCCGTTTTCCGGAAAGGGCCAAAAGGAGGGCGTGGGGTGTGGCCCCCGGGTCAATGTGAATGGTCGAGCCGTCGCCGATCAGCCGGGCGACCAGGTTGCCGATCATGTCGGCCGATTCAATGTAGGGCGGTTCGTCCACGGTCAGGACCGGCTCATCATACTCGACGACCAGGTCGACGTCGTTGACGTGTACGAAGCTGCGGCCCATGATTCGCGGCATCTGCGGATTGACCTGGGCGATCACCAGGTCGGCCGATTGGGCGGCAGCCAGGGTGATATCAACGGAAACCCCCAGGCTCATCCAGCCGAAATCATCCGGCGGACTGACCTGGATAAGGGCCACGTGAATCGGCAGGTGCCGCTGTTTGAACAGGCGGGGGACAGCCGACACGTTGATCGGGGTCAGAAACCGCATCTTGGCGGCAATATCCCTGGGTTTGGCAGACCCTAGATAGAAGGAGCGGATATCGAAGCTCTGCATCCCCTCTTTGTTGGCTATCATGGAAAGGGGGGTCGATTCCAGGCTCATCAGGCGAGTCACCTCGATATCTGTAAATTTCAGGGCATTGCTGGCCAAGATACTGACCAGGTGCTGGGGCTCCCCGCACGACGAGCCTATGAATACCCGCTGTCCGGGTCTGATATGCCGGATCGCTTTTTCGCCTTCACACAATTTTTCTAAATATCCATCGGCCCAGTAGCTTACCATGTGACCCTTCCTTTACTTGGATTGAAAAATATAAGGTAAGGTAACGTATACCACGGGGTTTGTAAAGAATCCCGGGTGGGAAAAAGGCAGATTAAATCAATCAATTACAGGATATAAACTGAACGAAAATCACTAAATGGTCAGTCGCTTTTCAAAGCGGCCAGGCGTTGCTGCAGCCGGCTGTACCGGTTTTCTATGCGGTTGTTCTGAATGCCGATCGCCAGGGCCTTGCGAGTCCCCACCAGGACCGCGAGTTTCCGGGCGCGGGTGATGGCCGTATAAATCAAGTTGCGCTGCAACAGAATGTAATGCTGTGTCAGGACCGGCATGACCACCACGGGATACTCGGAGCCCTGGGATTTGTGGACCGATACCGCGTAGGCCAAAACGATCTCATCCAGTTCGTTGAAACCGTAAACGACTGCACGTTCGTCAAAAGCAATGATCAAACTATCGGCCGCCGGGTCGATACGGCGAATGATACCGATGTCACCGTTGAAAACGTCCTTGTCGTAATTGTTGCGGATCTGCATCACTTTGTCATTGACGCGGTATTGCTGTTCTCCCCGGGATACCCCCTCGGCGCCCGGGTTAAGATGCCGCTGGAGTTCCCTGTTTAGATTTTCGGCCCCGGCAAGACCTTTGTGCATGGGCGTTAGGACCTGGATGTCGTTGTAAGGATCAACATCGAAATGACCGGGAATTCTCCGGGAGACCAGTTCGATGATGGTCTCCAGGGCTTGCTGGGGATCGCCCTTTTCGATGAAGTAAAAATCGGAATCGCTCTCGGCAGTGTTGGCCTCGGGCAAAAGGCCCTGGTTGACTCTGTGAGCATTGACGACAATCCGACTCGATCGGGCTTGCCGGAAGATCTCGTCAAGAACAACGACCGGCAAAGCGCCGGAATCTATCAGATCGGTGAGCACATTGCCCGGCCCTACCGATGGCAACTGATTGATATCACCTACCAGAATGATGGCGGCCTGGGCCGGGACGGCCGCGAGCAGATACCGGATCAAGACCGTATCCAACATGGAGGCTTCATCAATGACCAACAGATCACAATCGAGCGGATTGTCCTGGTTTTTCTGAAAGCCACCGGCCTTGAAGCTGAACTCCAGCAGGCGGTGAATCGTCATGGCCGGGAACCCGGTGGCTTCCTGCATACGCTTGGCGGCCCGCCCGGTAGGCGCGGCCAGCAAGGCTCGGCTGTTCAGGCGGGTATGGATGCGCAGGACCGCGTTGATGATAGTTGTTTTACCGGTGCCCGGGCCGCCGGTAATGATCATGGCCTTGCTGCCCAGGGCGCAGCGGACCGCTTCGATCTGTCGGGGGGCCAGCCGCAAGGCCAACCGATCCTGCACCCACGCAAGGGCTTTGTCCGGATCCCGCACCCTGCTGACCGCCGCAGTGGTCAGCAGAACCCCCAGGTATTGGGTGGTCTGGATTTCACTGCGGTACAATCGATTCAGGAAAACAGGCTGTGCGTCTACATCTTCCAGGACGAGCCGTCCCGAGGCTACTTGAGTCTGCAGAGCGGTCTCCGGCACTTCCGGCGCAACGCCGAGCAACTCACCGGCCCGTTCGATCAATTGGACCCGGGGGTAACAGACATGACCCTCGTCGGCCAGACGGTTGAGCAGGTATAACAACCCGGCGGTAGCCCGGCGAGGGTCGTCCCGGGGAATACCGGTCTGCCCGGCAATCTTGTCGGCGATCTTGAATCCTATGCCCTTGATATCGGTGGCCAGGCGGTAGGGATTGTTTTGTACAACGGCAATGGCATCAGCACCGTAGCGGGCGAAGATCCGGGCGGCAAACCCAGGGCCGACACCATGTCCCTGCAAGAAAATCATGACATCCCGGATCTGGCGCTGTTCTATCCAGGCGGCTTTGATTTTGGCCACGGTCAGGGGGCCGATACCCTTTATCCGGGTGAGTTTCTCGATATCGTGCTCGATGATATCGAGGGTTTTTTCGCCGAAACAATCCACAATCCGGGCCGCCGTGCTTTTGCCGATCCCTTTGATCAACCCTGACCCGAGATACTTGCGAATGCCCTCTGTTGTGGCCGGGACAAGGGTGCGGCTTTCCACGACTCGGAACTGGTCCCCGTACTTGGGATGGTTGGTCCACTCACCGCGCAAGGCCAGCATCTCTCCCGGCGTGGGCGCAATGAAGTTACCGACCACGGTCACCACCGCCCCACCTTCCAGCGCTTTAATCCGGGCCACCGTATAGCCGTTTTCGGTGTTGGTGTAGGTAATCCGTTCCAGTTGTCCCTTTAGTTCGGAGAGCATGCGTAAAAAACCAATTAGATTGGAGGTAAAAGCGTATAAAGCAATTCTGCAGTTAACTTAGCCGCATTCGATTCTTGCAATCAAAAGTGTCCCAGGGTCCGAGGGTTCAAGGGTTCAAGGGTTCGAGTGTTTACGGTCGAAGTCTTTTGCCTTTTGGTTTTCCCTTGACCCCTGGGACCCTTGGCCCCTTGAACCCTCGGACCCTGGACCCCTTACCTTCCCTCCACCCACTCTGGAACACGGACACCTTCGTCATCATCGCTATGTGGAATGTAGGCTTTGATGTCGATAAGCGGACTGCCGTCACGGGCATCAATTGCATCGATGGTGATGTCGCGGCCCTCGATAGCGAGTATACGGCAGCGGGTGACTGCCAAGGGGTTGGGCCTGAGCGGCGAACGGGTGGCAAAAACACCGGTCAGCGGATTGGCGCGATCACCCTGGGGATGGACCCGCAATACAGCCCGGCCCGCATCATTGTCATTAGCATCCAGCCAATAAAACACATCGATGTGGGAAAACTGCTCCAATCCCAAAAAGGCATCCTGGTAGGGCGGGTCTACTTCAAGGCGGCATTCGTTTTCGCGATTGATGATGGTACCAATTTTGACAACCTTAAATGCGGACAGCATGGCGACTCCTGTTGTGTTGCCTGCGGAGAAGTTCTTTGTTGGGCCAACATACATGAATTCCCGGACAATGTCGAACAGCCTGCATGCCGTGTACCGCTCAGGATTACATGCTCAACACACAAAAAAACAAATTCGTCTGCCAGGTACACAAGACCCGGAGATCCCTGTTTACTTAGCAGCAACGATAAGATACGTAGATCCCATCAAATCAGTAAGAACCCATCTTAAAAAACGTATTGTGGTTCAACATCAAGGAGTCCCCATGCACACCATAGACCTCAGATCCGACACCCTGACCCAACCCTCGAAAGCCATGCGCCAGGCCATGGCCAACGCGGATGTGGGTGACGATGTCTTCGGCGAAGATCCGACCGTCAACCGCCTGGAAACGATGGCCGCGGAAACGACCGGCAAGGAGGCCGCTCTTTTCGTATCCAGCGGCACCATGGCCAACCTGGTCAGCCTGCTGACGCACTGCAATCGTGGAGACGAGGTCATCCTGGGCGATCAGGCCCATATTTTCTATTACGAACAAGGCGGCTGCGCGGCCCTGGGCGGGATCCATCCACACACGGTCCCCAACTTGCCGGACGGCACCCTGGATTTGGCCGCCGTGGAAGCGGCCATTCGGGCCGACAATGTCCACTTTCCGATCACCCGGGTCATCGCGTTGGAAAATACGCACAATCGTTGCCTGGGGACCCCACTGCCCACGGACTATATGGATCAGGTTAAAGCGCTCGCCGACCAACACGACCTGAAAATTCATGTGGACGGCGCCCGTATCTTCAATGCCGCTGCAGCCTTGGATGTCGAGCCGCCCGCCCTGCTGCGCCATGCCGATTCGGTCAGTTTCTGCCTGAGCAAAGGCCTGGGGGCTCCGGTCGGTTCCCTGGTCTGTGGCCGTCGTGAGTTTATCGATCGGGCCCGGCGCAACCGCAAGGTCGTGGGCGGCGGCATGCGCCAGGCCGGCATTCTAGCCGCAGCCGGGCTCGTGGCCCTGGAAGAAAATGTACACAACCTGCCCACCGACCATGTCAATGCACACAAACTGGCGCTCGGCCTGGCGGAATTGCCCGGCATCGAGCTGGACCCTTCCGGTGTGCATACCAACATCGTGTTCTTCAAGGTTAACCACCCGAAATTAAATGCAGAATCCCTCTCTACCGCCCTCAGCGAAGAGGGGGTAAAGGCCCTCGCCTTAGGGCACGACCTGCTTAGAGCAGTCACTCATTACCATATTACGGCCCAAGATATTGACCAAGCGTTAATAGTTTTTAAAAAAATTCTTCAGAAGGCTTAATGTTCGGTTAAAAATGCCGATAAGGTTTTCAGGTGAGGCTTGTTGGGTGTAATTACCTGAACTTAACCGGAAGGCAGCTGTAATATGACCACCCCGAACATCGAAACAGAAGCAAGCGTATCCGAACCTGCACCGCCATCGGCCCCTACGGCCAGTCGCAAGCACGGTGAAATAGCCGCCCTGCTGGTGGAACAAGGCCTGCTGGCAGAAGATCAGCTGGTCTATGCCGCCAGGATCCAGTCCAAATTGGCCAGTCCCAAGCCGATCCTGGACGTCATCAAGGAACTCAAGCTGGTCACGGATGACCAGATCCGCAGTATTATCCGCTCGAACCTGCGCACGATCCGCATAGGTGATCTTTTAATCGAGCTGGGTCTGATCACCGCTGATGATTTGCAAGTCGCCCTCTCCATTCAGAAAGAAGAAACCCCCCGTAAAAAACTGGGGGAAGTCCTGGTTGAACACAATTTCCTTGAAGAACAGAAGCTTATTGAAGTTCTTTCACTTCAAATGGGCTACCTATACATTGAACCCGAGTTCATACACATCGACCGCATCCTGTTTTCCAAGGGGATGGTGCAATCCTACAAAGACCACAATTTCATTCCCATTCGCGTCGAAGAAGATGAAATCCTGGTGGCCTTTGCCGATCCTTTGGACCACAACGATATCGACGAGGCCCGCAGGCTGTTCGGGCCCTATATCAACACCGCGATAGCAACCAAGCGCTCCATCCACCGGGCGATCAAAAAAATAAAACCCGAACAGGACAATAAGGTCTACAGCTACCAGAGCGAGTCGGCGGTCAAGGTGGTCAATGAAATAATCCTGGCTGCCATAAATGCGGCGAGCGTCAGCGACATTCACATAGAACCCACGGCCGATCGCCTGCGGGTCCGGTTTCGTAGAGATGGCGTGCTCCTTTTGCACAAAGACTACACCCGCGAAATCATTCCGGGCCTGACCAGCCGTATCAAGGTGATGTGCGAGGCCGACATCACCGAAAAGCGCCGCCACCAGGGCGGTCGTATCTTTTTTGAATACAACGGTCATGAAATGGACCTGCGGGTCTCCATATTCGTTACGGTCCACGGAGAGAAAATCGTTCTGCGGTTGTTGAATCGCAAGAACGAACTACTTCAGGTCGAGGATGTGGGCATGTCGCCGCGGATGCTCGACCGGTTTCGAAGCGACGCCCTGGATTGCCCCAGCGGGGTTGTCATCGTGACTGGGCCGACCGGTTCGGGTAAAACCACGACGATCTACAGCTGCATCAATTATCTGAACAATCCGGAAACGAGCATCATTACCGCCGAAGAGCCGGTGGAATACGTCATTGACGGGATTGCGCAGTGCAGCATCAATCCCAAAATCAACATGACCTTCGATGAAACCCTCCGGCATATCGTGCGCCAGGATCCCGATGTAATCGTGATCGGTGAGATCCGCGACGAATACTCCGCCGGCGTGGCCGTCCAAGCTGCCCTGACCGGGCATAAAGTGCTGACCACCTTCCATACGGAAGACAGCATCGGCGGCCTGGTCCGGCTGCTCAACATGGACATCGATGCTTTTTTGATATCTTCTACGGTGGTGTGCGTGGTTGCCCAAAGGCTCATGCGCAAAGTCTGTCCGGACTGTGCCTCGATCTACCAACCGACACCCAAGGAGTATCTGGTGATGGGCTACGCGCCCAAGGATCTCGAGGGGGCTAAGTTTAAAGTCGGCCGCGGCTGTCCGCAATGCGACAACACCGGGTATCGGGGTCGTATCGCCGTTTTTGAAATGCTCGTGCTCAATGAACCGGTTCGCGATGCCATCCTGGAAAGGAAAACCAGCCATCAGATACGCCAGGTCAGTATCGAATCGACCGGGTTGGTGACACTTTTTGAAGACGGTATCTCCAAAGCGGCGGAGGGTGTTACCACGATCGAGGAATCGATCCGCTGCCTACCCCGTCTGCAGAAACCGCGTCCGCTGGCTGAAATAAACCATCTGCTGGGAAAATAGAATATGAACCAGAACCGCTCGCTCATTGAATTGATTGAAGAGAAGTTGAACGACGACCGGACCGTTTTGCCGGTATTTGATAAGACCGGATTTCAGATCCAACAGGAGGTGGCCAAACCGGAGCCGGACGTCAACCGGATTGAAAGACTCATCGCCGGCGACCAGGCGCTTACCAGCCAGGTACTGAAAACGGCAAATTCAGCCTTCTATAAGGGGCTTACCAAGGTGCCCACGGTCAAGGCCGCCATTGTGCGGCTGGGTACTGCTGAAATCTCAAATATCGTTATGCTGGCAACCCAGCAACGCCACTATACCGCCAAGGATCCGCGCATAAAAGCCATGATGCAAAAATTGTGGCGCCACGCGGTTGGCTGCGCCATCGGAGCCCAGTGGGCCGCCCGTGAATTCGGGTTCAAACACCTGGCTCGCGAAGCTTTCACGGCCGGGCTGCTCCACGATGTCGGCAAACTCCTGCTGTTTTCCGTCATTGATACCATCCAGCGGGAAGAGAAGGTGGCCATTCACTCCGACGAATCGCTGCTGGCGGAGATCATGTTGAATTTTCACACCCAGCACGGCCATATCCTGCTGAAGAATTGGAACCTCCCGAATATCTACTGCACCATCGCCCGGGACCACCACCTGCCGGAATTTGATCACAATGACTACCTGTTGATGATCGTCAGGCTGGTCAACCAGGCCTGCCACAAACTGGGTATCGGCCTTATTGAAGATCCGGATATTGTTCTGGCAGCCACCCCGGAAGCCGATCAACTGGGCATAGCCGAAGTCCCCCTGGCCATGCTGGAGATCAAACTGGAAGATTCGCTGGGGCTGGCTACATAAAAAACCCCTGCAACCAAGTAATCACTAATGGTGCAGGGGCTCTGCGCCATTCTCTGAAACGGCTTAATCTTAACACTTAAAACTTAACACTTAAAACAAATGTGATGGCACTATCCATCACATTAATGCTTAAAACTCCGTTGGCCCGTATACACCATGGTTACGCCGGCATCGTTGCAGGCTTCGATGGACTGGTAGTCGTTGGCACTCCCGCCGGGCTGGATGACCGCGCCAATGCCTTCGTTGAGGCCGACATCCACGCCGTCGCGAAACGGGAAGAAAGCATCGCTGACCATCGCGGCGCCGATCAGGCCGCCTTTTTCCGCCGCCACCCGCGCATCGATCTCCGCTTTTTTATCCGCATCCGTGAGGTCATTGTAAGGCGTCTGGTAGGCCTCGAAGCAATAGCGATCCGCCAGTTTGCGATAGGCCTTGTCGCGGGCAATCTCGGCCACACCGACCCGGTCCTGTTCACCGGTACCGATGCCGACGGTCACCTGGTTCTTGACATAAATCACGGAGTTGGATGTAACGCCGGCTTCCACATACCAGCCGAAGAGCATGTCGTCATACTGCTCTGCGGTGGGTTCATTGGTTATACGGTAGGTCGTACCCTGGTATTCGCATTCGGCCAGTTTCAGGTCGTCTTGGGAGCGGGCCCGCGGGACAAATGACCACTGGGTAATAACCCCGCCGTCGATCAGGCTTTTAAACTCGACGCAGCGCTGCCCTACAAAGGATTCCAGTCGGTTGATATTGCCAATCTTGACGACGCGTAGATTTTTCTTGCGTCCGAGAATATCCATGACCCCTTCTTCAAAATCCGGCGCCACCACCACTTCCGAATACTGGTTGCTGACCGCTTCGGCCGTTGCTTTATCACAGGCGCGGTTCATGGCGATGCAACCGCCGAAGGCCGCAACCCGATCGGCCATGTTGGCCTTGAGATATGCGTCTTCCAGCGAATCGCTGCGGGCCACCCCGCAGGGGTTGTTGTGCTTGACGATGACCACCGCCGGCCGGTCGGTGAGATAGCGCAAAATGTTCAAGGAATTGTCCGCGTCGGTCAGGTTGGTTTTACCGGGGTGCTTGCCGGATTGCAGCAACTCGATGTCCGAGGCCAGAAACTGCCCCGGCTGAATGGTTTCCACCTCGCCTAATACCAGATTGCCGTTCACCATCTTGTACAGGGCGGCTTCCTGCCCCGGATTCTCACCGTAGCGCAGCCCCTTCTCAACATCGTCAATCGTCCAGGTGACCTTTTCATAGAACAATGTCTGGCGCTTGCCGTTTTCCACAAAGCTGACCTCCATTTCCGGCGGGAAATGATCATCCATGATGGTGCGGTACATTTTTTTCAGATCTTCGGCCATGGTGTTCTCCTTTAGGATTGTGTCTGGTAACAGGGTTTTACATCCTCGAAGGCGGTTTTCGCCAGATAGTCTGCGATCGCGCGGTCATAGGAGGCCGTATGATCGAAAGCCTGCCGGGCCAGACGATAACGTAGGGCCAGGGAAGTGCAGCCTTCGTTTTCGCGAAGCTGGGCCAGAATAGTGTCGTAATCGGCCGGGTTGGTGACCGAGGCGACTCTGAGCAGGTTCTTGGCCGCGGCCCGGATCATGCAGGGGCCGCCGATATCAATGTTGCCGCGGGCCTGCTCCGGGGTGACCCCCGCCTGAGCAATGGTTTCTTTGAAAGGGTACAGGTTCACCACCACCATGTCGATGGGAACCGCAGCCGTTCTCTGCAGGTCGGCCTGGTGGGAATCGTTGTAGGTTTCCGTCAGCAGTCCCAGGTAAATTTTGAAATCCAGAGTTTTGACCAGTCCTCCCTGGGTTTCCGGTTGACCGGTGTACTCCGAAACCTGGGTCAAATGCTTATCCGCCTTCCCGCCCAAGATTTCCTTGATCCGCCCGTAAGTACCACCCGTGGAAAAAAAGCGAACCTGTGGACTTATCTCGAGCAGGCCGGGGATGAACGCCTCCAGGCCACTCTTGTCGGAAACACTTACCAGCACATGCTGCAGCTTAACCAGATCGTCGGTTCGATTCACAACGTTTATGCTCATAATGTATTTACCGGAAAAACCACTCCGGTAAACTTCCTCCTTTCAGTTGCACGATTTTTGGTTACGGGCTTTTATCTCAGGATCGGGTGCAGATGGGACGGGCACCGCTTGCTCGTTCTTTTCTTAAACCAGACCCTACCCTTCCGTCAAGATGGTAGAAGCCACCTGATAAACACCATTTGGCCCAATCTCTGCGTTGGGCTCTAAAATGAACTTCACGAAATACGTGCTGCATCCCTACGCGCTAATCTTCGCGCCCGCCTGGCTTGCCTGTCAGGCGAAGCTTGTAGCGAAGACTGATCCGGCGTCTTGTCGGGCGTCGCTTGGAGAGCGAAGATGGACGCTCACAGAGCGTAGACGGGACCTTGGATCGAAATCCATTTTTCAGGTATCTTCGCTAAAAAAATGGCAGCGTTCTGTGCTGCCCTTAAGGAATTCCCAAAGGTTGCCAGGGAGCCATATTTATTTGACATCATTTTGAAAATTTACTATCTTTCGGTAGCTTTACTGGCGCCTATCAACCTCCCGGGCTATGCATAGCCCGGGACCGCAACTGCCAACCCCAAGATGTTGAGCGAATGCTATGACCAATCAAGATCTGCATGTAAAAGCTCAGGAAGCCCTGGTAGCTCTGAATGCCGCCATCAAGAATATCCGGCTGTATCCTCCGGCCAGTGCCATGGTCCAGAAGTCGATTGAACGGGTTTTGACGTTCCTGGAGGCCATTTTCGAATCCGAGGATGAACTGGCCGTATCTGAATCTGAAAAAAACCTGCTCATCTTTGGAACACCGCTGACTGAAAAAGAACAGCAGAAACCACAGGTTGTCGCCTTTATTGCCACCCTCCTGGATTTCGGTGTTAAAAGCCTGGCGATTAAAAAGGGCGTCGCAACCGAGGAACTCGAGGTCCTTTTTCAAACTTTGAGCCGCAAGGCGGAAGACGTAAATGCCGAAGGCGGTCTTCAGGCGGCCCTGGCCGAAAGCAACCTGCCGCATATCGTCCTGGATGAGAAGGTCTACATGGCCGTGGACGGGGATCAGACCCTCGTGGCCGACATGGGTATCGCCGGTGATGAAATCGGCAAGTTTATTGCCAGCGGTCAGGCGGCCTCCGACACGGAGATGGAGCAGTTGAAGGAATTGGCCCAGGATCCGGCCTGGGTTGCCAACGTTTTTTCGACCGGCATCAAAAAACTGCACGGTAAGGGCGACGGGGCCGGCGGCTCCGCCATGGCCGGCACTCTACAGCATCTGGTAGATACCTTCGAGTCGCTTACCGACACGACAGGCCGGACCGCGATTTCCCAAGAGGTAGCCTCCACTGTTGTAGCCCAGGACGATGAGACGCTCATCCCCATCCTGGCCGAAGATTACGCGGGGCAGCTGGGCAAAACCTTGTTCGGCCAGATCCTCGAACGGATGCCGGACGACCAGTTTGAAAGGATTGTCCTAAAACTCAAGGACCTTGCGACGACCGGTGACCGCACAGCCTCGCTGGCATATCAGAACCTGCTCATCTCTGAAAAAGGCCAGCAACTTAGTGCCAACCTGCAAAAGCGCGCCCCGGTGGAACCGGCTGATCAAAGACAGAAGCTGGTGCAGTTCAAGGCCGGGCTCAAAGATTTGGTCCAAGGGAAAGCGGCCCCGCTAGAAGATTCGGATTTTTTGACCAGTCTGCCTTCAACAGCCACCCAGCTGATCGAAAAAGGAAAGCTGGAAACCGCCGAAACCATAGCTGTACGCCTTACCGCCGGCCTGGCGGAGGCCGCCCCCGAATCCCGGTCGCAGATATACCAGGCCATTAAAAGCATCAGCCAGAAACTCCCTGAAGACAAACAGACGGCCCTGGCTGCCAAAACCATGGGGAATCAACTCCAGTGGGTGAAAGTTCAATCAACGCTGACCCCGGAATACGAAGAGACCTGCCAGGAAATTGCCCAGCAGGCCCTGCGCCTGATCAAAACCCGCCGCTTCGATCAGCTCAATGTCGTTCTGGGTATCTTCAGCGCCAAAGCCGCCGGTCAGCAGGCCGGCGATGAATCCATGCAACAGCACGCCCTGCAGATCCTGGAAGCCGTCGGTAACGATGAGACCTGGGACCTTTTTCTGAACAAGTTTGCCCAGCTGGAAGAAAATCAACGGGAATCGGCCATTCAAACCCAAGCCCTCCTGGGCATTGCCGCCCTGGATCGTCTGCTCGATACCCTGCACAGCAGTGAAGAGATGTCGGACCGGGTGCGCCTGGTGCGTGTCATTACAGAGATCGGCCGGCCCGCCGCCGGGACCATTTGCGCGCATATTGAAAAGGGCGGCCCCTGGTACTACCTGCGCAACCTGGCCGCACTGCTGGGGAAAGTTGGTGGCCCGGATGAAGTGGCGATTTTAGAGCCGCTGCTGGGACACAAAGATCTGCGGGTCCAACGCGAAGCCCTGAACAGCGTGTATAATATCGGGGGCGACCGGCGCGGTCCGCTTCTACTCAACGCCCTAAAGAATGCCACCGACAAGGAGAAGGTCAGTCTCGTGGCCATGCTGGGAGCCCTTAAATTCGAAGATGCCGTGGCCCCGCTGGTTGAAATACTGGGCTCCAGGCCATCGGCAGATGCGCGCACCCGGGCGCAGCTGTTTGAAAAAACGTGCGTTGCCCTGGGCAGAATTGGGGATGCCCGGGCCAAGCCGGAACTGGAGAAAATCGTTCAAGGCGAAGGCCCTTTGAAAAAGATATTCACCCCGACGGTCCAGGAGGCAGCCCAGAAGGCTTTGATCCTCATCGAAAAAGAAGCCTCCCGAAAACCGGCACCGGCGCCCAAACCTAAAACCGCGCCCCCGGCTGAGCCGGCCCCGGCA
>Ga0126334_10000079_pt1 | contig 35424 bp, 26 predicted proteins | sample InaspJWI49metaG_FD_94491 | JGI IMG/M metagenome (GOLD analysis project Ga0126334, IMG submission 94491) | Marine gutless worms symbiont microbial communities from Oahu, Hawaii - Inanidrilus sp. 2 OAHU.JWI-49 metaG | ecosystem: Host-associated > Annelida > Digestive system > Unclassified...
CTTGCCCAGACTGAATCGCCTTCAGGGCTTTATTAAAATCGAATTTGTCTGTCATTATCAATTCTCCTAACAGCATTATGCTGCACATTAAAGAATTGACACAAAATTTCTAACACTCCCAAACTAAACACTTCGCGGAATGTCTACTGAAGTAGCGCTATAGCCCAGCACTATGTCCGTTCTCCCTCCTATGAGCGGACAAGGACCCGGAAACCCCATCCGGGTCACACGTTTGTCCCTGGCAGTTATCTGCCAGGGCTTTTTTATGGCCGCAGGGTCGTGTGTATCAATCCATTGTCAGCCATTCGCGGCATTTTTGTTCGAGTGCTTCGAGTCCCTGGCGATTCAGCGTCGACAGCGTCGATACGCTTTGATTCGAATGGGTCAGCCGTGAACGGGTTTCCGCGACCGATGCCTGGGTTCGCGCACGTGATATTTTATCGGACTTGGTCAATAGTATATGCAGCGGCAGGTCATTTCCCATCATATCGATCAAGGCCTGATCGAGTTCGGTGATGCCGCGCCGGATGTCAACCACGATGATGAGCCCCTTCAAGGCCCGTCGTTGCAGCAAAAAGGTTGAAAGCACCCGGTACCAGTGGCCGCGCATCTTTTTGGAAACCTTGGCGAAACCATAACCGGGTAAATCGACCAACCGGTATTGCGGCGCGAGCTCGAAAAAATTGATCAACTGCGTACGCCCCGGCGTTTTACTGGTTTTGCAAAGCGACTTTTGGTGCGTCAGGCAATTGATCGCGCTCGATTTACCGGCGTTTGAACGCCCCGCGAATGCCACCTCGGCACCGCTGTCCGGCGGCAGTTGCGACAATTCGAAAGCGCTGGTAACAAAGCTTGCCTGCTGGAAGGGAATGCTCATGATTGCGACCGGGTAATTGTTGAACGAGCGGCCGGGGTATGATATACATTTGCGCCCGAAATTTCCGTACGTTTTCCCGCAGGAGAAATAATGAAAGCGAGCCAAATTGGAGCCATCGTTCTGGCCCTGTCCGGCCTGGTCACATTCGCCTCGAATGCCGCCGATATCGAAGCGGGTAAAACCAAGAGTGCCGTTTGTGCGGCCTGTCATGGCGTTGATGGAAATAGCGTCAACGCGGCCTGGCCATCGCTCGCCGGCCAGCACGCCAGCTACATCTACAAACAGTTGAAGGATTTTAAGCAAGGTCATCGCGTCAATGCCTCGATGACGGCCATGGTGGCATTGCTGAACGATGCGGACATGAAAAATGTGGCCGCCTACTACGAGAGCCAGCAACCGAAATCGGTCGCTTTCGATGGAGAATTGATTTCGGCCGGTGAAAACATCTATCGCGGCGGTATTACGGAAACCAGTGTCGCTGCTTGCATGGGTTGCCATTCTCCCAGCGGTAAAGGCAATGGCCCGGCGGGCTGGCCGTCGCTGAAAGGTCAACACCCCGAGTACATCGTAAGCCAGTTGAAAGCCTTCAAAGAGGGGATACGCGCCAACGACGCTGGTAAGATGATGCGCAACGTCTCGGTGCGCATGTCGGATCAGGAAATGAAAGCGGTTGCGGCCTACATAGCGGGTATCCAGTAACAACCCCCGGCACCTTGTTTAGCGCCGGTTAACCTGCAAAAAAATAGGCTGCGATTAAACTATTTGTGGGATCTCAGGTCACTAGGTAAGCGATTTTTCTCAGGAGAATAAAAATGATTAAGCGTTGGCTTTTGGGCATGGCGGCCCTAATGTTTGTATCCGGCACGGCCGTGGCGCAATCGGCTTTTGTCGATGGCACCGATTTTCAAACGATATCACCGGCAGTCAAGACTTCGCAGCCCGACAAGGTTGTCGTTACCGAAATCTTTTGGTACGGCTGTCCCCACTGTTTTCGCTTTGAACCCTATGTCGAGCGATGGTCTGCAAGCTTGCCCGATGGGGTCGTCTTCGAGCAGGTGCCGTCGTCGCTGAATCCGCGCTGGACCGAGCATGCACGCGCCTACTACTCCTTCAAGATGATGGACGCGCTCGGTCAGGCGCATAAGGCTTTGTTTGACGCGATCCATCTCAAGCGACAACGCCTCACCAACCTCGATACCATTGCCGCTTTCGCAGCGGATCAGGGTCTCGATGAAAAGCTGTTCCGTGAGACATTCTTTTCTTTTCCTGTCGAAACGCAAATTCGTAAAAACATTCAGAAAGAAAAACGCTACGGCCATCGCGGTGTTCCCGCGGTTATCGTCAATGGCAAATACCTGGTTTCGGCATCGCTTGCCGGCAGCAACGAACGCATGATTCAAATAATGAATTACCTGGTGGCGCAGGAACTTTCGCAATAAACGGGATTAACGGTTCATTCCACCCGGCGTTATTAACCGATTGCCCAGCTGAATCTCGCAATCGCGATATTGCCTTTGCCATGGTACTCCAGGCTTTCGCATAAATCCCGAATCAGCATTATCCCGCGACCGCTGAGATCGGTGTCCCCCGCCGTTGCGTAATTTTGGTCTTGATATTCGAAACCATTACCGCTGTCCTCGATGCGCAGCAAAATGCTACGCCGGGCAGCATCCTGTTCGACCGAAAGATTGAAAATCACGTACCCGCTATCCAGGCTGGCGAGCCGCCTTTCGCGGCTTTGGAAATAGGATTCGAAGCCTTCCGAGTCGGCTTTGAGATTTGAATCAAGCCCCAGTACACCGTGATCCAGGGCGTTGACATAGAGCTCCGTCATCACCGTAAACAGCGATTGTCGCTCGGCCTCGAGTTCTTCCATTTCCAGCAAATAGCTGACCAGTACCGGCACCGGATTGGTTTCGCGCAAACGACTGCCGATGAAGCGCATCGATAGTTTCCACTCCCCGCGGTCGCCCATAATATGAGTCGTCGGTTTTATATAATCGTGCACCTCGAGTTCGGGCAGTACGTCGTGCACGCAAGTGATTTCGACCAGCGTGACATCGTCGGCCTGGGTGGTGATATTGCCGCAAAACTTGTCCAGGTCCTGGAAAACCCGATCAAAAATTTGATTTTTGGGTGCGTTCTCGATCGACTCGAACAGACGCTGGCTGCCGAACTCCTGATCTTTGGCGTTACGCGCCTCGGTCAAGCCGTCGCTGTGCATCAAAATCTTGTCGTTGTAGGAAATCGGGGCGTATTGCAGCATTTCCTTGGGGTCGATGTTAGCGTCAACGCCCAGCGGTAAGCCGGTCGATACCAGCTGGTGTTTGATCCGATGGGTTTCGCCGTCGACGATAATGACATCCGGCATGCCGGCATTGAAGACCCGCACATGTTCCATATCGTGGTTCACGACCACCAGTTGTGCGTCAAAAAACATGCCTACCGGTAGCATGGACTTCAGCTTCTTGTTTATTCCGGTGAGGATTTCCTCCGGGCTGAAACCCTTGGTCGTCATCGCACGAAAGACCTCCGACACCGGCATTGCGCCGAGCGCGGCCAGCAACCCGTGCCCGGTAAAATCGCCGGTCAGGAAAAACAGGTCGCGGGAAGGGGAGTAGGCCGATAAAACCATATCTCCGCTAAATATTCCCGCCGGGCGAACCACCTGTTTTATAAAATTGTTTTCGATATTGGAACTTTGAATTGCGCTAATGAATACCGACTCGGCGATTTCCTGTTCGCGGTGAATCATGCTGTACATGCCCTGGACTTCGCGATTCAGCTCCGCGATGCGCTGCATCGAACGTATCTTGCTTTGCAGGATAAACTTGTTGTAAGGCTTGACCAGAAAGTCATCGCCGCCGGCCTCGATACACTGTGCCAGCGATTTCTCGTCGCTCATCGCGGTCAAGAAGATGACGGGAACGAAATGATTTATCGACGCTGCCTTGATTTGGCGCGCGGCCTCGTAGCCGTCGAGTACCGGCATCATCACGTCCATGAATATAATGCTGGGGTTCTCCTGTTGGAACAGGTCGATGGCTTCCTGACCGTTGACGGCTTCAATGGTCTGGTAACCCTGTTTTACCAGCAGCGACTTTAAAACGAGTCGATTGGTTTTTTCGTCGTCGACGATCAGGGCTTTGCCGAGGCCGGGGTTTTTCATGTTGAAGTGCTAGGCGGTAGCAACGCGATGGCCATAGTACCGGAAAGCATGTTTGATCCTTGTCTGGTTACAATGTTTGTAGTACATACGGCGCTGAAATCAAGCCGACCCGGCGCTTGGCGGCGAAGCCGCCTGGTCAGGCCAGCCAAGCTTGTGTGCGAGCCCGGAATGTCGCCGGGTAAGCCGCGCGATTGCATTGGCCATGACCCCGGCCGTAGCCTGCAGGATAAACGAACTGCGGGCGCGGGTAACGGCGGTATATACCAGCTCGCGCGATAGCGCCTCCGAATCCGGATCGGCGGGCATGATCAGCAGTACCGAATCGAACTCCGAACCCTGCGATTTATGGACCGTACTGGCCCAGGCCGGCACGAATCCGGGCAAACGATTAATCGCGAGATCGCGAATACCGTCGCTGCCGTCCCTGAAACAGGCGCGCAAACCCTGTTCGAACTGCCATAAGATGGCGGTGTCGCCATTGTACAGTCCGAGTTCATAATGGTTGCGGGTAATCATAATTGGCAGCCCGTGATAGAGCTCGGATTCGGCCAGGTTATTACGCGCCAACAAAGTGCTGGAGATCGTCTGGTTGAGCGCCTCTATCCCGAGTGGGCCGCGGTTGGTGGCGCTTAATACCCGCGCGCTTGCATAGCAGTCGAGGGCGTCGCCGGGGGATTGACTGTCAAATATGGGTTGATAGGCCGCGTAAATCCATTCGAGCGCCTGCGCATGAATGCGGTCGGTTGAATCCATGAACCAGCGCAAGCCGCGCCGGTTTTGCCCTAACAGTTCGAGCGCAGCAGCGCTTTGGCCTCGATTGACCAGCGTGGCGAGTTCGCCTATAGCGGTGGTTTCGCCGAAGCGATAATTACTGCGCAGCAAGGCGATAGACGAGCATAGGTTTTCTACTCCGGCATCCATCGGTTGCCCGTGACCGGTAATGTCACCCAGCACATTACCGGCAGCGACCGCAGCCAACTGATCGCGATCCCCCAGCAGAATCAGGCGTACCCGCGGCGGCAGTGCCGCCAGCAATTGGAACATCAGTTTCAAATCGACCATCGAGGCTTCATCGACAATAATGCAGTCGATGGGCAGCGGGTTAGAGGCATCGTATTCGAAGCCGTGATGCCGATAACCTAGCAGGCGGTGGATCGTGCTCGCTGCAACCGGCAATGCCTGTTTGATCGCGTCGTTGACACCGAGTTCACCGATACGTGCGCGTATCGAATCCAGCATGCGCGCAGCGGCTTTACCGGTGGGCGCCGCCAGCGCGATCCGGTAATTTGGATTTAGCGTCAGCAACAGCGACAGGATACGGACGACGGTCGAAGTCTTGCCGCTACCGGGTCCGCCCGAAACGACGCTGAACGATTTGCTCGCGGCGGTTAAGACGGCCCGTTTCTGGTCTTCGTCCATGCCGGTTTGAGCGGCAAATATCGAGTCGAATTTGGTCTTGACCCGGGTGGGATCAGGCAGGTTTTGCTGCACCAGCAGCTGCTGTATTTTGACGGCGATGAAATTTTCGTAAAACCAGAATCGATTCAGGTAGAGGCGCGGGCCCTCGAGCGTCAAGGGTGCCGTATCGCCGGGTCCGCCGACGCAATTACTCGCCCGCAACAGGTCACACCAGGCCGCCACCGCTGGCGGAAATAGCGGCGGCTCGATGCCGGCACTGCCGAACATCGGCTTGCCGGCCAGTTCGGTCAGATCGAGGCAAACGCTACCCCGTTGGTTCGCCTCGGACAACATGGCTGCGCTGAGGCAAAGCGGATCATCGATCGCGCTGTGCGACTGCGTGGCGATAAACTCGGCAAAATGGAAACTGAGCCAACTGATTTCACCGCGGTGTGCAAGCTGGTATAGCAGCCGTTTCATATAATGGCCGGGGTCGCGGGGGTAAATGCCAGCAGGTCTTCCAGCGCCGCGAGCTTCGCCGCCGGCGGTCGCTCGAAATGAACCCCGAAGCGGGGACCGCTTTGTGGGCGCAGGGCGCGCAGAAACAGGTAATAGCAACCGCCGAAATGCCGCTCGTAGTCGTAATCGGGCAACCGCTGAGCCAGATAACGGTGCAGCGCAACCGAGTAGAGCAACGCTTGCAGATCGTAACGGCGGTCGAGCATAACCTGCGCCAGCCGCGGCGGGGAGTAATCCTCGAGGCTGGCGCCGAGGAAGTTACTTTTATAGTCCGCCAGATAGAATTTACCGTCGAACTCGAACACCAGGTCGATAATTCCGGTCAGCAACCCGCGAAAACGCGGGGCGCTGATCGGCTGCAGCGGGTGAACTTTATCCTGTTGCATTAAGTTGTTTACCGCGGTCACGTCGAAATGGTCGAGGGCGAAATCGAATTTCAACTCGTTGAGCCGCTGTTGGCGGCTCAACTGATTCAGGCGCAGGCCGTTTCGATCCAGTCCGGCGGCGAGAATTTGCTGCAACCAGTGAGCGAGGGTTTGCTGTTGTTCTGGACTGTTAACGGCGTAAGCCGGCGACCTTTGCGCTATCAATAGCCCTGCTTGCGACTCGATATCCCCGGTAAAATCGAGGTGCTCGAGCAATTCGTGTAACAGTAGCCCAATATGGCTGCCGGCGGGAAAATCCAGAATGGCATCTCCCTGCGAAATGCGTTCCCCGGCGTGGGCGACCTGGTGCACATCGCGAGTCAGGCTACTGAAGCTGTTAATGCGCCAGGCGAGTCCCATTTCACGTGCGAAATCTCGCACCGCCGGTTTGCCGCCACGGTCCGGTCCGGGGACCCTGGTCTCTGCCGCGCCCTGCGGCAGGTCGATCAATTCGATCTCGGCGCAGTCCTGCAGGATTTGCGGCAGCTGCTCGAGCATTGCCGCCGAGCCGTCGAATCCCCGCGGTAAGGCCGACTCGAGATCCTGCGGTGTTTGCTGCGAGTGCAGCAGGTAGGCGAGAGCGGAATGCGTGGGCTGGCCCTTGCTGCGCCCGTCGCCGGCGTCGCCCCAGGCCAGAAAAACTTTGGACCTAGCCCGCGTCAGTGCGACGTAAAGCAGGCGTAAGTCCTCCGCTAGCCGTTCTTTTTCGGCGATAAATCCGTGGCGCTCGAAATCGTCGGAACCGAGATCGATGCAGGCACGGTTGCCGCCATCGTGAAATCGCAGCAACGACGCCGATTTCGTCGTCAGCCTGCAGCGCCATAGGAAAGGCAGGAAAACCACGGGGTACTCGAGACCCTTGCTTTTGTGAACGGTGATGATCTTGACCAGTTCGGCGTCGCTTTCCAGGCGCAGTTCGGCTTCCTCGCCCGCGTCGCCCGCCATCTGGCGCTGTAACCAGTCCAGCAGGGCATCGATCCCGGGGCTGATGCGTGACTGTTGTTGCATCAGTTCGGCGAGATGCGACAGGTTGGTGAGTCGGCGTTCAGCGTCATTTTGCCGCGCCAGGGCCTGACCGAGATCGAGTGACTCGAGCATTTGCTCGAACATTGCTATGAAACCCGAGCTGACCCAGCACAGGTGCAGTCGTTGCAGTTGGTCGAACCAGTTTTGCCAGCGGACATCATCGTCCATACCGTCGGCCAGCGCTAAATAGTCGAGATTGAACAGGCTGCTGGCGCGGGCGCGGCGCAAGCCTTGTTCGTCGCCGGGATGCGCGACGCCCTCGAGCAGGTGGTAAAGTCCCTGCGCCTCATCACTGTGAAATACTTTGTCGTGCCCGATCGAAACCGATTCGATACCGGCCGCGGCGAGGCTGTCGCGGATTAATTCGCCCTCCCGGTTCTGCCGCACCAGGATAGCAATATCCCCGCTCTGCAGGGGCCGGCCATCGATAGCGGCCGCGTTGTCGCGCTTCAGCAAGCGCGAGATTTCGCCGACCAGCGCCTGATTGATCGGCTGTTCGGTAACGCCCAGGTTATGGGTTTTTCCATTTGGCTGTAGTGGTAGTTGCCAGATAGTCATTGCCGGTACAGCCTGTTGCTTGATCGATAGGCAGGCTGAGTCGTTGATAGCGGCGGCGGTCGCCGGGCTGAAGCCGATTGCCTGGTTATAAATAAAGGGATCGGGGCGGCGTGTGAAAATGTGGTTGACCGCAGTTACCAGCCCGCGCTGCGAACGCCAGTTGGTTTGCAGTGCGAAAATGCGTAATTCCGGATCCTGCCTGGCCTCGATGTAGGCGAAAATATCGCCGCCGCGAAAGCCGTAAATTGCCTGCTTGGGGTCGCCGATCAGTGTCAGGCTAACGTCCCGTTGCCGGAAATAAAGCTGTTGGAAGATCTGGAATTGCACCCTGTCGGTGTCTTGAAACTCGTCGATCATCGCGACCGGTAACCGCCGCCGCAACCGTTGCGCCAGCTTTGCGCCGGTTTTATGCCGTAAGGCCGCCAACAGAAAATCGAGTTGATCCTGATAAGCGAGTTGTGCCGCAGCCAGCTTCTCGGCCGCTACCCGTTGACTCGCATAGCGATGTGCTTCGCCCAAGGCCCGCGCTTTGAGGTCGCGTAAAAGCGCGGCATGTTCTTCCGCCGCCGCATCGGCGTCGAACTGTTGTTGCAGTAATTGCGCCAGGCTGGCGGATACCTCGGGTACGACCCGGTCGCGGGGATGCCGGCGCAGCGGACGATGCCAGTCCAGTAAATCGTTCAAGCGGGGGATTGCCTGGTGGAATAACGACCAGGCCTGGCTCGACAGGGGGTAGGTGTTGAGTCGCCACCAATCTTTCAGCGCCTGGTCCCAGAAGTCGTCGTCGCTATGGGTGATTTCAGATTCGAATTGCCGATTGCTGAGTAGCGCGTGATCCTGTAACGCCGCATGGCAAAATCCGTGAATGGTCGAAATCATCGCTTCATCCATACTGTGCAATGCATGTTGAATCAAGCGCTCGCGCCGCAATTGCTGTTCGGGATCGAGCGCGCGATGATGCTGCAGTAGTAAATCGAGAAATTCGTCGGCGGGGCTTTGCCGTTCTTCGAGCGTTTTCAGCGCCTGATAAAGCCGGGCATGGATTCGCTGATGGAGTTCGTCGGTGGCGGCGTTGGTGAAACTGACGACCAGGATCTCGGATGGCCGGCGCCCTTCGAGGATGTGACGCAGGTAGAGATTTGCGATCGTGTAGGTCTTGCCGGTGCCGGCGCTGGCCTCGATCAGGCTGACCCCCGTCAGGTCGAACTCCAGGCTGCGTTCCGCATCGAGCAGAGTAACCGGGCTCATAGCATTTCACCCGACTCTAACAGCCGTGCGTAGAGGCGCTGCGCATAGCAATCGAATTCGGAACTGCCGATGGGTAATTGATACCCGCCGCGCAACACCAACCGGATATAGGGATTAGCGTTATCGCCACCCATCCCCCACTGGTTTTGCCAGGGGCGTAAGGCTCTGGCGAGGGCCTTGTCCCGGTCGGCTTCGTTGGCCCAGGCGAAACTCGCATCGGGGAAAATGGGTAGCGGTCGTGCCATGCCTTCGCGGTAGAGTTGGCAATAGTCCGCCAGTTGTTTGCTGGCCGCCGATTCGGATAGCGGCGCCAGACGCCAAGTCTTGTCTTTACACAACAACAGGCTGGATTCGTTTTCCCGCCACAAATTGGCGGCACATAGCGCCAAGTGATCCAACCATAGGACGAGCAGCTGGCGGCCCTTAAAATTTCCGCCGTGATAAGCCATCAATCCCTTGCCCGGAAAATAATCGGTAACCGACCCGCGAAGGGAGCCGGCGGCTTCGAGTTCCAGTTCGAGGTTGAGCATTGTTTGCCGGATACCGCGATATTGCGCAATTTGATCGAACCAGTCCGCCTGATCCTGTTTGATGCCGGCCACCTGTGCGGCCGCCGCATGCCCGTGCGCCAGCAATCCTTCGGCCATTAACCGCTGGCCACCGTCGCTGCGCTCGCGCAAACAGTCGCTGGCAAGCTGATGTTTCAAACGCCATTGTTCGAGAGGGGAAAGATCGAAGGTTTCGTCATCGCCGGGCATATCTTCGGCCTCCAGGTACAAACCGAGACGCCGTCGATAAAAATACTGGATCGGATTGGCGAGAAAGCGCCGCAACTGTTCGAGATCGATCATTTCGCCTGGCTGGATTTGCGGCAACGCCTGTCGCGGCCAGGGCCTGGCAGCCGCTGGCGCGGGTTTCGCCAGCTGTGCGGCAACCTCGCACCAGTATTGCCGGTAACTGAACTCGGGTGCGGTGAAGCTACTGCGCGAAAAAGCCTGCATCGGGTGTACTCGGATCAGTTGTTCACTGAATTTTTGAGGTCTGCCGTCGGCCGCGAAATACGAATCGACATAATCGAGCAACTCCTGAATCAGCACCGACGGCTGCAATTCGCTATTGTCCCTCTGGCTGCGGCCGGTGTAGCTCAGATAGAGTTTGCGGCGTGCGCAGAGCAGGGTTTCGAGCATCAGATATCGATCTTCACTGCGATTGCTGGGGTCGCCCGCATGCGGGCTCGCCGCCATGATTTCGAAGTCGCTATGGGGATCCCGGCGCGGAAAATCGTTGCGGTTCATGCCGAGCAGGCAGATAATTTTGAACGGAATGCTACGCATCGGGCGCATACCGCAAAAAGTGATGCCGCCCGAGTAGAGCTGACCCCGGTGTTCGCTGGTTTTCAACATGCGCTCCATCAGGTAAACCAGCAACTGTGGCGATATTTCACTGGCGCCGGCCGCTTGAATTTCGCTGATTGCGTCGCGGATCTGCTGCAGGCGGGATTCCCGGGGATCGGTTTCGATAAAGAAATCTTCCAGTAATTGCATCAATAAGATCTGCCATTCCGCCGCCCCGCGACTACTGCCCAGGCGGCCGCGCCAGCTGCGCAGACGCTCGAAAAAGTGCCAGAATCGCCCTAGTGCGAGCGCATCGGCGTCATCCCCCACGGACAGTGGTGCAATGCCTTGCCAGAGTTCATCTTCGGCCAGCGCGTAGCCGGCGAAAAAGCGCTCGCGAACCTGTTGCCAAGTGTTGCCCGGCGTCGCAGGCAAATCGAAATCCGCCTTGTGATCCGCGTCTATGCCCCAGCGCGTATGTCCCTGTTCCACCAGGCGGCGAATCTGCGCCAGCGCCCGGTCGTCTATATCGAAACGTTGCCGAATCGATTCATTATTCAGCAAGGCGAGAATTTCGCTGATGGTGAAGCGGCTTTGGGGCAGCCCCAGCAGTTGTAAGAAAGTAACCACCAGCGGATGTTCGTCGGCGAGCGTGATGTCGGAGATATTGCAGGCAATCCGTTGCTGCTGAAACACGGCCTCGATATAGGGCGCGTAGGCCGCGATATCCGGCACCATAACGAGTATGTCCTCGGGATTTAACTCGGTATCCTGTTCCAGCATTGCGAGGACTTGATCCAGTAATACCTGGCATTCGCGCATCGCGCTGTGGCAGACGTGAATACTCAGCGATGTGTCCGGCTCGAGTTGACCTGAGGCCGGTTCGAGGGTGAATATACTGCGCTGTATTCGACTCAGCAAACTGTCGTCGCCCGGTTTAGCGAACATGTCGATATCGATCGACTCGGCGCTTACCCGATTTAACAGCAAGTCCTGAAACACCTGGCCCTGGCGGCCCCAGGAGGCGAGTAATTCGTTGCCGGCATTGAACAAATCCTGCTGCCCCGGCGCCGCCAGACGGCGCCGTGATTTTCGTTTTTCGTTGTCGAGGTCAGCCCAATACTGGTCCGACGGACTGTGCAAGTACAGGTTCATTTCCGTTAGCGGAGCCAGTGCGCGCAGCACATCGAGGTAGAGCGGGGGCAGGTTTGAAAGCGCGAACAGGCTAACCCGTTGCGGCAAGTCGGATACACCTCCGGACTGGGCGAAGAACTCGATCAGCCGGGACATGGTGTCAACTCGATGAGCCTGCCCGCGATGGTCGAGCAACGCCCGCCACAGCCGTGCTTGCCATTGATCGTCTTCCCCCTGGGACCAGGCTTGAATGATCTGTGGACGGTAACTCTGGTAGCGGTCGAAGCTGTCGCCGATTCGCTGCGCCAATTGCCAGCGTTTGATGCCGGTATGATCGTCCAGCAGGTATGCCTGCAGTGTCGCAAAAGCCTTTTGTTCGAGCAATTCCGGCAGCAGGCGGAAAACTTGCCAGGCGAGCGCAGCGCTGGAGTAGGGGTCGAGCGGCGGCAAATCTGTAAGCTTCGAACTTGCCAGTCGCCAAACCCATTCACCCAGTTGCGGATAAAAAGTATTGGCCGAGATGCCCTGCTGTTGAGCCATCCTCAGGTTGAGCCAGCGTCCCATTGCGAAAGTCGGAACCACGATTATTTCCGGGGCGAAGGGCTGGTTCAGCGGCGCCGCGGCCAGATGTTGTTTTAACCTTGCTTGCAGGGTTTCAATGCGATTGGAACTCAAGATGGTTAATGCCATTGCGGACGGATTTTGGGCTGGGAACCTGTTGATTATAATGTGTTTGCGGCTCACAGGATGAGCCCGGGCAACGGCCGATGCCGGGCACTATTCAAAAAATTAATAGTTTATCCCGACAGATTTCATTACATTGTATCCGGATTGTCTTATTATTGTCAGATCCTTAATAGTAGAAATAAGCTGCGGGCCCAATGGCAACCGCTAATAAAAAACCCGAATCTGAAAACGGCGATCGCCGCATCATCGATTCAATCGAGTATGTGTATTACGATGGCTACTGGATCCGATACTACGCGCCGCTGCAGGATTCCCTGGCGAACCGCAAGCGCTTAATCGATAGCCTGACCCGGCGCGCCTTCCATCACACCGAGGCCGGCACCAATACGCCGGGCAAGAGCCTCGACCTGGCGCGTGCCGCCTATGCCGGCGAAACCGATCCGGAGCGCAAGCGGGTCAATGCGGCCATGCTGGCCGGCGCGCTGTTCAATCGCGCCACCGACTTGTTCACCACGATCGTCGATCTTGGCGAGCTTGGCGTTCAGGTTAGCCATAACAACGAACTGATGCGCGAGTGCAGCGATTGCTTTCAGGAGGCCCTGACCCTGGGTCAACAAGTCAAACACCATAGCGGCTGCGAAGGAATCGATGAAGTCTGGGGCGAGCCTTTCAAGGCTTTCACCATGCCGGTGCCGGAATTTTATAAATCGCGCTTCATCAAAATCGCGCAAAGCATGCGTGATATCGATATGGTCGCCGATTGTATCATCGAGGCTTTCTGCGGCCGCGCCCTGTTCGCCCAGATCAGGGAACTGGTGATCGATTACGCGGATGCGGCGCGGCGAATCGCCGAAACCATGAAAAAAGACCCGGTGATTTTTCACGTATGGCCCAACTTCGTCGCCCTCGGCGAGCGGATCGACGCCTTCAAGCCCGAACTACCCGAAAATTCGGACCAGATATTGCGCATGCGCGTGGCCTACGGCCGCGACTTGATTCAGGAGGGCAGACGGCTGATCAGCTATATCGCCGGCGCACGCGTGCCTATGCCAAAAAGCAGTCAGGCCTATATTGACAAGTGCCGGCGTTACAACAAGGCATTCGAGCCCTGATTCACGTATCATGGCCGGATTCGAAAAACGGCAGTAAAATTAAATCTATGGCTAAGAAACCTCGGGCGAGCGGCAATCCAAACATAATCAATCTTTGGCCGACCACGATACTGGCCAAACGCTTTGCCCATTTTCAGAAGGTCAATCCGGCCCTGCTGGACCTGTTTTACCAGCACCGCGATCGTGAGCAGCGTAGTCCGCAGCAGGCCTATGCCAGTAGGGATGATTTGCTCAGCCAGTATCCGTTGCATAAGGAATTGAACGAGCTGGCCGAATTCATCAGCAAGGGTATACTCGAGGTAGCGACCGAAGCCAATCGCGGACTCTGGCGCGACGGCGAGAAGGTCAGCGTGTCTTTAACCGGCCTGTGGTTCCAGATTTCTAACGGCCACGCCTTCCACGAAATGCACGTGCATGGAAACTGTTCCTGGTCCGGAGTCTATTATGTGCGCGCCGCCGACTGTAGTACTTCGGCGGAGTCGCATCGAGGCAAACAGCCAAACGGAGTCACGCGCTTCTACGGCCCGCATGTGGAACACATGGCCGGCGGGTTCGGCGACTACGGGAATTTATATCTGCATGACAACCACTGGGACTCCTATCCCGAGAACGGTAAGCTCTGCGTATTTCCGGCGCATATCAAACATATGCCGTTTCCCTACAACGGCGAGGAAGATCGGGTGATTGTTTCCTTCCACGCGCAGGTTTTCAATGCCAGCGGCACGCAGAACTACGACTACTCCTTCAACAATTGACCCGGGTCTAAAACCGCAAACCCCGGCGGGTGCCGGGGGCGGTCGAATTTATTTCAATACCGGCATCATGAATTCCGCCTCGGGTCCGCGTTCGGACCAGCGCGCGGTTACCGTCTTCACCTTGGTATAGAAGCGTAATCCTTCCATCCCGTATTGATTGTGATCGCCGAAGGCCGACGACTTCCAGCCGCCAAAGCTGTGAAAGGCCAGCGGTACCGGGATCGGCACGTTGATGCCGACCATACCGACTTCGACCTTGTCGGCGAAAGTGCGGGCGGCGGCGCCGTTTTTGGTGAAAATGGAGGTGCCGTTGCCGTAAGGATGGTCGGTGGCCAGCGCCGCGCCTTCCTCAAAGGAGCCGACGCGCATGATCTGCAACACCGGGCCGAAGATTTCCTCCTGGTATGACTGCATCTCGGGTTTGACGTTGTCGAGTAGCGAACCGCCGAGAAAATAACCGCCTTCATGCCCGTCGCAAACAAAGTCGCGACCGTCTACGACCAGGCGCGAACCTTCATCCTGCGCCATCTGGATATAGTTCATGACCTTTTCCCGGTGTTCGCGGGTGACCAGGGGCCCCATTTCGAGCCCGGTGTCGAGACTCGGGCCGATGCGTAATGCTTCGACCCGCGGCTTGAGGATATCGATCAATTTGTCGGCGACTTCGTCGCCGATACATACGCCGACAGAAATCGCCATGCAGCGCTCGCCCGCAGAGCCGTAGGCCGCACCCATGAGCGCATTGGCGACCTCGTCGAGATCGGCATCGGGCAGGATTAACATGTGATTCTTGGCGCCGCCCATGGCTTGACAGCGTTTTCCGTTGGCGGTGGCGGTGGCGTAGACGTATTTCGCTATCGGCGTCGAGCCGACGAAACTAACCGCCTTGATGCGTTCGTCTTCGAGTAGGCTGTCGACCGCTTCCTTGTCGCCGTTGATCACATTGAATACCCCGGCGGGCGCGCCGGCTTCGATAAACAGCTCGGCCAGCCGCAGCGGGCACGAGGGATCTTTTTCGGAAGGTTTTAATACCACGGTATTGCCGGTGATCAATGCCATGCTCGCCATCCACAACGGAATCATCGCGGGAAAGTTGAAGGGCGTAATGCCGGCCACCACGCCCAGCGGTTTGCGCATCGAGTAGATATCGATACCGCGCGCGACATTGTCGGAAAACTCGCCTTTCTGGGCATGCGGCGCTCCGCAGGCAAATTCGGCGACCTCGATGCCGCGTAACACCGAACCCATGGCGTCTTCGATAACCTTGCCGTGTTCTTTGGAAACCAAGGTCGCCAATTCTTCCTGGTGTTGGTAGAGCAGTTGTACATAACGCGCCATGATGCGCGAGCGCTGCAATACGGAAGTTGCAGACCATTCGGGAAACGCCGCTGCGGCGGCCGCGATCGCGGCTTCGACCTCGGATTTCGAGGCCAACGGCGTGGTGCTGGTTTTGACGCCTTGGCTGGGATTGAAAACATCAGCGAAGCGGCCGCTGCTGCCGGCGATGTGCTCGCCGTTCACGAAGTGGGTCAACTCGGTAATTTCAGGTGAAACGGCTGCAGCAGGCTGGCTCATGTTGGCTCCGTAAGACTAGGGTCTGATCGATAATGAAGTCCGCAGTATAGATCGGTTATTTATGCAAAGGTAGACTTTAAAAAACACATCTATTCTGCAAAAATACACAATGGCTAGATTACCCGGGAACAGATCTCCAGATCTGTCCCCTCGAAGCAGAAATGACGGATTATAGGAATGTACGACTGGAACGACCTGCGTTATTTTCTAGAGCTCTCCCGCCAGGGAAAGCTGGTGCGCGCGGCGGCGCGCCTGCATGTCGATCACACCACCGTTAGCCGACGCATAACCGCACTCGAGAAACAGCTCGACGTACGTCTGTTTGATAAGTCACCGAATGGTTACCAATTGACCGACGCGGGTCTGCGTCTGTTGCCGCTGGCCGAACAGATAGAAACCCGCTCGAATCGGCTTTACCAGGAAATTGCCGGCAAGGATGCGCGGCTCGGCGGCACGGTGCGGGTGGCGACGCCCGAAGCGCTGGGTTCGCAGGTAATCGCGCGCCACGTCAGCGGATTTCGGCGCGAACATCCCGATATCGAAATCGAGCTGGTTGCGGAAACTCGGCGCATGAGTCTGTCGAAACGCGAAGCCGATATCGCAATCACCTTATCGCGCCCGGACAGCGGACGCCTGATCGCCTGGAAGCTGTGCGATTACCGGTTGCAATTGTGCGGGTCGCGGGAGTATCTGGCCACACACCCACCGATTCAACGCGCCGAGGATCTGGCCGAGCATGATTTCGTTTCCTATATCGACGACCTGATCGAAATGCCTGAGTTACGCTTTTTTGACCGCAGCATTAAAAATGCCCATGTCGTATTTCGCAGCACCAACGTCAGCGCGCAGTATAACGCGATACTCGATGGCATCGGTCTCGGCCTGGTACATTGTTTCATGGCGCAACGCGAAGAACGTTTGCAAGTGATATTGCCGCGGCAGATTTCGGTGGAGCGCAGCTATTGGCTAATGGTGCACGAAGACTTGCGTCACGTGGCGCGGGTGGATGCGGTGTGCAGATTCCTGACCAGCCTGCTCAGCCATAATCCCGCATTGATGATGGGAGCTTGATTTGTGCCGCATGCAAGCGGTTGAGGAAATGCCCGGTCCGGCAACCCGCAGCCGGTGATGACTAGCGTCGCTCGCCGCGCAGCTGCAAAACCAATTCCTGCATTTGATCCAGCGTGGTGTCGGCGGCGATCGCCCCACCGGCGACCAGTTCGATGCGGCTCAACACGCCGCGCGGCAACAGGCGTGACATCGCACTGCCGTAGGCGCGGCTGAAAAAACTACCCCATAGGCCGCGCAGGGCCAGTGGAACAATCGGCACCGGGTCGCGCTGCAGAATTCGGCTAATGCCGGGTTTGAAGGCATTCATCTCCCCATCTTCGGTTAATTTTCCTTCCGGAAAAATGCACACGATTTCGCCTTGCCGCAGCGCCAGGCTTACCTGTTCGAAGGCACGCTCCATCATCGCCGGGTCCTCGCGCGCACCGGCAATAGGGATTGCGTTCGCGGTGCGAAATATAAAGGACAGCAGCGGCAGTTGGAAAATTTTGTAATACATGACAAATCGAATCGGCCGCCGCAGGCTGCCGGCCATGACCAAGGCATCGACAAAACTGACATGGTTGCAAATCAACACCGCGGGGCCCTCGTCCGGGATATTGTCGAGCCCGGTCTTGTCGACCCGATAAATCGTATGCACCAGCAGCCAGATCAGCATGCGCATGATGAATTCCGGCACCAGTTTGAAAATGAAAAACACGACCGCGGCGTTCATCAGAGCCATGATTAAGAACAGGACGGGGATCGATACGCCGGCGGACAGGACGATAAACCCGTAGACCGAGGCGGCGACCATAAACAAAGCGTTTAGAACGTTATTGGCGGCAATGATGCGCGAGCGTTTGCGCAGTTCGCTGCGCTGTTGTATCAGCGCGTATAAGGGCACGATGTACAACCCGCCCGAGATACCGAGCATGATGATATCGACGCACACCCGTAGGCTAAAACTCTGCGCCAAAAATGCCGCCGGACCGATCAATTCATTGCCGCTCGATAATCCCTGATTAAAATACAGATCCACGCCGAACAGAGTCAGGCCGAGCGACCCGAGTGGCACCAAGCCGATCTCTACCATGCGCCCGGAAAGCTTTTCGCATAAAAACGATCCGGCGCCGATACCGATCGAAAACATCGCCAGTAACAATACGTAAACCTGCTGGTCGCCGCCGAGCTCGTAGCGCACATAATTGGGTAGCTGGGTGATATAGGTAATCCCGATGAACCAGAACCAGGAGATACCTATGACCGAATAAAACACGCTCTGGTTTGCACGCGCGTCACGCATCATACTGACGATTTGCCGCGGGATATTGAAACTGATACGGAGGTCGGGCGCTCCCGGGCTGAGCGCTGGTATGCCGCGGCTGGCCCAGTATCCCAGGCAGGCGGTGACGAGCACCGCGACGGCGATTGCGGCATTACCGATGCCGATCACGTACACGGCGACGATCAAACCCATTAATATGGCGATAAAGGTGCCGAATTCGACCATGGCGTTACCGCCCACCAATTCGCCGGGCTCGAGGGCTTGCGGCAGTAGACTATATTTAACCGGCCCGAATAACGCCGACTGTGTCCCCATAAAAAATAAAATAGCCACCAGCATAGGTATGCTGTTGAAAACATAGGCCGCTGCGCCCAGCAACATGATCGCGACCTCGAGTAGTTTGATGCGTCGAATCAGCATCGATTTTTCGAATTTGTCGGCGAGTTGGCCCGCGATCGGCGAAAACAGGAAAAACGGCAGGATGAATAACCCGGCGGCAATATTGACCAGGGCGTTACTATCTTGCTCCGACACACTGGCGGCCTGAAAGGCGATTAGGGTAGTTAAACCGGTCTTGTAGAGATTGTCGTTAAAAGCGCCCGCAAACTGGGTTAGAAAGAAAGGCCTGAACCGCGGGGTTGACAATAGTTTGATCGAATCAGGCATGCTTGGCCCATTAAATTAACCCATCAGGCTAAAAGAATGCGGGCCCGAGGGCAATCATTTCCGGATTTTCGAAATACTGAAATAGCGAATAGCTGGGTGAAGAACCCGGGCTTACGCCGGAAAATCCGGTCCGGCGTAAGCCGCTAGCGGATTAGCCGCCAGAGTCGAAAGAATACATTATATCCCTGGCGGACTTATCCGATTTTATTGGTTTGACGCTTATCGCGATGCTGCTGCAATTCGGGTTTCCAGCCGTTACGGATCGCGGCAGTAACCTGGTTGCGGCAAATTACGGGATTTAGAGCGCTCCAGGTCACAGTTTTGTCATAAAAATGAAGCTGGAGCCAAAGCCGGGACATTTGTTGATTAACCAAGCAGACAATCCAGGTTTAATAAGCTATAAGACATCAATTGGCTATTCGGTTAATTAATAACATAGCAATAATGCCGTTACTAAAATCCCTGATAAAACGGGACTGGTTCATCGGGCTGGTCATCACTTTATTATTTCTGATTTTTGCGGAAATCGGGGTCTTTTCTGCGTTCGATCGACAAGCCTACAACCTCGGGGTAAAAATTTCCTCCGCCCGCGAGCCGAATGAAAAGATTGTGGTTGTGGCGATCGACGACAAATCGCTGCAAGCTCTGGGGGCCTGGCCCTGGTCGCGGGATGTCCTGGCCGAGTCGATGAAGTTGTTGACCAGAGCTAAACCCAGCGTGATCGGGTTTACCTTGCCCTTCGATACCGGGCAGTACCAGGCAGGCCTTACTTCACTGGCCGAACTCAGGAAAATCCTGAGAAAGCAAAAGAAGCTGAATCGCAGCGTAAACCGTGTATTACGCCAGACCGAATCGGCCTTGCATGGTGACGACAACCTGGCCAAGACATTCAAGGCGGGCGGCCGGATCGTGTTATCGATGCAGTACATTCCCGGCACTGAACCCATGTCGGACCCGCCGCCTTCGCTGCCGAAATACATGCAAAAATTTGCCCTCCCCAAGGTCAGCGTCAACGGCAATGGCAGTGGTGGTTTTGGCTGGTCCGCGCCCGAAGTTACGCAGGCCGCGGAATTATTCCCGCCCATCATGAAACTTGCGAAACAAGTCGGCGGGATCGGCGTCTTCAGTAATGCCGAGCACTTCAACAACGAACCGTTGATGGTTCGGTACGGGCGCGATTTCCTGCCCTCTTTTGCCCTGATTCTGGCTACTCGTAGCAAGGGCTTGTCGATGAGACATATCGAAAGCCAGGACAATGTCAGCCTGATGCTCGGCGGCAAGAATCTCGGCGCCGATATCGATTTCAAGATCTACCCGCGATTCTACGGGGATAAAAACGGCAAGCCGGCGTTCGATGTCTACTCGCTGATCGACGTGCTCGATGGCACAGTTGCAAAAAGCACTTTCAACAATAAGATCGTCATCGTCGGCCTGACCTCGCCGCGTCTGGCGCAACCGCGTCTGACCCCGGCCGGCCAGTCGATATCGCCAACCCTGGCGACGGCCCATACGGTATCGAGTTTACTCAACGGCGATACTTATCGTTTGCCGGAATGGGCCGGTTGGACGCAGCGCGGCATAATTCTGGTGCTCGGGCTTTATCTGATGTTCATTCTGGGCCGCTTCCGGACCAACACGGCATTCTTCCTGAGCCTGTTTCTGATTCTGATGATTTTCAATGGACACTTCGTATTGATGAGTTCGCAAGCCTTGTGGTTGCCGATGATGACGGCGGTAGTGATGCTCGTGGTCGGTCATCTGATTTTGGGAACCCGCCAGTCCTTCATCCTGCGTTTAAGCCGGGTCGAGGGCGATTTGTCGGCGGCCAACCGCCAACTGGGGCAGTCATTACACGCCCAGGGCCACCTGGATCAAGCCTTCGAAAAGTATCGCGCCTGCCAGGTAGACGCATTGCTGCTCGGCCAGCTTTATAATCTGGGTCTCGACTACGAGCGTAAACGTCAATTCAATAAAGCGGTTTCGGTATTCAAGGTCATTCAGGAGCAAGACCCTAAATACAACGACATCACGGAGCGAATTAAGCAAAATGAACATGCTTCGAATACCGTGGTGCTCGCGGGGCGAGATACCTCCGGCCCCGGACCGACGCTAATCTCCAGTAAACAAGGAATCCAGAAACCGAAACTGGGCCGCTACCAGATTGACGCCGAGATCGGGCGCGGCGCGATGGGCATGGTTTACCTTGGGCACGACGATAAGATAGGACGTACCGTAGCGATCAAAACCATGATGCTGTCGGACGAGTTCGAAGAGGGTATGCGCGACGAAGTGCGGACCCGCTTTTTCCGCGAGGCAGAGGCCGCCGGGCGTCTCGATCATCCGAATATCGTCACGGTTTACGACGTCGGCGATGAGCAGGATCTGGCTTATATAGCGATGGACTACCTCAAGGGTAAGGATTTGACGGCATACAGTAGCCCCAAGTCGCTGCTGCCGGTAAGCGAAGTGTTCCACATCATCGAAAGCATCGCACTGGCGCTCGACTATGCGCATCAACAGCACGTCGTACATCGTGATATCAAACCGGCCAATATCATTTACGACAAGAAAAAACGGGTTGCCAAGATTACCGACTTCGGCGTCGCCTGCCTGACCGATAACAGTAAAACCAAGACCGGTACCGTACTCGGCAGCCCCTATTATATGTCGCCCGAACAGCTCTCCGGCAAGAAGGTCGATGGCCGGGCCGATTTGTTTTCTCTGGGTGTGACTCTCTATCAAATGCTCAGCGGCGAATTGCCTTTCAAAGGCGAATCCATCGCCAACCTGATGTATAACATCGCCAATGAAAAACACCCGGATATCCGCCGCTATCGCGCCGATTTGCCCAACTGCGTCAACAACGTGGTCAACAAGTCGCTGCAAAAAGAGGCGCAGTCGCGTTACGCTACTGGCAAGCAGATGGCGGCGGCGATGAAACGCTGCCAGGAGCATATCAAGGAGATGGAAGCGGCCTGAAGTCGCCGCGGGTATTCAGGCAAGCGCCTTGAATCGAGCCAGCGCGCGCTCGCGCGTGGTTTTCAAATCCAGAATCGGCAATGGATAGTCTTTGCCCAGCTCGATGCCGGCAGCCTGCAAAATTTCCCGCGGAGCCTCCCAGGGTTTGTGCCGATAGCGCGTCGGCAGGGCGGCCAGCTCCGGGCAAAAGCGGATCAGATACGCTCCCTCCGGATCGAACTTTTCACTTTGCAAAACCGGATTGAATATGCGGAAGTAGGGTGCGGCATCCGTGCCCGAGCCGGCGCACCATTGCCAGCTGACGCTGTTGCTGGCGAGATCGGCGTCCAACAGGCAATCCCAGAACCAGTTTGCGCCGTGGCGCCAGTGAAGCAGCATGTTTTTAATCAGAAACGAGGCGACTATCATCCTGACCCGGTTGTGCATGTAACCGGTTTGCCAGAGCTCGCGCATGCCGGCGTCGACGATAGGGAAGCCGGTCATGCCGCGCTGCCAGTCGCCGAGGACCGAAGTCTCTTCCAGCCACTGAAAATCGTCGAAACGCGGATTGAAGTTTTTTGCCGGCAATTGCGGATGGTGGTAGAGCAAATAATAGGAAAACTCGCGCCAGGCGAGTTCGCGCTGGAAATGGGCTGTCCCGTCGTTGTCGGCGTGCATGGCGGTTTGTGCGGCGCGGTGCCAGGCTTGCTGCGGCGAAACTTCGCCGAAATGCAAATGAGGCGACAGCCGGGAAGTGGAGGCCAATGCGGGGAAATCGCGACCCTTCCGGTAATTGTCCAGCGTGCTTGCGCAAAACGCCTCCAGTTTGTGATGCGCCGCAGCCTCGCCGATTTGCCAGTCGGCCAGCATCCGCCGTTGCCAGTTACGCGCCGGTTGAGGCGCCAAAGTCTGTAACGACAGACTATCCGGTAGGCGGGGTGTGTGAAGCCGAATGTTATCCGGCCGGGCCAGCGGCTCCCTTGGGGCTGTCAGCGAAAGGCAACCGTTGCGGTAATAGGGTGTGAATATACGGTAGGGCGTGCCGTCATTCTTGCTCACCGTCCAGGGCTCCCACAGTAGCGAGGCATTGAAACTGCGGGTCTCGATTGCGCGCGCCGCCAGATCGATTTTGATCTGCGCATCGCGTTCGATCCGCCAGGGCTCGTAGCAGCGATTCCAGAATACCGCGTCGATCGGTAGCGATTTCACCAGCCCTGCGATAACGGCCCGCGCATCGCCGCGAAAAATATTCAGTTTTCCGTCGAGGGATTTGTCCAGGGTAGCCAGCGACTGCCGTAACCAGGCTCGGGAGGCGGCGCCCATCTGCCAGGCGCCGGCGTTGACATCGTCGAATATATAAATCGGCAGGATGCTGCCCGCGGCGACCGCGGCGCGCAACGCCGGGTTGTCGTTCAGCCGAAGATCCTGACGAAACCAGAGTAGCTTAAGATTTTTGGGATTCAACTGCGTTCGCGGAACTCTGTTCGGGCTAGAGCGAATTGAGCAGCATCAATTCATCGGGGTGCGGCTGCATATAATACGAACGCTTAATATATTCGTTTGGGATTTTACGAAAGTGGTGTCGCAACAGCGTAATCGGCACAATCGGCGGTAGTAACCCAAGCCGATAGTTTTCGATGCTGTCGGTTAATTCCCGCTTGTCGCTTTTATCGAGGTCGCGTTTCAGATAGCCGCGAATATGCTCTAGTACGTTGACGTGATTCGAGCGTTTCGCGAATATCTTGAGAATAGCCATCAATTGCGACAGATAGCGGGCGGTATAGTTTTCGATCGGCTGGCCGTGAGCCGCGGCAAGTTCGCGCCCGAGCTGACGACCCAGGTCTTGATCGTGACTGTAGAGGATCAGCTTGTGGCGTCCGTGGAAATCGGTTAGCGCCGCCCAGTCGAGACCGCCGGCGAGCATATCGTGCCAGCGCTTGTAGACAAATACCCGTTTGACGAAACCTTCGCGCAATACCGGATCGCCCAGTCGGCCTTCTTCTTCGACCGGCAGGTTGGGAAAATTTTGCAACATGGTTTCAGTGTATAGGCCGGCGCCGATACGCTGCGGTTGATCGCCTCGGTAAACCCTGACGCGTTCCATGCCGCAACTGGGGGAATCCTTTTTGACGATATAACCGTAGATTTGCCGGTGCCAGGATTGCTGATTTTGCGCGCTTTGAATCAAGGCGTCGGTGACATTGAGAGCGGCGTTTTTATTGCCGATCGCCTGGCGCCGACCGTCGATCTCGACCAGGCGGATGGTTTCGCGCGGCACACCGAGACCGATCGCCATTTCAGGGCAGAAAGGGCGGTAGCTGAAATACTCGCCAAGCGTGTCTAGGATATAGCGATTCTGCTTGTGACCGCCATCGAAACGAACCTTTTCGCCGATTAGGCAGCTACTGATTCCGAGCGGAATTTTCTCGTGCCCGTCAACGGCGTGCATGGATCAGGGTTCCAACATATCGCCGCGGCTCAGGCATAACTGCGACGAATTAACGGGTTCAGCAAGCGGCTGATAAAACCAGTGAACTGAATCGGTCCTTCGGTTACCGCGAGACAGATACAAACACGGTCCTTGGTGGCAACCGGCGTATGCCGGTCGGCGGCGGTCCTGACCATGAAATCACCCTGCCGGTAAAGCCCCGCCTCGTCGGAGAAACTGCCTTCGAGAATTACGGTGTATTCATCGCCGAGATGCGTATGGGTAGTTGCCGAGCCGCCGGGCTTGATTTTCAACAACTCGACTTTGGCGCCATTGCTGTCGCGGCAAAGCTCGACGCTGTGAATGTCGGCGGATACCCGCTTCCACGGAAGATCGTCGTAGTCACGATCGACAAACTGTTGCAGGCAGCGCGGGACCGCCGGATCGACTTTGGGTGCTTCGCGCTGCGACGCTTCGTCGGTCAGGTCGTCGAGGCTATCAAGCAAGCGCTGCTTTAATTGCTGCGAAGCAGCCGCCGGTTTCAGTTGCTGCATCAACTGGCTGCCGACACGGTTCAGGTTTTGCAATTTTTGCCCGCAGGCCACACAGTGTTCCAGATGCGCCGAAACGCACAGCGCCTGACTCAAAGGCAGACTGCCAGCCGCGTAGGCGGCCAGTAATTCGTCATAGGGATGGTTGTTCGCTTTATCCATGGTTACCTCACGACCAGTACTTCGAGTTTCTTCAACGCCAGGCGTACCCGTGACTTGACGGTTCCCAATGGCAATTTCAACTCTTCGCTGGTTTGCTGGTGGGTCTTCCCCTCCAGGTATACTTTTCTCAAAATTTCCGATTGCTCGCGCGGCAGCGCTTCCAGGCCTGCCCTGATACTCTCGCCGGCCCGATCTTGCTGGGCCAAGCGGAACGGTCCCGGACCCTCGTCTTCCATATCGTTGAAGATGTCGGTGGGGTCGATCTCGGTGGCATAGCGGCTGTTGCGCCGCAGATAATCGATGCGGCAATTACGCGCCAGGGTAAATATCCAGGTATTCAGGTTGGCGAGGCGGGCATTGTATTTCGAAGCCTTGAGCCATACGCGGGTCATCACTTCCTGCACCAAATCGTCGGCAACGAGGTCCGACCCCGGGTCGCGTGCCAGGCTGTAGGCGCGAATCTGGGGTGCATAATGATCGAACAGCTCGGCAAAGGCCGTCTTGTCTCGTTCGTTGGCGATGCGCGTTATACAGTCGGCCAGCGCTGCCAGCTTGTCGGTCGGAGTATTCCGCTTGCTCATCGGCTGCATTATATAGGTGCTCGTTGTGCTGTTATAGGCATTAATACGGTGGTCTGACGCAGATGGATCACCGCTGATCCAAAACCAATTAACGCGCGTATTCACCTGCCAATAACCGCAAGCCAATCGAGAGCGAACACTTGAATGAACAGTAATCCTCCTTTGTTAGAACGTTTCAAAGACTACTTCCGTGTGCTGCATGACTCGGATCTGAGTCAGCTGCGCAGCATTTATGACGATAACATCCTATTTAAAGACCCGGTGCACGAAATCAGGGGCCTGGTGGAACTGGAAGACTATTTCACCTCGATGTGCTCCGACCTCAGCGATTGCCGTTTCGAGTATCTCGACGAGCTGGTCAACGATCACGCCGTCTACGTCAAATGGATGATGCATTTCAAACACCCGAAACTGGGCAACCGCCTGATCAGCGTGCGCGGCGTGAGCCATCTCAAAATCGACGATCGGATCGAGTATCACGAAGACTTTTACGACATGGGTGCGATGCTTTACGAGCAGTTGCCGCTGCTCGGCAACGTTACCCGTTGGCTCAGACTGCGGCTGGCGAGTTAGTAGCATGAAAAACCCGCAAAATACGGTTTGGGTCACTGGCGCCAGCAGCGGTCTGGGGCGCAGCCTGGCATTGACTCTGGCAGCCCGGGGTAATCGCGTTATCGCCACCGCGCGCAACCAATCCGAGCTGGAAAAGTTGGTCGAGCTCGATGCCAATATTGCCGCCCTGCCCTGCGACATTACCGACGCGGCGGCGTTGCAAACAGCCGGCAAAAAAATTCTGGGAATCGCGCCTCATCTCGATCAGGTCATTCTAAACGCCGGCAGCTGCGAATATCTCGATTTTCCGCGGCCCGACTGGACGGCGGTGCGACGCGTTATGGAGATTAACTTTTTCGGAACGGTCAATTGCGTGCAGATGGCGTTGCCGCTGTTGCGCCAATCGACCAGTGGCCGACCGCATATTGTCGCCGTGGCTTCGCAGGTCACCGCGGCGCCGTTTCCGCGGGCCGAAGCCTACGGCGCCTCCAAGTCGGCACTGCAATATTTTTTCGAAAGCCTGCGTCACGATCTGGCCGCCGAAGCGATCGATATCACTATTGTCAACCCGGGTTTCGTCGATACGCCGCTGACGCGCAAGAATGACTTCCCGATGCCGTTTCTGATGGACGTCGATGCGGCGGCAACCCGCATTGTCAAAAATATCGAAAAACGGCCATTGAGTTATAGCTTTCCGCTGCGTCTGTCGGCGATGCTGTCCTTGTCGAAGCTGTTGCCGCGGCTTTGGCAAAAAATGGTCGCGCCGAAAACCGAATACACGAAGGTCGAATCCAAACCGGGAGCTGGAAAATGAATATCGCTATTATCGGCGCCGGAATTTCCGGCCTGACAGCCGCATATTACCTGCGCGAAAATCATAATATTACGGTGTTCGAATCGGCGCCGCGGATTGGTGGCCACACCGCCACCATCGACATCGAACACCAGGGGCGCGCCTATGCAGTAGACACCGGCTTCATCGTCTATAACGACTGGACTTATCCGCGCTTTATCGAATTGATCGAAGCGCTCGGTGTCGATAGCCAAGCCACCGAAATGAGTTTCAGCGTGCGCTGCGATACCAGCGGGCTCGAGTATGGCGGCAACAACCTGAACACCCTGTTCGCGCAGCGCAGCAATTTACTGCGTCCGGGTTTTCACAAAATGCTGCGCGATATTCTGCGCTTCAATCGAGAGGCGGTACGCGACCTGGAAAGCGGGCGTATCGCCGCGGATACCACGCTCGGACAGTACCTGACCGAGAATCGCTACGGCGACGCTTTTACCTATCAGTATCTATTGCCGATGGGGTGCGCGATCTGGTCGGCTTCAACCGAGTCGATGATCGAGTTTCCGTTGCAGTTCTTTACCCGATTCTTCAATAACCACGGCCTGTTGAGCGTCAATGACCGCCCCCAGTGGCGCGTCATCAAGGGCGGCTCGAAAAGTTATCTGGATCCACTGACGCGCGAGTTCCGGGATTCGATTCGGCTCAACGCACGAATTCTATCGGTGCGGCGGCGCCAGGACGCTGTCGAATTGGTGCTGGCGAACGGCCGAACGCTGTCTTACGACCAGGTTGTTTTTGGTTGTCACAGCGATCAAGCCTTGCAGCTTTTATCCGATGCGACCCGGGCCGAACGCGACGCCTTGGCTGCGATTCCCTACCAATCCAACGAGGTTGTGTTGCATACCGACGAGGGGCTGCTGCCGCAACGACGCCTTGCTTGGTCCAGCTGGAACTACTGGCTGCGCGAGCGTTATCAGCAACGAGCGGTGCTGACCTACGACATGAACATCCTGCAAGGCATCGAATCGGATACCACTTTTTGCGTCAGCTTAAACGCCACCGATTCGATCGATCCGGACAAGATTATCGAGACCTTCAATTACAGTCACCCCGTGTTTTCACGGGATTCGGTGGCCGCGGCGGCGAAGATCGATAACTTCAACGGTCTCAATCGCAGCTGGTTCGCCGGCGCCTATCTCGGCAACGGCTTCCACGAAGACGGTGTCGTCAGCGGTCGCCGCGTTGCCGATGCGATCAACCGTCTGGCGCCGGTCGTCGAACCGTCACTGTCGCCGCTTGTCGCAAATGCATAGCGGAATTTACCAGGGTTATCTGCGTCACCGCCGCTTCCAGCCGCAGGCGCACCAATTCACCTACCAGGTATTCATGATGTACCTGGATCTGGATGAACTCGATCAAGTCTTGTCCCTGTCGCCGCTGTGGTCGCAAAAATCATGGCGGCCGGCGCGTTTCCGGCGTGCCGATTTCTTGGGCGATGCGGATATACCTTTGAAACAGGCGGTGCGGGAGCGGATTCATACAGCGACCGGGCAATGGCACGACGGTCCGGTCCGCATGCTCGCCAACCTGCGTTACTTTGGTTTTAATATCAATCCGATCTGTTGCTACTACTGTTTCGACGCGGACCAGGCGTTGCGTTTCATCGTGGTCGAAGTGACCAATACACCCTGGAACGAACGTCAGAGCTATGTGCTCGAATGTGATCCGGAACAGCGCTTTCAGCGTATTAATTTCCACAAGCAGATGCACGTTTCGCCATTCAACCCGATGGATATGAGATACCGCTGGTGCAGTAATATTCCCGCCGCAATCCTGAGTCTCAATCTCGAGGCCGAGCAGGGTGAACAGGCTCGCATGGATGCAACAATGGCGTTGAAACGGCGAGAAATCTGTGCCGCCAGTCTTGCCGGGATACTGTGGCAGCACCCCTGGATGACCGCCAAGGTAGCGGTATCGATTTACTGGCAAGCGCTGAAACTCTGGTTTAAACGCAACCCGATTTACGATCATCCCGCAGCGGAGAATCGGGATGGGCTCGATCAACCAACAATAACGAGACTGAAGACGAAGACATGAATGCAATCAATCCAACCGCTATCAATAGCTCTGAAAATCTCGGCTGGCTTGGCAGTTTTGCCAAGACTCAGTTACTCAAGCGCCTGCTACACATGCCGCGCGGAACGCTGTTAATCGAAGAGGGCGACGAGTTACATCGTTTCGGCGATCCCGAGGATACTAGCGGCATCAAGGCAAAAATCGTCATCGAGGATGCCAGCACTTACCGCGACATCGCCTTCGGCGGTTCGATTGGCGGCGCGGAAGCCTATATGCACGGCAAGTGGAGTACGCCGAATCTGCTCGACGTGGTGCGGTTGATGTCGATAAACATCGACTTTCTAAATGCAATGGATGACGCCAAGCCGATCATGCAGCGCATTGCGGATAAACTGTTTCACTGGCTCAATCGCAATACCGAGAAGCAGGCGCGGAATAATATTTCGAGCCATTACGATCTCAGTAACGAATTTTTCGCGTTGTTTCTCGATCCCGAAATGATGTATTCGTCGGCGATATTTCCGCATGCACAAGCCAACCTGGATGAAGCGGCGCTGCACAAACTCGAAGTCATTTGCCGCAAGCTCGATCTGCAGCCGAGCGACCATTTGCTTGAAATCGGTACCGGCTGGGGCGGACTCGCCATCTATGCAGCCAAAAAATTCGGCTGCCGGGTAACCACCACCACGATCTCGCGGGAGCAATACGAGACGGCCCGTCGGCGCGTACGGGAAGAAGGTCTCGGCGAACGCGTTACGGTCATGCTCGAAGATTATCGAAACCTGCGCGGGCGCTTCGACAAGCTGGTGTCGATCGAAATGATCGAAGCGGTCGGGCATGCATACTATAAACAGTATTTCGGCGGTTGCGCTTCATTGCTCAAGGATGACGGTCTGATGCTGTTACAGGCGATTACAATCCCCGACCAGCGGTTTGAATATGCCCAGAAATCGGTCGATTTCATCCAGCGTTACATATTCCCCGGTGGTTCGCTGCCGAGCCACGAGGCGATTCTTACCTCGGTCAAGACACACACCGATCTGTTAATGGTCGGCATGCAGGAGATCGGTGAAGACTATGCCAAAACCCTGGAAATCTGGCGCGAACGCTTTATGGCACAGCTCGATCGGGTGAGAGACCTCGGCTTTGACGATTATTTCATTCGCATGTGGAACTATTATTTGTGTTACTGCCAAGGTGGTTTCGAAGAGCGTATCATCGGCACTTCTCAAATCCTGTTTGCCAAGCCGGAATGGCGGCGCAGCGTTCAGGCCTAGGCCTGGTATGAGTCGGGATGAAAAAAATTCTGATCAATCTGGCCCTGTTCCAGATCGGCTGGATGGTGTGCGTGATCGGCGGCAATCTGTATGCCGTAGGCTTCACGCTGGCGGCGCTGTCGATCCATAACTGGATCGTGCTAAACGACCACAACGAGTGGAAACTCATCGGCGGTGTCGTGTTGGTTGGCTGCCTATGGGACATTACGATGGCAAACATGGGTGTCATCAGCTATACCAATGCCGATCTGTTTGGAATTCCGGTCTGGTTGATTTGTCTGTGGCTGCTGTTTGCGACGACCTTCAGGCACGGTCTGTTCTGGCTGCGGCGCCACCTTTGGCTTGCGGTTGTTTTTGCGGCCGTGTTGGGACCGGCGAGTTATTGGTTCGGAAGCCAGCTCACGGATGCAAACTTCGATCTGCCGCTATCCGAGGCGTTGCTCGTAATGGCCGTTGGCTGGGGCCTCTTTTTCCCCTGGGGAATATATTATGCAGGAAAACTGAAAGCATGATGACTGGAATGGTACACGCGCGCTATTTGTGCACGCTAACGGTAGCGGCTGTCCTGGCCATGTTGCCGGCCGGCGGTGAGGCCGGTAGCGTCGGCCGCGCGATCGGCGAGGCGCGCGATTTGAAAAGCGACGAGTTACTTTACCGAGAAATCTACTGCGCCAACGGCAAGCCAGACGAGATCGAAGTAATTTATCGCAATGACGAGGGTGGCATGGTCGCGCGTAAACTGCTCGACTATAGTTCGGGGCCCACGACCCCGTCCTTCGTGCAGCAGAATTATTATGCGAGCGAAATCATAGCGGTCGATTTGCAAGCCAACCAGGTGAATATGTCGGTACTCGATGCGGCCGATTCCGAGCCTAAAAAATCCAGCTCGGCCAGGGCCGATGGCGAAATACCGGTGGTTATCGATGCCGGATTCGATCAATTTGTCAGGGACAATTGGGACGGTCTGCTCGCCGGCGAAAAGAAAAAATTCCTGTTCCCGTTTGCCGAGCGCGACCAGCTCGTCAAGCTTCGGATTAAAAAGTCCGCCTGTAGTTATCCCGACGCCACCGATCAGTGTTTCAAACTGGAATTGTCGAACTGGCTTATACGGCTCCTGGTAGCACCGATCGAATTGGGTTATGACCCCGAATTACAACGCCTGTTACGCTACCGCGGGTTATCCAACATCGGCGACGGTAGGGGTAACGGTTCGGTGGTCGATATCCGTTACGATTACCGGGACATCCCCGAACTCGCTTGTAAGGTCGGCGCTCCGGCTCTGCCCGATTCGGTCGAGCCGACCAGCGATCAATCGTGATCGGCCCCGCCGCAAAATACGCAATCGCCGTTTTCTGCCTGGCCGCCATAACATCCTGTTCCTCGGTTTCGGTGCGGGACTATGCCGGTAATCGGCCGCTATTGGTGGTGGAAGAATTTTTCAACGGCAGACTCAGCGCGCAGGGCATCGTCAAGGACCGCGGCGGTCGGGTAATCCGTTATTTCACCGCGAGTATCGATGCCTATTGGCAAGACGGTGTCGGCACCCTCGATGAACGGTTTGAATTCGACGATGGCGAACAACAGACCCGGGTCTGGAAACTGAGATCCGTCGGCGCCGGGAAATACAGCGCGACCGCGGGCGATGTCGTGGGTAACGGCAGGATGGAGGTCGCGGGCAATAGCGTTTTCCTCGACTACGTATTGCAAATTCCCTATGGTGACGGAACCATCGATGTGAGGATCGATGACCGCATGTACCTGGTGTCGGAACGGGTATTGCTAAACGAATCGATTATGACCAAGTGGGGGTTCGAAGTCGGCCGGATAAGCTTGGTCATTAGCCGGGAGTAGGCCGCTACTTGCGCGGCGGCAGCCCGGTGTGCTGGGTCAACAGCCGGCCCTTGCGCAGACTACCCGATTTTAGCCGGTAACTGTTTTTACGGCGCGGGCTGCGGTAGTCGTCGCTATTGCGCGGCTGATAAGCCGGCACCAATTGCCGCTTGCCGTTGCCGATTAAATCTTCCCGCCCCATCGCCTTGAGCGCGTCACGCAGCAGCGGCCAGTTGGCCGGGTCGTGGTAGCGCAGAAAGGCCTTGTGCAGCCGCCGTTGCCTTTCGCCTTTGGCGCTTTCGACCGTCTCGCCATCGCGGCGCACGCGCCGCAGGGGGTTTTTGCCGCTATGATACATGGCCGTCGCCGTCGCCATCGGCGACGGGTAAAAATTCTGCACCTGGTCGGCGCGAAACCCGTTGTGTTTGAGCCATATTGCGAGATTCATCATGTCTTCGTCGGTCGTGCCGGGGTGTGCCGCGATGAAGTAAGGGATCAAGTATTGTTTCTTGCCGGCCTTTTTTGAATATTTGTCAAACAGCGCCTTGAAACGATCATAGCTGCCCATGCCCGGTTTCATCATCTTCGCCAGGGGGCCGTCTTCGGTATGTTCGGGCGCGATCTTGAGATAGCCGCCGACGTGGTGGCTGACCAACTCCTCGACATAGGCCGGTGACTCGACCGCAAGGTCGTAACGCAATCCGGAACTGATCAAAACCTTTTTGACACCATCGGTATTGCGCGCGGCGCGATAAAGTTCGATCAGGGCCGAATGATCGGTGTTCAAGTTTTCGCAAATGCCGGGGTAAACGCAGGAGGGGCGGCGGCAGGCGGCCTCGATCGCCTTCGACTTGCAGGCGATGCGATACATGTTGGCGGTCGGTCCGCCGAGATCGGAGATAACGCCGGTGAATCCGGGCACGCGCTCGCGGATGGTTTCGATCTCGCGCAGTATCGACGCCTGCGACCGGTTCTGGATAACCCGCCCCTCATGCTCGGTGATCGAGCAAAAAGTGCAGCCACCGAAACAGCCGCGCATGATGTTGATCGAAAAACGAATCATTTCATAGGCGGGGATACGGGCATCGCCATAAGACGGGTGGGGCACGCGGGCATAGTCGAAGCCGAAGACGTAATCCATTTCCTCGGTGGTCAGCGGAATCGGCGGCGGGTTGAACCAGATTTTTTGCCCGCCCTGGTTTTGCACCAGCGCGCGGGCGTTGCCCGGATTGGTTTCGAGATGCAGCACGCGGTTGGCGTGTGCGTAAAGCACCGGGTCGCGGCTGACGTCGTTAAACGATGGCAGGCGCAGCACGGTTTTTAGCCGTTGCGCGAGCTTTTGCTGCACCCGGCCGAGCTTGCCCTCCAGTCGGACCTCGGCGCCGGGCGTCTGGTCGTTATCGGGGGTGGCCGCGCAGACCGTTTCGTCGATCGTGGCGTAGGGGTTTGGCGGATTTTCGATGCGTCCCGGTTTGTCGACGTTGGTCGAATCGATGACGGTCCAGTCGGGCGGTAAGTCTTTGACGAAAAATGCGCTGCCGCGAACGTCGGTGATATCGCCTACGGTCTCGCCGTTGGCCAGCCGCTGCGCGATCTCGACGATGGCGCGCTCAGCGTTGCCGTACAGCAGCAGGTCGGCCCTGGCGTCGGCCAGGATCGAGCGCCGTACCTTGTCTTGCCAATAATCGTAGTGCGCGATGCGTCGCAACGAGGCTTCGATGCCGCCAATGACGATCGGGGTATCGCCGAAGGCTTCACGGCAACGCTGCGAATACACGATCGAACAGCGGTCCGGGCGCTTACCGCCGATATCGTCGGGGGTATAGGCGTCATCGCTGCGGATCTTGCGATCGGCGGTATAGCGATTGATCATCGAGTCCATGGTGCCGGCGGTGACGCCGAAAAACAGGTTGGGTTTGCCGAGCGCCTTGAAAGCCTGCGCCGATTGCCAGTCGGGTTGCGCGATGATGCCGACGCGATAACCCTGCGCCTCCAACAGTCGCCCGATAATCGCCATGCCGAAGCTCGGATGGTCGACATATGCGTCACCGGTCACGACGATGATGTCGCAGCTATCCCAGCCGAGCAGCTCCATTTCCGCGCGCGACATCGGCAGAAACGGCGCCTTGCCATAACATTCGGCCCAGTAGAGTGGGTACTGGTTTAACGGCCTGGCCTGGGTTGAGAGTTCGATTTGCATGACGGAATCCGGTAGGAGCGCGATTCTACCCGATAACCGGGATGATTGTTCGGGAATCTCGGTTCGCCACCTATCCTGCTAGCGAGATTTGGGGCTTCGGATGCACCGAGTTTTACAGAGTTTGTCCAATCTCGTAGTATGCAGAATCTGTCTAATTCGCTGTAATCTGATTATTCAATTATTGGAGAGTAAAATTTGAGGACCAAATGATTTTAAATATTCGTAGCATTCTTATTATTTTCGTCGTTACTTTTAGTGATTTCGCATTGGCCGATGTAAGTTGTGGTATTGCTCAAATTAATCAGATTCTAGTGTACAACGATAAAATCGTAGTACTCCACGGCAATACATATAGAGGCTTGGGGTTTACATCGACTGCAAAAAATCAAGATAAAAAGCTGAGCGTAGTGTTAACTGCAAAGGCATCTGGAGCGCAAGTCGAGATGCGTTATCCAGATGATTATGATTGTGCAACTCATAATTATGGGCGTGATCCTACAATGGTGATTCTGAATTGATACCCCATTAATAAAGCCAGCGATTATACAACAAGGGCATGTAATCCTATCAAAATGGTCGCTACGCACCCATTTTGTCCGCTGATGCCGGGCGTTGGGCCGGTAGCAAAAATGTGGATAACTTTTCATTTTAAAAAATGGAACGGGGAGCATCCCCCAAACGTTTCAAGCAAAGGAAACCAGCTTGATATTTACGCACAAACGCATTTTCTGATGAATTATTCGCGAAAATACATGCCAACCTTTTGCAACAGCCTCGTTAGAGTTTTTAACTTGTAGAGTAGCAAGTATCTAAAATGGCAGAAATCAATTATTCAATCATTCTAATTGCAACCTTTCTTTCTCTTGCGAGCCCAGGCCCAGCGACCCTATCGATTGCAGCCGTGTCGATGAACCAGGGGCGCTTGCATGGCTTCATGCTTGCAAATGGGATTGCAACCGGCGGGATCTTGTGGTCTAGCGCCGCAGCTTTTGGCTTCAGCGCAATAATGTATACAAATGTTTGGCTTTTCGAGTTAATGCGGTATTTAGGTGCGTGCTACCTACTATTTTTAGCGTATAACTCGGGAGTGTTAGAAATTTTGTGTCAATTCTTTAATGTGCAGCATAATGCTGTTAGGAGAATTGATAATGACAGACAAATTCGATTTTAATAAAGCCCTGAAGGCGATTCAGTCTGGGCA